>MWVX01000513.1_pt1 | contig 12270 bp, 15 predicted proteins | sample 1047311 | NCBI WGS metagenome assembly MWVX01 (sample SAMN06349984, study PRJNA376086) | soil metagenome | isolation source: MtG-4 sample Antarctic (ecotone) soil | place: Antarctica | collected 2015-01-13
ATGCCCTTGCCCAGAAGGTTGTGTTGGTAAAGATACTACCACTGATTGCTCTACTTTATTAGGCCCATTACCAAGTGTTACATTTACAGGAAGCGGCGTTACTATCAGTAGCGATGCGAGAGGCCTGCTAGCTTCTGTTGCTGCCCGTTTACGGAACAATCCGGAGTGTAAGATTGTAGTTGTTGGTTATTGCCAATCTAATAAACAAGAACAGCAAAGGAGTTGGGATAGAGTAAATGCAGTGATTAATTATCTGGTGGAAAGAGAAGGTATTTCTGCTGATCGTTTTATTTTCCAATATGGTCAGGAAGGTGGTGACTGCAACACTGTTGATTTGCGTGCTGCTGCTGTTGGTGAAGAAGGTCCAACAACGGTACCTGCCCCACATCCAAACTTGAGAAGAAATAAATAACATTTAATATCACTTAAAACCCTCTAGAAATAGGGGGTTTTTTATTTAGATAAACATTAACCTGATTAAACCGGCCATTGTAAAAGAATTAAAGAATATTTGCTCAACCTATTACATTTGCATCTTTATGAAGTTTTTTTCAATTCTGATATTTAGTTTTTTTGTTTTAAGCTGCCAGGGCATAAACAAGGTTTTAAAAAGCAAGGATAATGCATATAAGCTCCGTGTGGCTGAACAGTATTATGCAAAGAAAAAGTATAATTATGCCCAGCAATTATATGAAGAAGTATTGCCTTATTATAAGGGCCAGCAAGAATTCGAAGATATCTATTATAAATACGCATACACTGCATACTATCAAAAAGATTATCTGAATGCAGAAAATCTTTTTAAAACTTACCTGGAAGTTTTTCCAAACAGTTCCCGTGCGGAAGAAATAGATTATATGCGTGCTTATACCTTTTATAAGCAATCACCCAAATCAGCATTAGATCAAACCAATACCATTAAAGCAATTGGAATGATGCAAACCTTTATTAATACCCATCCCGGCTCTCCCAGGATTAAAGAAGCAACGGAAATAATAGATATTTCACGATTAAAGTTGGAAGTTAAAGATCATAAAGCTGCACAGCTATATTATGACGTGGGACAGTTTAGAGCAGCGTCAGTAGCTTATAGCACTTTATTAAATACGTATCCTGATTCCCAAAAATCAGATGAATATAAGTTCATGTCCATTAAATCTTTTTATCGTTTTGCCGAATTGAGTATTGAAGAAAAGAAGATGGAAAGGTTTGAAAAAGTGGTTGAAGAAAGCAATAATTTTTTAGAGCGTTTTCCGGAAAGCAACTATAAAAAAGAAGTGGAAGAATTTTTAAATTTATCTCAAACCAATATAAAAAATATAGCTAATGAGCCGAATAAGACGCCAGCATAGCAGCAATACCACCAATAACGTAGAGACCCGCGATCTAAATGATCTAAAAGAAAAAACCGGTAATCTCTACGAATCGATTGCTATCATTGCAAAAAGAGCAAACCAGATCAATATTTCTTTAAAAGAAGAATTACATAATAAGCTGGAAGAATTTGCCAGCCATACCGATAGCCTTGAAGAAATTCATGAAAATAAAGAACAGATAGAAATATCCCGCGCCTATGAACGCATGCCTAATCCAGCCTTACTTGCTACACAGGAGTTTTTTGATGAAAAAATTTATCACCGTAAAAGCGAGGATGATCTGTTTGAATAGTTGAAAGTAGCATTTAATTTATAACGATCCTGCCATGGCGGATCGTTTTTGTTTTTAAGAAATAGTATTTTAGCGTAGATGTTAAAAGGGAAAAAAATAGTAATAGGCATTACAGGTAGTATTGCGGCATATAAAATTCCCCATCTGTTGAGGTTGTTGATCAAGGAAGGCGCAGATATAAAAATAATTATGACTGAGGCAGCTAAAGATTTCGTTTCTCCCCTCACACTGTCCACACTCGGTAAAAACCCGGTTTTAATTAATTTATTTGATGAAAATGCATGGGCTAATCATGTCATGCTTGGGCGTTGGGCAGATGTAATGGTCATTGCGCCGCTTAGCTGTAATACACTTAGTAAATTGGCAAGTGGCCAATGCGATAATTTACTTTTAGCTACTTATTTATCTGCTACTTGTCCGGTAATAGTTGCCCCCGCTATGGATGAAGATATGTGGCAACATCAAACTACAATAGTAAATTTAAATACGATTGCAGAACACGGTTGTATTGTTTTGCCTGTGGATCATGGTGAACTTGCCAGCGGATTAATTGGGGAGGGTAGAATGGCAGAACCTGAAGCAATTAGTAACTACCTGGCTAGCTTTCTTATTAGTAAAGATCAATTAAAGGGAAAAAAAGCTGTTGTAACAGCCGGTCCCACATACGAAGCGATTGATCCCGTACGTTTTGTAGGAAATCATTCCACTGGCAGAATGGGATATGCTATTGCAGAAGAATTGGCAAACCAGGGTGCGGAAGTTATTTTAATTTCAGGCCCGGTGGGCATTAAGCATGCAAACAAAAGTATTAAACTGGTAAAAACGACTTCGGCAAAGCAAATGTTAGCAGCTTGTATGGAAAATAAAGATTTTGATATTGCTGTAATGGCTGCGGCCGTTGCTGATTATACGCCGGTAGAATCTCATACCCAGAAAATAAAAAAAGAATCTGGTGAGTTAATGCTCCAGTTAAAAAAAACGGAAGATATTTTAGCAGCATTTGGAAAAGTGAAAACAGGTAAACAATTTTTAGTTGGATTTGCATTAGAAACAGAAAATGAAAAAGAGAACGCAATAAATAAATTGAAATCAAAGAATGCAGATATGATAGTGCTGAATTCATTAAATGATCATGGTGCAGGATTTGGAGAAACAAACCAGGTGAGTATTTTTTATAAAGACGGCAAAGAAAAAAAATTTGACACTAAACCTAAAGCAGCAGTAGCTAAAGATATTGTTGCCTCTATTACGGAGCTAATAAACAAATGAAAAAAATCATTTCTTTCGGTATTGCTATTATGCTTTTCTGCACTTGTCAAGGACAGGAACTGCAAGCAAAATTAATTGTGCTTTCAAGCCAGGTAAGTACGCAGGTTGATAAAAAGATATTTCAAACTTTACAAACCGGGTTATCAACTTTTTTAAATGGCAGAAGATGGACCACCGAAACATTTCAGCCACAAGAAAAAATTAAATGTAATTTTTTACTTAGTATAGACCAGGATTTAGGTCAAAATGTTTTTAAAGCTTCGCTAACCGTGCAAGCGGCCCGTCCTGTTTACAATACTACGTACGAATCACCTATCCTGAACTTCCAGGATAATGATATTGTTTTTCGTTACGTTGAATTTCAACCAATTGAGTTCAATGAAAATCGCATCCAGGGAAATGATCCGCTTGCGGCAAACCTGACAGCGGTTTTGGTATATTATGCTAATATAATTTTAGGTTTGGATTATGATTCTTTTACACCACGGGGAGGTGATCCTTATTTTAGAAAAGCTCTGAATATTGTAAACAATGCGCCGGAAGGCCGGGATATTTCCGGGTGGAAAACTTTTGATGGCATACGCAACCGGTTTCGTTTGGTGGAAAATCTTACTGACAATCGGTTTGCAATTATTCATGATGCTATTTATACCTATTATAGAAGTGGCCTGGATATTTTTTACGAAAATGAAGATGAAGGAAGAAATGGAGTTTTGAATGCACTAAACTTTTTAAATACTCTTAACAAAGAAAATCCAAATAGTATGATCATGCAGGTTTTTTTTCAGGGTAAAAGTACTGAGTTGGCCAAAATTTATAGCCATTCTAGTGCAGACACAAAAAACAGGGCGAGGGAAATTCTTATTAAATTAGACATTAGCAATACCAATGCTTATAAAGAACTAAAATGAAAAGGTTGGTTCCTATTCCTTTACTGATACTGTTTGCTTGTAATAATAATTTGCCCACAGGCATTTTAGAGCCTGAAAAAATGAAGCAGGTTTTGTTTAATGTAATGCAGGCAGATGAACTGGTTAATGTGAAATTTACAGCAGATACCTCCCTTAATCGTTTATTGAAAAGTGTTGAATTGTACCAAAATGTTTTTAAAATACATAGAATTTCTGCGGATGATTTTAAACGGAGTTTTACATTTTATCAAAATCATCCTGAACAGTTGATACCTATCTTAGACTCTTTACAGAAAATGACACAGCGAAGAATAGATATTCCCGTTAAGTCATGGCCAGCAAAATAACTTCAATATAAGGCCTCATCTCCTAAAGGTGCGCATCAGTTTGAAGCATTACATTTCCCTTCGGGAATAGGTGAAAGTGAAAATCTATAGTGCACAAAATGACTTATGTGCAATTAATTCTGTTCGCTATTTTTGAGGTTTATAAATTTTATATGGATAAGGTTCACAATAACGCTATGGAAGCCCTGCACGACCTCGAGGATGGAATTACGATCATGCTTGGTGGATTTGGACTTTGCGGGATCCCCGAAAAAAGTATTGCAGCACTTGTACAAAAGGGCACAAAAAATCTTACATGCATATCTAACAATGCAGGCATTGATGATTTTGGTTTAGGTTTATTATTGCAAACCCGCCAAATAAAAAAAATGATGAGTTCTTACGTTGGCGAAAATGCAGAATTTGAACGGCAGTTATTGAGTGGAGAACTTGAAGTAGACCTGATTCCCCAGGGAACGTTAGCTACACGCATTCAAATGGCCGGAATGGGTATCCCTGCTTTTTTTACACCGGCAGGTTATGGAACAGAAATCGCAGAAGGAAAAGAAGTAAGAGAGTTTAATGGTAAAAAATATTTGATGGAAAAATCCTTATCTGCTGATTTTGCAATCGTTAAAGCTTGGAAAGGCGATAGGTACGGCAACCTGCTTTTCAGAAAAACAACCCGCAATTTTTCTACTTCAATGGCCAAAGCAGGCAACATTACTATCGCAGAAGTAGAGCAGTTAGTAGAACCAGGAGAAATTGATCCTGATCATGTTCATGTTGCGGGCATTTACGTGCATCGCATATTCCAGGGAGAAAATTATGAAAAGCGGATTGAGAGAAGAACTGTTCAATTAACTAATCCTGATAGATCAAACAAATACAAAAGAATATAGAATAGATGAACAGGGAATAACGAATATTGAAGTAAAGATGAAACTAATAAACCTAAAACTTTGAACTTGAAACTTTAAAACTTACTTCATGGCCTTAGATAAGTATGGTATTGCTAAACGGATTGCACAGGAGTTAAAAGACGGCATGTATGTAAACCTGGGCATTGGTATTCCCACCCTCGTAGCTAATTATATTCCTGATGGTATGTTCATTATGCTTCAAAGTGAAAACGGCTTATTAGGTATGGGGCCTTACCCAATAGAAGAAGAAATAGATGCAGACCTTATTAATGCGGGAAAGGAAACAGTTACCACAGTGCCTGGTAGTGCTTTTTTTGACAGTGCAGAAAGCTTTGGGATGATAAGGGCCGGCAAAGTCGATCTTACCGTATTAGGAGCCATGGAAGTAAGCGAAACAGGTGATATTGCTAATTGGAAAATTCCTGGAAAGATGGTTAAAGGCATGGGTGGCGCCATGGATCTCGTAGCTTCTGCCCGCAATATTATTGTTGCCATGATGCATACCAATCCAAAAGGCGAATCCAAATTATTGACTCGCTGTACTCTGCCGCTTACTGGTGTTGGTTGCGTAAAAAAAATAATAACTGAATTAGCTGTTTTAGATGTAACTGAGAACGGATTTAAATTATTGGAAAGAGCGCCGGGGGTATCGGTTGAAGAAATTAAAAATAAAACAGCAGGAAGGTTGATCGTGGAAGGTGAAGTGAAGGAGATGAAATAGCCCCCTTGCCCCCCGGTGGGGAACTTAATTCAATCAAACTTTAATATTTGTGCTTTACCTGATTGTAATTTTTTAGGACAAACATTTATTTAACCTGTTACCATACGGTGATAGTACCAACGTAGTTGACAAATAAAACAAAAGGAAAAATTATTTTGAAACTAACTGCTAACAAAGTTTATCCGTCCTAAGTTCCCGACACCGGGGGGTCCGGGGGCTAATCTACCAAATTATTCTTCACCGCAAAAAATACAAGCCCCGCCGTATTCTTACTTCCAAAACGTTCCATTAAACGGTCTTTTATCGCTTCTACTGTACGTGGACTTATCTCCATTTTCCTGTTTTCCGCACTTTTTACAGGAATCAAAAAAAATCCCCTGAAACCCTTACTGGCATTGAAGTAGTGTTTGGAATTTGGGGTACCCACTGATTTCAAATATTTGCGAGAAAAATAATTTTGTTTTCGTATATGCAATTCTGAGAGTGTTCAACTTATAAAAACAAAAAGTTTTAATTTTTTTGAGGCATCCAGCTTTTGAATCGTTGAGTCTTCCGGGGTACCCTTTGCGGAAAACGGGAGTTTATCCGTCCTAAGTTCCCGACACCGGGGGGTCCGGGGGCTAATCTACCAAATTATTCTTCACCGCAAAAAATACAAGCCCCGCCGTATTCTTACTTCCAAAACGTTCCATTAAACGGTCTTTTATCGCTTCTACTGTACGTGGACTTATCTCCATTTTTTGTGCAATTTCCTGGGCGGTAAATTCCATGCAAATAAATTTCAGCACATCTTTGTAGCTGTTTTAGATGTAACTGAGAACGGATTTAAATTATTGGAAAGAGCGCCGGGGGTATCGGTTGAAGAAATTAAAAATAAAACAGCAGGAAGGTTGATCGTGGAAGGTGAAGTGAAGGAGATGAAATAGCCCCCTGCCCCCCGGTGGGGGAACTTAATTCAATCAAACTTTAATATTTGCGCTTTACCTGATTGTAATTTTTTGGACAAACATTTATTTAACCTGTTACCATACGGTGATAGTACCAACGTAGTTGACAAATAAAAACAAAAGGAAAAATTATTTTGAAAACTAACTGCTAACAAAGTTTATCCGTCCTAAGTTCCCCACACCGGGGGGTCCGGGGGCTAATCTACCAAATTATTCTTCACCGCAAAAAATACAAGCCCCGCCGTATTCTTACTTCCAAAACGTTCCATTAAACGGTCTTTTATCGCTTCTACTGTACGTGGACTTATCTCCATTTTTTGTGCAATTTCCTGGGCGGTAAATTCCATGCAAATAAATTTCAGCACATCTTTTTCCCTTTCATTTAATGTTATTTCATTACTAAGCGATGGCGTTATTTTCTGCTTTGCATGAGAACGTTTAAGTAAAATTCGGTTTACAAAATTATTAAGATAGTAGCCTTTTTCATTCACTTCCATAATAGCCCGGCGAATTTCATGAGGCTCGGCATTCTTTAATAAATAGCCATGAGCACCGTTCTCCATCAGGTGAGATACAAAGCGCTCATCTTCATACATGCTTAATATAATTACATCAATGTGCGGAGATTGCTTGCTTAAAATTTTAGTTGTTTCAATGCCGTCTTTACCGGGCATACGCAAATCCATTAAAACTACATCTGGTTCAGACATAGGCAATCCCTGCAAGAGATCTTCGCCGTTTTCGGCTTCCTGCACAAACTTCAGGTTAGTAAAAGGACGCAATGAAAGTATAACGCCTTTTCTAAAATTTTTATGATCATCGGCAATAGCCACTTTAATTAATTCCATAAATAAACTGCAGAGCCTTAAAATTAGGGATTTAAGTCATTACGATTCATAACTATGATCATCCTTAGGGATTTCTATTGTAACCTTATAGTAGGTTTGCGATGCATCTTTTTCAAAATGAATTTTGCCCTGGGCCACCCGTAAACGGCTACTGATGTTTTTTAATCCAAGACCAATATTACTTTTTGTCAGCTTTTCAAAATCTTGTTGTATAATGCCCCTGCCATCGTGATGCAGTCTTAAAATGCAACTGTCGCCGTGTATATTTTGGGTTATGTGAATAAAGCTGGAACTGCTATGCTTTAAAATATTGTTGATCAGCTCCTGCACTATTCTAAAAACAATTAATTCTTTTTCTGGTTTTAACCGTTCCTTATAATCATGAAACCTGCAACTGGCATTAATAACCCCCGAACCGCTGATCTTTTGAAAAAGGTCATTGATAGCAGATTCCAGCCCAAAATTTTTGAGCGTAGGCGGCATCAGGCTATGGCTGATGTTGCGTACCAGTTGAATAGTATTATCTAATATCTGGCGTGCCTGGAAAATAGATTGCAATTGTGTTGCCTTATCCTGGTTTCAAGGTTTTCATTTAAATAGAGGCGGGCCGTTGCCAATAATGGGCCAGCATCATCGTGCAGGTCGGCAGCTATACGCTGGCGTTCCTCTTCCTGTAACCGTACAGAAGCATTCAATAATATTTTTTGCTGCTCATGTTCCATTTGTTGAAGTTGCATCTGGTAGCGGATCACTTTGCGTTGGTGCAATACGATAAACACCACCAGGCCTATAACCAATACCAGCATGCCTAATGTTCCAAGGAATATGGCAGAAGAAACTACATCAAGTTGTAATAGAAACATAAGTCAACTGTGGGTATGAAATTAATTTAAATAAAGACGGAGTTAGCAGGATGAGGGTTTTTAGATTGTTTAACATGAATAAGGATGGCTATTGCAAAAAGAATATTTTTAACTACATAAAAAACATTAGTAAGGAACCAATATTTCATCAGTGTTTCTTTATTAACGTGGCTCGCAAAAACATAGATAAAGAAAGAACCAGCGAGATAAATCATTATACCGGTAACTACCCAAAATGGATAAGTATTATAGATGAACAAATTATTAGTATCATTGATTTGTTCGTAGAGATAGTAAAAAGAATAAATGAGAATCAGGATAGTTTCTATACCGATTGGAATGGAATCTAAAGTTCGAATGGTAGTAGTGTAAGTATATATAATTAGAAATGCGCAAAAAACAAGGCTGCAACTAACAATTATTTTCTTAAAACCTTTAGACTTAATAACTAACGATAGAAAAAAAGCAGAAATTAAGTATTCAGCTAATGTAAAAAAAGAGTAAAGAAGAGAGATATTGTTAATTGGAGCAAATTCAAGAATAAAGTTTACAATAAAATCTATAATGCAATAAATTACAATAAGAACAAGGGGTTTTTCCTTCTTTGCTATTTTAAAAAAAAATATTTGCGTGTACAATGTATCCATCCGTCCAAGTACATCTTTTTGTAATTAGCAAAGGACGATAGTTTTGCAATTACCTGGAGTTGTGGTGCAACAGTTCTTTGATTTTATTGATGGGGTGTGTTGCTATTGTTTCAAGAAGGTTTTTTAGCCAGGCGTAGGGGTCAATGCCGTGCATTTTACAGGTGCCCAGCAGGCTATATAGCATGGCGCTACGCTGTGCCGCTTCATGCGATCCGCAGAACAGATAATTTTTTCTGCCAATAGCTACAGGGCGTATGCTGTTTTCAACCGGATTGTTATCTATGTTCAACATTCCGTTTTCAGTATAATGTGATAAACTTTTCCAGCGTTCAATACTGTAAGCAAGTGCTTTGCCTATAGCACTCCTGGGGGTCACTTGTATATATTGCTGCTTCATCCACTCATCTAATGACTTAAGTATCGGTGCAGATTTTTGCTGGCGCACAACTGTTACTTCTGCAACGTTCAGTGATTGTTCTTTGCAAATTCGTTCAATGCTATATAGCTCTTGTATTTGCTCCATGGCATACGCTGCACGTGCTTTATCATTCTCAAGCGCCTCGTTAAACATACGGCGTGCATGTGCCATGCAATGGATCAGGGTGATGTTTTCTGTTTTATTAAAAACATCATACACTGAGTAACCATCCGTTTGTAAATAACCACAGAAGTTTTTGAGTATTTCCATTGGCCCTTCCCGTCCCCGGCCTTGCTGATAATCAAAAAAAACTATTTTTTGTATGCTGTTATGATAAACCCAGTAATAACCTCTGTGTGACCCACCATTCTTTTGCTTATCTAAAACTTTAATCGGTGTTTCATCGGCATGCAAATAATTTGATTGCAGTACCTCTGCTTTCAGTGCTTCATGCAACGGTGTAATTAATTTACAGGTGCTGGTAATCCAGTCTGTAAGTGTGGAATAAGAAAGTTTAACGCCCGATCTTTCAAAGCGTTGCATCTGGCGGTAAAGCGGCAGGTGATCTGCATATTTATCAATAACAATCTGCGCCAGCAAACCAGGGCCTGCCATCGCTTTGTCTATTGGCCTGGTGGGAAGTTCCCCAATCAAAACACCATCACCCCCAGGCTTTGCATATTTAATGCGCACATACTTTTTTACAAAAAGTTCACCCGGCTCGTACTCCAACACTTCGGTGATTTCTTCACCCATCTTTTTACAATCCCTGATATCTGCCTGTGGCTCAATAATAATTTCTTCCCTGCGCAAGTGCTCAGGCAACTTCATTCTTCCCGGATGAACAAGCGGCTTATGTTCAAGAGCAACATTTGTTTTTATGTAGGTGATCTTCTTTGCATCCACCACACTGCAAGCGGCCACCGCTTCGGCCTGTATATCCAATACTAATTGTGAAGGATTGATATCAGAGGGAATAAAGCGTTCCTGCCTGGAACCAAAGATCATTTTTTGTAGCTGCGCCAACTGCTGTTCCAGGTCAACAATCCTGAGTTGAGACTGTTCATATAAACTTCTGTAATCTATGCTGGCTAAGGATTCCATGAGATGCAAAGATGCGGGTGAGCAGACGTTTAAACAAACATTTTTATTAACAAAAGGTGCTTTTGTGTTGATAACGCAGACGATATTGTACCTTGTTTACAGAGATGCCTTGCAGCATCAATGATAACTCCCGGCTGGTGATATTTAATTGATCATCTAATCCTTTTGCCTCAGCCAATTCGTAACTTCCTTTCTCCAGCCGTTTGTAATAAATAGAAAATCCATCGCCCTCCCACAGCAGTAGTTTAATGTGTGTACGCCTGCGGTTTAAAAAAATATATACATCTCCACTGAGCGGATTTTTTTCCAACTGGTTTTGTACAATGCCACAAAGGCTGTCAAAACCTTTGCGCATATCTGTTTGCTCCCGGTACAGGTAATAGCGGCATGATGCCGATAAATGAAGCATGATTATGCAAGTAAGTTTCTTAAGTATTGGGCATCCATAACCTGGTGTAATAACAAGCGCCTGCCATCAACAAAAATAACTTCTGCAAAACAATCACATGCCATTGTTTGATTGATATGAACGGGTATAAATGACGAAGGCTGGTTTATTTTATCAGTATGAATAGCCTTGTATCTTTTATACCAGTAGTGAAAAACATGATAGCGAACTTCCTTATGCTCACAAAATGTTTTCTGGCTCACGCCACTGCTTTTCCATTGCTCAATGAGAGCGAACATTTTTATTTTATCATCAGTATTTTGCATGATTGTTTTTCAGGCAAATTTATTCCGGTAGTTTTATTGCAACAAGATGTACTTAGCCGGAGGCTTACAGAGCAATGATAAAAAAGTCAGTGATGAATAGTAGGTATATAAAAAGGCTCTCTATAGTTTCGGTCATTGACCCAAATATAGAGAACCTTTACAGTATTTTATAATACTCACTACAATTCCCACCAATTTTCTAAAATAACGTCATCCATTGGTCTTGAACGATAAATTTTTTTTGTTGACATGTTAGTTATATTTAAACGGTTTGTGATGTAAATGTTCATTTCTTAATTTCTTCCTGAAAGAGCTAATTATATAGGTAAATGAGTTTTTTTATAATACTCAAGCCTGGAAGGCATTACCGCTAACTTTCGTATTAATTACGTAGATAAAATGGGGTATATGTACGATGGTAAAATAGTAAATTTACGGTATAACTATCGTAAACTTGCTGAAGAATGAAGGCAGTATTTTTACTCTCTAAATCTTAGCATTCTTAGTCTTAAGGCTCTAATATTTATGGTTTGGATATTTAGCTTTAATAAAAATTAGGAATTATATGTATTAATGCAACAGAAATTGTTCCATAGTTTGTAGGTATTTTGGTCTACTGTAATTTTACGAATGCTTGAAAGTAATTTTACGAGTGATGAAGATTTTTTTTAATGCGAGATATTTTACTTTAAAATAAGAGCAATAGAATAAAAAGTAAGATTAGAAATAAAATTAATACAGAAGATTGTAAACTTAGAAATTTGAGTCGGCATTGAGATTTGCTTTCCGGAAATCAACTTTCAAGATGCCATCTATTAACCTACATTTTATTACGATATGAAATTATTGACATTGTCTTATAACATTAAAATTTATAAAGCCCGGCGGTATGACAATCAGGGAAAAGTTGA
>MWVX01000514.1_pt1 | contig 12264 bp, 10 predicted proteins | sample 1047311 | NCBI WGS metagenome assembly MWVX01 (sample SAMN06349984, study PRJNA376086) | soil metagenome | isolation source: MtG-4 sample Antarctic (ecotone) soil | place: Antarctica | collected 2015-01-13
AACAGTTATTTATTTATAAAAGCTTAGATAATGAAAAAAAGTTTACTCTCAATTTTAATTTTATTTATTACAATAAATTTACTGGCACAAAATCCTCCTAAAAGAGAATTAAGGGGTGTATGGATAAGTACGCATTTAAGTTTGGATTGGCCAAACCGCCTGCAAACACCATTTCAGCAACAGGCTGCCTTTGTTGGCATTCTTGATCATAATAAAACAACCGGGATGAATGCTGCTTATTTACAGGTACGCAGCCAGGCAGATGCAATGTATGCAAGTAACCTGGAACCATGGTCATATTACCTTACCAACAATCAGGGTACTGCGCCCAGTCCATTTTGGGATCCATTGCAATTTGCCGTTGATGAAAGCCATAAAAGAGGACTAGAACTCCATGCATGGATAAATCCTTACCGTGCCGTGGCCAATACAGCAAACGCAAATATTGCTGCACAATATTCAACCACTCATGTTTCAAAAACACATCCGGAATGGTTGCTGACAATTGGTACAGTACAAATATTAAATCCTGGATTAGAGGTAGTACGCAACCATATTACTAATGTTGTTGTAGATATTGTAAAACGATATGATATAGATGGAATACATTTTGACGATTATTTTTATCCAACGGGTACGATAAACGATGATGCTGCATATAATGCAGACCCCAGGGGTTTTCCGGCTACAACTGCAGGACGAGCCGATTGGCGCAGAGATAATATAGACTTGCTTATCAAACGTGTATATGACAGTATAAATGTACTTAAGCCCTGGGTTAAATTTGGTGTATCACCTTCAGGCATTTATCGGAGCAGTACTGATCCTGTTATTGGTTCGCCTACATTGTCAGGAGCTTACCAACATTATAGCCAAGCTTTTGCGGATTCTAAAAAATGGATAAGCCAGGGTTGGGTAGATTACCTGGCGCCACAGGTGTATTGGTATAGCGGACAAACTGGGTCAGATTATAAATTATTAGTTCCGTGGTGGAATAACAATGCTTTTGGGCGACATATTTATATTGGATTAGCCGATTATAAAGTAGGCACTACAGGCTGGACAAGCGCCAGTGAAATTCCTAATCAAATACGACTGAACCGTTTATATCCCAATGTTTACGGTCAAATACATTTTCGCCATGCATTTTTAGTAGCTAATACTTTAAAATATCGTGATTCTTTAAGATATAGAGTTTATAATAAGCCGGCTCTGGTGCCTACTATGCCATGGAAAGATGATATAGCACCGGCAAAAGCTGAAGATCTCAGCTTAACTAAAAATGCCGATAATACAATGAAGTTATCATGGACAAAACCTGCAGTAACATCAAATGAATTTGATAACGTAAAACGTTTTGTTATTTACCGGTCACTAAATAAGTATATCGATTTAGAAGATGTAGATAATATTTTATCTGTTACTAATACTGATATAAACACATATACTGATAACACGCTTAACCCCGACAGCACTTATTTTTATTCAGTTACTGCATTGGACAGATTACATAATGAAAGTAATATGAGCAATATTGTTAGCAATGATAATATTAAACCTATAGTGATCACTCAAAATATTTCCCGCACGCTTATTAACGGATCGGTAAACATTACAGCTAATGATATTAATAATGGGTCTTACGATAATTGGGGTATCGATTCAATGTACTTAAATAAAACTTCTTTCAGTTGCTCTGATATTGGTGAAAATTCTGTGACCCTTATTGCTATTGACAAAGCAGGTAATATTGATTCGGCTTCGGCAACCGTTACCATTATAGGAAGTGTTCCGTTACCGGTAATAAGTATCAGCCGTTTGGATAATACATTTACGGGTTTGCCGGATAATACTATTGCATTGGGCTATGGAGCACAAAGCCTCACACTAACTGCCTCTACTAATATTTCCGGCGGCGAAATAATTGATTATTCATGGAGCCCTGAAAATGGTTTAAGCAATACCAATACCGGCAGTACTGAATTTACGCCTACTGCTGCAGGCACCTATAATTTCACAGTAACAGCCACTAATGAATTTGGTTGTTCAGCCAGTGCGTCAGTAACGATCAATGTAATTGACGTTCGTTGCGGTAATAATAAAGTATTAGTAAGTAAAGAACAAGGAAAAAATGCTCATTCATCTAACCAGTTATGTATTTCTATTAATGCAGTGCCGGCACACTTACAAAATGGCGAGACCCTGGGAAATTCAACTAATGAAAATATTACTACAATAGGTAATAATAATGCGTCAGTACAGGAAACAGCGCTGCTTAACGCTTATCCTAATCCATTCAAATCTCAGACTACAATATCCTTTACTTTGGCAAAAGCTGAAAAGCAAGTTATACTAGAGCTATCCGATTTGAGTGGCTACAGGTTATTGCGTGTTTATAAAGTAGATGCAGAAGCGAATAAAGTATATAACATCATGGTAGATGCATCCAACTTCAATGGTAAATTATTCAATGTCCGGTTAATTACACGGAGCAAAGTTTATAATTTCAGGCTGATAAAGGAATAAACAATAAATCGTAATTATTAAAAGCACTTGCTGAGCAGGTGCTTTTAAACTACTATCAGTGTTTGAAAATTTATATTCAGATACTATAATATTATAAAGGCAAAAGGCTTTAAAAGGTATACGAGAGCCACGGCTCAAAGTCTGCTCCGCAAAGTTGCTCAAGTTGGGCAATAGATTAACGTCAACCTGGTTAATGATATATGTTGTTATTCCGTGCACCCATTGCCAATCGATGTGGATGTGGTTTTCTATTTTCGTTATTATTTATTTTTAATAATGTCGTTTATGATGTCAATATGATGATTAGTGTGAATTTCAAGAAATTTCTTTGTCGGTTTTAAATTCAATTTACCGAAAAAGGGATGTTCAAAATAGTTGTTGGGTTTTAAGGTATCGAGTTCTTTTAATTTTTCTTTTGAAAAGTAGATGTGATTTTCCAGGGTTTCAATATTAAAATTGTTTGTCGGTTTAACTGAAGCTGGCGATTGCGCTCTTCCTCTCGGGATTTTTTTCATTGTAAACACATAAAGTCGCGGAAAGTTAAATGTCCATTTATAGTCTCTTGGATTTGAATTTTTTAGCGCTTCAATTATCAAATTAACTGTTAATAAAGCATGCTCTATATGCCAACCAACAGAAGACGTTGAAATCATCTGGTTTATTAATTCCTGTTTCGGAACTTTATTTTCAAGGTCTTTGATTAATTCTTCTAATTTTTTCATTTAGTATTTAGATACAATTATTTATTTGTATTTTTTTATAATCTCTGCTGCCATTGAATAACCATTTCATTTTTCCACCCCACAAAATCTCCAGTGCTAATATGCTCACGGGCTTTGGTAACTATATCAAGATAAAAAGCAAGATTGTGAATGCTTGCTATCTGCAATCCTAATATTTCTTTACTCTTAATTAAATGCCGCAGGTATGCTTTGCTGTAATGGTTGCTCACTTCGCAATCAATGCCATCATCAATGGGTGAAAAATCTTTCTCCCATTTTTGATTATCAATATTAATAACGCCATTACTGGTAAATAACATTGCGTTGCGACCGTTACGTGTTGGCATTACACAATCAAACATATCAATACCTAAGGCAATATTTTCGACAATATTCCATGGCGTGCCTACACCCATCAAATAACGCGGCTTGTCTGTTGGCAGGTTATCGCAGCATAGTTCACTTATCTCATAGGTTTTTTCTGTTGGCTCTCCTACACTTAACCCACCAATTGCATTACCTGTTGCGTTTTTAGAAGAGGTGTATTCACATGATATTTTCCTCAGGTCATAATGCACTCCGCCCTGCACTATAGGAAATAAATTTTGTGAATAGCCATATTTATTCTCTGTCTCATTAAATCTTTTAAAACACCTATCCAGCCACCTGTGTGTTAACTCCATAGATGTTTTTGCATAATCATATTCACTGCCTCCGGGTGGACATTCATCAAACGCCATTATAATATCACCACCAATTATTCTTTGAATATCTATCACCACTTCAGGTGTAAATAAATGTTTGCTGCCATCAATATGATTTTGAAATAAAGCACCTTCTTCAGAAAGTTTCCGATAGCTGCCCAAAGAGAAAACCTGGTAGCCACCGCTATCGGTTAGAATGGGCTTATTCCATCCCATAAATTTATGTAATCCTCCGGCAGCTTCCATCACTTCCAGCGCCGGGCGTAAAAACAAATGATAGGTATTGCCTAAAATGATCTGTGCTTTTACATCTTTCAAAAGCTGTTGCTGAGTAACAGCTTTCACACTTCCTACAGTGCCCACAGGCATGAAGATAGGAGTGAGAATTTCACCATGATCAGTAATAATTTTCCCTGCTCTTGCTTTGGAATTTTTATCAGTATGCTGTAATTCAAATGTAAGGATGGCCATACACACTAACTTCCTGATTAGGGAAATAAATTGTTTTAAAAATAGATGAAAATATTTTTAGTACTTTCAAAAAATTTAATCTTTATTATTGGAATCATCCTTATCACTTATAATCATAGTTTGTTTTTGCCTGGTAACTTCTATACAGATTTTTTATTACCTGTACTTCTTTTCAAAGCTTGCCTTTTTTAAATCCAAAACAAAAAATATTTCACAAACACATCCCGTTTCTATAATTATTTGTGCAAAAGATGAAGCCGCAAATTTAGCTAAAAATCTTCCCGGCGCTTTGGTTCAAAAATATAAAACTACTCACGAGGTAATTGTAGTTAATGATAACTCCATTGATGAGAGCAAATATATTTTAGAAGAATATCAAAGAGTATATAAACAATTACAAATTGTAGAATTAAAACAGAAAGCAATGTTTATTCCCGGTAAAAAATTTGCTTTAAGTGTAGGAATAAAGACGGCTAAACATGAAGTACTATTAATGACAGATGCTGATTGTGTGCCTGCAAGTGAATTTTGGATAGAAAAAATGCAGGAAGGTTATCAACAGGAAACGGAAATTGTTTTGGGGTATGGGGCCTTTCATAAAAAAAAGCAATTCATAAATAAGCTCATCAGGTGGGAAACTTTTCATACAGCGTTGCAATATCTTTCTTATGCTGCTGCCGGCTTGCCATATATGGGGGTGGGCAGAAATTTGAGTTATAAGAAATCGATTTTTTTCAGGCATAAAGGTTTTTCATCTCATAATCATGTTGCCAGCGGTGATGATGATCTGTTTATAAATATTGCTGCAACAAAAACCAATACAGAAATTGTGATTGATAAAGATGCTTTCACTTTATCAGAGCCACCTGTAACGTGGAGTGAATGGATGAAACAAAAACGACGGCATTATAGTACAGGCAGGTATTACAAATCAATTCATAAATTTTTGTTGGGATTATATGCTTTATCGCATAGCGTTTTTTACCCATTGTTTATTGCCGGCATGTTATTTTTTAGCTGGAAGATTTCTTTACTAATTTTTGGTATAAGGTTTTTAATACAGTCTATTATTTTTTATAAGACAATGCATAAACTTGATGAGAAAGACCTTTTTCCCTGGTTTTTTCTTTTTGATATCTGGATGTTTTTTTATTATATAATTTTTTCTTTGGCGATGGTTAAGAAACCGATGAAGGCGTGGAAATAGTCTGAACCATGATTTGAGTAGATTATCGGATTAAAGAGATTAAATTGTATGGTTATCGAAATATAGATTTGGAGACTTAATTTATCTATCATCATCAAAAGTTTATTTATTTCAATATTCATAGTAATCTTTTTAATCTACCCAAATCATGGTTCAGAATAAGATGGAGATTCTATTAAAATACTTTTCTGATTTTACTGAAAAGCAAATACACCAGCTTGCTGCCTTGAAAGATTTATATACTGAATGGAACGAAAAGATAAATGTGATCTCAAGAAAGGATATAGATAATTTTTATGAGCATCATGTTCTGCATTCATTAGCAATAGCTACGCAGTTCAATTTCCCTGGTGGGTATCACATAATTGATATTGGCACAGGTGGTGGCTTTCCGGGTATTCCTCTCGCCATATTTTTTCCTGAAGTAAAATTTCATTTGGCAGACAGCATCAATAAGAAATTAAAAGTGGTAAATGAAATTGCCAATGCAATCGGATTAACTAACGTTACCATACAACATACAAGGGCAGAGGATATAAAAGAGAAAAAGTTTGATGTAGTGGTTTCAAGGGCTGTTGCGCCGCTAAAGGATCTTTGGTATTGGAGTAAGCCTTTACTCAAAAAAAAACCTATTGATCAACCTAAAAAAATAACAGGACTTATTTGTTTAAAAGGTGGTGATCTTTCTAAAGAGATTTCTGAAAGTGGTGTTCGGCCAAAGGCGTGGGAAATCGAAAAAATATTTGAGCAAGAATTCTTTAAGGAGAAATTTATTTTGTACGTTAATTCTTCTCAATAAATTTTATCAGCCAGTTATCTGTTTGGGGCGTATTGCCTATTGGGAAATCATGGGTGTCTCCTGTATTTGTAAAGCCCCATTTTTTGTAAAATAATTTTGCTTTTTCGTTATGTTCCCAAACGCCCAACCACAGAACTTCATATTTTTTTTGTGAAGCAAATTGCAAAGCATAAGTCATAAGGGCTGCACCTATTTTTTTAGATTGATACTCTTTAAGAACATAAATCCTCTTTAATTCCAGTGCAAAATATTTTTTAACGGCAGAGTATTCTGTGTAGTCTTCTTTCAGTCTCAAATAACCTGCAGCAACATTATTATAATAAGCGATGAAGTAAAAATCATTTTCATCTTTTAATTCATTTAAAACAGCAGTTGTGGAAAATGAATTTTCTACAAAGCTTTGCATGTCTTCGTCAGTACATGTGCCACCGAATGTGTCTTCAAAAGTTATTTTGCTGAGATGCGATATCAGGTGTGCATCTTCCGGTGTTGCTCTTTTGATATTTATTTCGGGTTTCACCATTTAAGTTGCAGCAAATTGTTTCTTGGTTCTATATCTGCCAGCCTTCGTGTAGGGTCTATCTCAGCTTCCTTTAGCTCAGTAAGTCTTTTTTTAAATTCTACAATGTAAGTTGGATGTGTCCACCTCCATTCATCATGCACATATCTTGGAGTTTTATTTTCAGTGGGTTTTTCTCCAAACATTAAATTTACAGGGATATAATGCAGCTCTTTTGTTCCGTCTTTAAATCGTAATTCAAGATCAATAGGCATTGGCATTTCTCCAACTCTTTTCAATCTTATTTTTGATATTCCGTTTTCTTCCCACAGGCTATCAATACTATAATCCACTGTTTTAATAGTATTCAGCATATATTCTTTATACCATTGTAATTGCATATTGCTAACCTTTTCAGCAACACGGATAAAATCATTTGGATTTGGATGTTTAAAACGCCATTGTCTGTAATATTCCAATAAAATTCTGTCTATAGTCTCTTCGCCAACGATATAGCCTAATTGTCTTAAAAAGACGGCGCCTTTATAGTAGGCATTGGTATTAGAAGCCAGGTTTGTGCTAAACCAATTTGCATGTGTGCTCATAGGCTCATCAAACCTGCTTCTTGCCGTATTAAAATAACGATCATACTCACTGGCGTTTTCAAAAAAGCTTTTTTTACGCAGCCATGCCAAAGTCTTTGCCTGAGCATATCCTGTAAATCCCTCATCCAACCAGGCATAAAGGTTTTCATTTGTACCAAGCATCATTTGATACCAGCTATGGCACCATTCATGTACTGCGGTTTCAAATCCTGAATTTTTTATTAGAGTTGCCATGGGGTACTCAGTGCCGCCGCCGCCACCTTGTAAAAATGAATACACAGGATAGGGGTAAACCCCAAATGTTTTTGCCATAAACGGGTACATCATTACACATGAATCTGCAGTAGTTTTCCATTTAGTTTCAGCATCAGGATTTTCTTTATAGATAAAGTGCAGTAATGGACCATTAGCTGTTTGCCTGGTGAAATGTTTATAATCAGGGTCGGCTGCCCATACAAAATCATGTACATTCTTAGCTGAGAATTTCCATGTCCTTACATCTCCCTGAACAGGCTTTAAAGGAGTGCCTTCTTTATCGTAACCCCAGCCAATAGATGAAGCATTTTGTAAAACGCCTGTAGCTCCCAGTTTATAATTTTTATCAATAGTAATATTTACATCAAAATCTCCCCACACACCATAAAACTCCCGGCTTATATAATCATCAGCATGCCAGCCTTCATAATCATACTCTGAAATTTTTGGATACCATTGCCCTATACTATACCGAACACCTTCAGCATTATCTCTGCCGCTGCGTCTTGAAAGTTTTGGAACCCGGCATTCGAATTCAGTATTAAAAACTGTTGTAGATTTTGGCAACAATGGTTTATCAAGATCTACCTCCAGTATAGTTTCATGCAATTTTGTTTTTTGCAATGTTCCATTACTTGTAAATTTTAATATATTACAGAAGCCTTGTTCATCAGGTGCCATGTCAATGATGCGTTTTTTAAAACGTTGGTCAAAATCCGTAACGGGCTTGCCATTTATGTCTGTTCCTAAAATAAGATTTTCGGTTCTGCGGCTATTTACATCCATCATACTGTTAGGCTTAAAGGCATTCCAGAATAAATGAATAAAGATCCTGTTTAATGTATCGGGAGAATTGTTTGTGTAATTAATAGTTTGTTTGCCTTTAATGATGTTGGTTTTAACATCAACATTTACATCCATTATATATTTTATCCTTTGCTGCCAACGATCCGGCTGAGCGAAAGTAAAAAGTGAAAAGTAAAAAGTAAAAAATAAAAAGATATGGATTTTTTTCATAGAGAAATAAATTGAGGAGCAAATTTCGGGTAAAATTCAGAAGAGTAAATGAAAGGAAAGTATAAAAATTTTGGGATTGATATTTTAATTTTCTCATTACCCTCTAAGAAGAAATAAAAAAATAAGTAATAAGGAATTAAAAAGTTGAAGCAGCCTTAGAAATAGTACGGATCGACTCTCCTTAGCTTTTCTTATTCTAATTTAAAATTTCATTCCTTATTTCCAGGAAATTATCTCCTTATCATGTTAAGCATTGACAGAGTTTCAGCGATCATTTTAGCATTGTATTCAATTGTGAGGTCTTTATGATTAACTGCATCTACAATTGTACCTACCAGGCACAATCCAGCGGTAAAAAAATATAGAATTCCCATGCCAGTATGCCCAATTACAAATCGATGAATGCCTGCTATGCCAATTAAACCAATTAGGCATAGTAATAAAATTGTTTGCGGATCTTTTCTTTTTGACCGGTATATCATACAGAAATGCGTAAGCTCATTATCACTGAATCCTTTGGTGCGTGAATTGATTGTTACCAGTTCTTCGGGTGTAACATCAGACAGGTATTGTAAAAAAACCGGGTTAAGGGCGTTGCTGTTATTTTCGTATTGCATAGCTTTTATTTATTTTATTTGAAGATTGATAGAGCCGTAATAGTTTATATATCCTGCATAGAATAATAATGACTGCAAAAATGCCCAATGGATGCGATGAGAAAGATGCCTGTATATTTCCATGGAATAAATTGCTGATGGAATGACCAAGACCACAGCCCGGACAAAAATTAATTCCAAGCAATTTAAAAACACATAAAGAAAAGTGAGGATCAGTTCCGGGTGGCATTATTGCCAGGAATACTAAAGAAGCAATCCAAAATGTTACCTCAAAATATCGGACTAATATTCGCAACTGATTAATTTTATATATTTAAATTGACGGGTCAAATAATAAGGGAAAAAATTGTCCTTCCATTTTTTTGCCTTTTGCAACTATAGGAACTCCTTTCAATAAAGCTTCATTTGAATCTGAAATAACACCATCAGCAAAAGCATTTATAACAAATGCACGGCGTGGTTTTGTACTTTTGTTTTCTCCTGATCCATGCAGTGTAAGCGGATGATGAAAAATACCTTCGCCTGCTTTTACAGGCGCCGGTTGTGGATGCTCAAATTTTTGTTTTTGTTCTTCATTTAAATAATCTTTTATGCCTTCCAGTTCTCCTGCAATAACAGGCTTAGGCATTAAACCCCACTTATGGCTTTCGGGAATATAATGAAGACATCCATTCTCAACTGTGGCATCATCGAGTGCACACCAGCAGGTAATGTGTGCTACGGGCTTAGTTCTTGTCCAGTAGCTATAATCCTGGTGCCATGCAACAACCCCACCTTTTTTTGCAGGCTTATAGAATATCTGGTCGTGCCAAAAGCGAACAGGCTTATCACCTAACAATTGACTTGCTGCCATTAAAAATGCAGGATTCCATAACACATCGTGGAGCGCAGGCGTAATGCGCCATGCCCCCAGCGCATGAAATAAAATTGTTTTAGGATCGGTTGATTCGTTGCTGTTATATTCATAAAAAAGTTTATTGCCTTCATTGGAAGGATCTGCCAGATCAAATAATTCTTTTCTTAAAACTTCCAGCTGATCTTTCTTTAGCATTCTTATACCAGAGAGGTACCCGTTCTCATTAAAAAAATCAACCTGTTCTTTTGTAAGCCTGTATTGTTCCCATTCATTTTTTGTTTTGGGCCACGGGAACATGTTTGTGATCTGTTCATGTATCTCACTAAGATCTTTTGCTTCCATTGTAATTTTTATACTTATTTTTTAAGCTGCACTTTACGTCTTCTTTTAAGAACATGATTAAGAACCGACGTTGTTGGTATATCATCACCTAAAAGTTTGCCCCAGGGCTGAAGGTCTTCAACTTTATCGAATATTACCTTAAAAATTGCTATTACAGGAATGCTTAGAAACATGCCGCTAACACCACACAAGGCTCCACCAATAAGCACCCCTACTATTGAAATAAGTGCATTCAATTTAACACGTGAGGCAATTATTCTTGGAACTAAAAAATTATTATCAACAAGCTGAACTATCATAAACACAATAATTGAATAAAGGGCCAGAGTAACCGAACCTGTATTAGTGAATATAATTAAAGCAGTAAGTACCAGTGCTACCATTCCCCCTATGTAAGGTATAAGATTTAGAATTGCAGAAATAATACCCAGCAAAATAGCAAACGGAGCACCTATAATTAATAAACCTGTTACATTAAGCACGGCAACTATGCCTGTTTCTGTTAATAAACCTGTTATGTAATGTTGTACTACATATCTTATTTCCTGTATTGCACCATGAACATTCTCGTGATGTGGTTGCTCAAATAATTCTACGATAAAACGTAACAGTAGTGTGCGGTAATAAAGAAAAAGAAAAACATATACCGGCACAAGAATAATAGTTGCTATAGATGCTGTAATCACACCAAGGGTACTCACCGGTGCATTATCCATAGTACCTGAAGTAGCTTTTTGAATAATTTTCTGCTGTTCGGCCCGTGATAAATTAAAAGTACGCGAAAGCCAATGCTGAAATTGAGTCCAGAGATCGTTAAGATTGTGTTTAATTGCCGGGATATCTTCAACAAAGGAGGCTATTTGTTTTGATAAAAAAGTTACCAGCCCTGCAACAAATAGAATTGCAATTATTAGTGTGATCACTATTGCCAAAACCTTAGGCACACGCCATTTAATTAATTGTTTTTCCAGCGGGCGCAGTAAAACTGCAAAAAGAAAAGCAAACCCTAACGGAGCCAGGATATCCTGACCGATATATAAACCGTATAATATCATGTATACCAAAAGTATAAGTGCAGTAATTTTTGCGTACAGCGGCCATGTCTTTACCATAAAACAAAAGTAGGATTATTATCTTCGCTCAACATGTCAAAATTCCTTATTGCAGGGCTTGGAAATATTGGTGATGAATATGCACACACACGCCATAATATTGGCTTTGATGTGGTGGATGCATTTGTTTTAAAACATGGAGCATACTTTCAATCAAAAAGATTTGCAGATGTTGCGGAAATAAAATGGAAAGGGAAAATATTTATTTGCATTAAGCCAACCACATACATGAATCTTAGCGGCAGGGCAGTAAAATACTGGCTTGATAAGGAAAAAATAGAAATAGAAAATTCTTTGAGCATTGTAGATGATCTTGCCTTACCATTAGATAGACTCCGCTTGCGAAAAAGTGGAAGCGATGCAGGACATAATGGATTAAGAGATATTCAAAATATTTTGGGCACGGATGAATATCCAAAGCTTCGTTTTGGCATTGGCAATAAATTTCCAAAAGGAATGCAGGTAGAATTTGTTCTTAATAAATTTCTTAAAGAGGAAATTCCCATAGTAAAAATTAAAATTGAAAAATGCA
>MWVX01000515.1_pt1 | contig 12261 bp, 11 predicted proteins | sample 1047311 | NCBI WGS metagenome assembly MWVX01 (sample SAMN06349984, study PRJNA376086) | soil metagenome | isolation source: MtG-4 sample Antarctic (ecotone) soil | place: Antarctica | collected 2015-01-13
ACCAGAACCTTATCTGAACCCGGTATCTCTATAATTTTTCCTAGTAAATTTTCAACGGTTATATCTTCTTCGTTGTTTTCTTTTTTTTCATCAAAAATTTCCTCTGTTTGCATTTCTTGCTTAATCTGTGTTTGAGTGGACGTTGGCTGAAACCCTGTGCTATTTAAAGCCTCCACAAAATCTCTTTCATTTTTTGATGCCGGGTTTTCTATTGTAGTAGTATAATTTAAATTACCGGTCGCGTTAGTGCTTTCTTCGCCTAAAGAGACTATATCTTTATTAAGCATAGAAACTTGTAAAGGCGAACCTGCTAAAAACGATTCCTGCTTTATATCATTAGGCTTTTCCATAGTTTTGATTGAAGGTTTATGTGAATCAAAAGGGTGCACTTTCATTAGATCAGTATTAGCTTCTTCATCTTTTTGTAAAGCCGCTATTTCAACTCGCTTACTTATAAAACTATCAACTATTACAGGCGGCTTTTCCCGTTCGGGTTCTGTTTCAATTATGTTACCAAACAAATCCAATTGTCGCATATTGTAAAAGTAATAAATGAAAATGCATAGAAAAACCCTGATAGCTCAATGGTGGATAAATGGTTAGTTAGTCCTTTCGCACGATGGGATTAACACTAACTGATTTATGGGGGCAAAGTATGAAGCACCTCTGTAGAAGGGTACGTGAGCTTATTAAACTATCCACTATTTTAATCGAAACTCTGGTTACTGGCGGCAACCTGCTTTAGCATTCTGTCGTATTGCTCGGGAGTAAGATCATTGTAAAAGAAATAGACAGGATCTACCGGTGTACCATTTTTGTGCACTTCGTAATGACAATGCGGACCTGTGCTTTTACCGGTGTTACCAACCCAACCAATAACCTCTCCGCGTTTTACTGACCGGCCTCGCCGGGCTTTTATTCTAACCATGTGCCCATATAAAGATTCGTAACCATAACCATGATCAACCACTACGTGATTTCCATATCCTCCCTCATCAAATCCAGCCTCTTTAATTTTGCCACTTGCAGTTGCATAAATAGGGGTTCCCTGCGGTGCTGCAAAATCAAGCCCGGCGTGAAACTTTTCAACTTTATACACGGGATCTATGCGGGTGCCAAAGCCTGAGGCAACGCTGTTTAATACTTTATTATTTATAGGTTGTATGGCGGGTATAGACGCAAGTAACTTTTCTTTATCGCGGATCATTTCATCAATTTCGGCATAACTTTTCTCCTGGTAGCTAACCCGGGAAAACAAGTTTTCAATCTGTCCACTCGTGCTGCGTATAAGTTCATTATCGTTTAGTCTGCTAACTAAATCTACTTCCGTCGACTTCTCTGTTCTCTTTGCCCTTGCGCTATCAGGAACGGGGTTGGCCTCAAAAATAGCGCGGTAAACATGATTATCGCGTTTCTCCAAATCCGCCATCTGCTGCTGTAATTCCTGCACCTGCTTGTTTAATAAACTGAAGCTGTATTCATAATCGTCTAACTTTTGCCTTAAAAGTTTCTCGTTAGGCGAGCCAATGTAGCGAAAGCCAAACCATACAATAATTGCTGCAGTTACCAGGGCTGTTGCAAAAAAACCAAATACACGCAGCAACATAACGCGTAACGGCACTTCAAGCTTTTCGTACCGGAGGGTGTGGGTGTTATAGAAATATTTTACTTTCTTCAAACGACTGTTTTCTTAGTTTAGAAAGGGTTCGTTCGGTTGCAAGGCAAAGTTCTGGTAATAATTGTGTAAATAACTTTAATAATTATACCTGTATGCGTTAACCCTGTTACCACTTTTCATTTACTACCTTTGAGCCCTAATAAAAGTGTTGCAAATGATTATTTTGAACACAAAATTTTAGCTAATATTTTGGCCAACATGATGACCAGCACAGAAATAAGGAAACATTTCTTAGACTTTTTTGCTTCAAAAAAACACCTGGTAGTTCCCTCTGCTCCTATCGTTATTAAAAACGATCCCACATTACTTTTCACCAATGCCGGTATGAACCAGTTTAAAGACTATTTTTTAGGAAACAGGAAGCCGGATAACCCACGTATTGCCGATACTCAAAAATGCCTGCGTGTTAGCGGCAAGCATAACGACCTGGAAGAAGTCGGTGTGGACACTTATCATCACACAATGTTTGAAATGTTGGGCAACTGGAGCTTTGGAGATTATTTTAAAGCTGAAGCAATTGCATGGAGTTGGGAGTTGCTAACTGAAGTTTATAAGCTGGATAAAGACCGTTTGTATGTTAGCATATTCGAAGGAGATTCAAATGAAGATTTACCTAAGGATGAGGAGGCATTTAACGAATGGAAAGAATGGATAGCCGAAGACAGGATACTATTATGTAATAAGAAAGATAACTTTTGGGAGATGGGCGATACCGGCCCTTGTGGCCCCTGTACCGAAATTCACGTTGACTGCAGAAGTAATGAAGAAAGAAAGGCTATTGACGGAAAGACATTAGTGAATGCTGATCATCCCCAGGTGATTGAAATTTGGAATAATGTCTTCATCCAGTTTAACCGTTTAAGAGATGGAAGTCTTGAACCATTACCTGCAAGGCATGTGGATACAGGAATGGGTCTTGAAAGATTAGTTCGTGTTTTACAGGGCAAACAAAGCAACTACGATACTGATATTTTTACCGGAACGATTGCTGAAACAGAGAAGCTGACAGGTAAAAAATATACGAATACAAACGATAAAAAGGATATAGCATTCAGGGTGATTGCAGATCATATTCGTGCGATTGCTTTTACAATTGCTGATGGACAACTACCTTCTAATACAGGTGCCGGCTATGTTATTAGAAGAGTTCTTCGTCGTGCGGTCAGGTATTACTATTCTTATTTAGATTATAAACAACCGCTGCTATACGAACTGCTGCCTGTCTTAGGCAGGCAGTTTCAGTTCGTATTTCCCGAGTTGTATTCGCAATTGGATTTTGTTGTGAAGGTGGTGAAGGAGGAGGAGGAAGGGTTTTTAAGAACATTGGAAAAGGGATTAAAAAAGATAGATGACATCATTAACATATCTGCTACCATCACTTCAAAATCTTCTCTAACCGGAACTCTGACTGCGACAGAGAATAATCAAGAAAAGAAGAAAGATAGGAACATTACTGGCAGCATTGATGGTAAGGCTGCATTCGAACTTTTTGACACTTACGGCTTCCCTATTGACCTTACCCGGCTGATTGCTGCTGAGAAAAATTTGAAAGTTGATGAAGGTGCCTTTGAAGCAGAAATGCAGCAACAAAAGAACCGAAGCCGTGCAGCAACTTCAATGGATACAGAAGATTGGATAGTAATAAACAATGAGACATTCAGCGAATTTGTGGGCTATGATTCGCTTGAAACAAAAAGCAAAGTATTAAAGTACCGTAAGGTAACTTCAAAAGGTAAAGAAGCTTATCAGCTTGTTTTAAATGCCACTCCGTTTTATGCTGAAAGTGGTGGACAGGTAGGCGATAAAGGTGAATTGATATTTGGAGATGAACCGGTAATTGTAACCGACACAAAAAAAGAAAACAACCTCATCATTCACTTTGTTGATAAACTCCCAAAAAATATTGATGAAGGAATAATTGCAAGGGTAAATAGAAACTTACGACAAAATACAGAGGTACATCACAGTGCAACGCACCTATTGCATGCAGCATTACGCCAGGTTTTAGGAACGCATGTTGCCCAAAAAGGAAGCCTCGTAAATAACGAACACCTGCGTTTCGACTTTTCTCACTTCGCTAAAGTAACCAACGAAGAGATTGCCAGGATAGAAGCACTTGTAAACAAAAAAATAAGAGAGAATGTACCTGTTGCAATTAAACAAATGAGCAAGGATGAAGCAGTGGCAATGGGCGGAATGGCTTTGTTTGGAGAAAAATATGGAGATGTGGTGAGAGTGGTTATAATGGATCCGCAGTATTCGGTTGAGTTGTGTGGTGGTACGCATGTGGAACATACAGGCGAGCTTGGACATTTTAAAATAAAACATGAAAGTGCTGTTGCCGCAGGGGTACGACGTATTGAAGCAGTAAGCGGCAAAGCGGCAGAAGATCATATAAACGAATATTTTCACGCTTTGCAGGAGGTTAAAGAAGCTCTAAAAAATCCTAAGGATGTTAGAAAGGCTCTTGAAGGCATGCAAACTGAAAATGCCGAATTAAAGAAACGAATGGAAAGCGTTGAAGCGAAGCAACTAACCTCTATAAAAGCCGGATTGCTGCACAAAGCTGTGGAGGTGAATAACGTTAATTTTATCGGCGAGGTTGTAGAAGTAACCAGTGTTGATAGTCTTAAGAAACTCTGTATTGATTTAAAACAAAGCATACAAAATAGTGTATTTGTATTAGCTGCAAATGTGGACGGTAAAGCCCATGTTGCTGTTATTGAAGAAAAAAGGGAAGATGCTGAAGTTGCGATTATTGAAGAGGAAGAAAAAAAGGAAGATCAACAAAGTTTTATACAAAAACGGGGTCGAAAATCTTTTAAAGAAATTGATGCTGAAGTAGATCTTATTGAAATCCCTGAGGATGAAGTTTTATTTGAAAGGCAATATTATTCTATCAGCCAGGTGGCGGAATGGTTTAAAGTGAATACTTCTTTAATTCGCTTTTGGGAAAATGAATTTGACATTCTGAAGCCTAAAAAAAATCGTAAAGGAGATCGACTTTTCAGGCCTGAAGATGTAAAGAACCTTCAACTCATCTATCATCTTTTACGGCAAAGAAAGTACACTATTGAAGGTGCAAAAGAATTTATAAAAACAAATAAAAAGAAAGCAGACTTTCAATTACAGCTTACCACTACTTTAGAAAAGGTTAGAACTTTTTTATTAGACTTGAAAGCTAACCTGCAATGAGAATTTCAATTACTTCTGACGCGTAGTGTAAATTTCGAGCTCTTCATTTTTTGTTAAGCAAAATATACTTCTACCGTTAAAGTGTATTTTACTAAAAGATTTTTGCTCTTTAAAGGCGTTAAAAGATAAGAGTTGAAGACTGGCAGGTTTAAAAAGAATAATATGGCTGCTATCCCTCGCAGTTATTGTATTCTTATCAATTACCTGCAAATCCATTAATTGGTTTAATACGAAAGTATTTTTCTGTGCTCCGTAATAATCGAAAACGAGCAGTCCTTTTTTAGGATCGTACAAGTACAACTGCCCATCCCTGTCGTACATGGCTACGGGTGAGGGAACCGTTTTAAACACTTGTCTAAAATCGCTCGACTCAATTAGTATTCTTCCGTTATCGTCAATCTTTTTTATTTTACTATCGAGGTCATCATACAGCCAGATGTTGTTATCGTAACTGCTTGTTATTGCTCTTACCTGCAGTATATTCAGCTTACGTAATTCAATTGTATTTCGAACATTCAGTAATCTGTCTAAAATTATGATGGTAGAAAAATCTTTAAAATAAACAAGCACTTTTAAAGGATTGCTTGCATCGATAGAAAAGACCTTTCCATACCGTTTTATATTATTATAGACAGCAATAGAGTCCCCTTTTTCGTTTACTTTTTTAATTTGACCAGTAGCGGTAAGCAGGTAAATGTTGCCAAGATTATCGGTAGTAAAGTCTTTTACTTCGGTTGCTATAGTTTTTGAAAGGGTAACATTAAGTGTGCTATCCTTTTGGCTAAAAGAAACATGGACAATAAAGCTTGTAAGAAATATGGTGAAGAACGCTCTCAAAACTTAACCCGCATATTTTAATTGTACACTCTGACCATCAAATTCAGCATAAGTAAAATAAGTTATCCAATCACCTAAGTTAATATAGCGGCTTTTATCAGTAAGTTTAAGATCAAGCGGCAAGTGGCGGTGACCGAAGATAAAATAGTCGTAATGTTCTTTTGCCAATAAACCCCGGCTAAAAATTATCAGCCATTCTTTATCTTCTCCTAAAAAAACTTCATCCTGCTTTCCTGTTTTTTTGCGGCTTTTCCGGCTGAAATAATTCGCGAGACCAATTCCCCACACTGGATGTAATAAGCCAAACAGCCATTGGCAAAACGGGTTTCGAAAAATACTTTTCATAAATTTATAGCCATGATCTTCAGGACCTAAACCATCGCCATGAGCTATAAATATTTTCTTGCCATTCCATTCAAAAGTTTCCGGCTCAAAGTAAACGGACATGTTTAGCTCCTTCTGAAAATAATTTCGCATCCACATATCATGGTTCCCTACAAAAAAATGTACGGGAACTCCGCTGTCTGTTATTTCGGCCAGCTTACCTAATAACCGCACATATCCCTTCGGTACAACCTGTTTATACTCGTACCAAAAGTCGAATATATCCCCAACAATAAAAATGGCTGAAGCGCTTTGCCTGATACTTTCTAAAAAAGAAACAATTTTTTTTTCGCGCTGCAGGCTCGATTGATAGTCGGGGGCGCCAAGATGAAAATCGGATAAGAAGTAGATTTTTTTCTCAGGAGAAACTTCCATCCTGTTTAAAGTTTGCTCTTCTGATGAATAAACTGTAATACATCCCCTGAGGGGATAACAGGTTGTTCTTCAATTTTTCCGTTGTACCAATATATCCAGGCTTCTGTGGTAACGTCGCTATGATAAACAGTAGTTAAATCCCGTCTGTACATAGGTATTTCGCCTTCTTCGGGGCATACACCTTCATAATCATCCAACTGCTCAATTGCCCACAAAAAATCAGCAGTATCTTTTAATTCGTACAATTCGCCTACTATAAAAGCATTATCTGTAGCGGGCAGGGCTGCAGGAAAATTGCCCATATCATATAAATATCCTTTTACCTTAGCCTCGCTTAAAAGCTTAAAATATTTACTGATATACTCGTAAGCAGGATGATGAAAACCACTGCGCAAAGAGCCGTATACAAAAATCTTATCTATATTTTCTTCCATTTAATAAAGATAAATTTTTTATCACCGAATGGCCATTTAGCTCGCTTTATCAACTAAAAAAACATACACTTCTTTAGGACCATGTACACCTACCACTAAAGTTTTTTCAATGTCGGCCGTGCGGCTGGGACCTGTAGCCAAAGTGATAAGGGAAGGAGGATTGCTGTACTTTTCTTTGATAAACTGCAAGCCTTCTTTAATATCATAAACCAATTGATTGGTATACGCTATGCAAATATGAATGGGTGCATATACACTTGTAGTTCTTCCGCTTTTCTGCGCTGAAGTCATTAATATACTTCCGGTTCTGGCAATTAGTAGTTCACAACTGGTTATGCATGCTTCGCATGTTGATAAATCTGCAGCCTTGAGCTGGTCAAATCCGTTCTTACCGAGTTCCAGTTTTATTTGCTCTTCGTTGCAATAGATTGAGGTAATTTTTTTAGCTGCAGCTAAAGATTTTAATTGCTGCGCCAGATCTTGTTCATCTAAGCAGAAAGAGAATTTACCTAACAGGCCCGTAAAGTTTTCGGCGAATTCTACCTCTATGTCTTTTTGTATAGGTTGAAAAAGACTGTTACTGCCTTCGCTTTTCGGAAATGGAACAGGCACCGGATGTGCCAGTGCCTGTCTTATTTTTTTTAATATATTTTCTTTTGCAGATGAAACTTTCATCAGTTATAGTTCTTCTTTAACGGATTGATGGGATGTTACTTTTTCCTGACTCTTTATAAAAGTCCTTTACTTGTAATATGTAGTTAATCAAGTTTAATAGAAGTATCAACAACTGTTTTTTCGGGCGGCGCACTTAACTCGCTATCGTGAGCACTTTCAAGGAGTTTTTTCTCTTCATAGGGTCTTTTTCCAATTAATGCCTCCACATCACTTTGAAATAATACTTCTTTGTCCAAAAGCTGCTTGGCTAAAATTTCCACCTGTTGTTTTTTGTCTGTCAGCAAATTCTTCGTCCTGATATAAGCAGACTCGACCAGGCTTCTTACTTCTTCGTCAATCATTTTACCTGTTTCTTCACTAAATGGTTTGGTAAACGTATTGTCTGCGGTAGGATCGTAATAGCTAATGTTGCCAATTTTTTCATTCATGCCATACACAGTTACCATTGAATATGCCATCTTGGTAATTTGTTGTAGATCGTTACTTGCACCGGTAGAAATTTTCCCGAAGATAATTTCCTCTGCTGCCCGTCCACCCAGGGTCATACAAATCTGATCGAACAATTGATCGGTGTTGTACAGGTACTGCTCTCTTGGTGTGTATTGAGCATAGCCTAAAGCTGCAGTTCCCCGGGGAACAATGGTAACTTTTAATAACGGGTAAGCATGCTCTAAAAACCATCCGCAAACAGCATGACCAGCTTCGTGGTAGGCAATGATTTCCTTTTCTTCAGGGAGTATGATCTTATTCCTTTTCTCCAATCCACCAATTACACGATCTATTGCATCCTGGAAATCACTCATATCCACTGCATTCTTATTCTTACGTGCAGCTATTAAAGCAGCTTCGTTACAAACATTGGCGATATCAGCACCGGCAAAACCAGGTGTTTGTTCAGCCAATTTATGTATATCAAGAGTCTCAGAAATTTTAATAGGCTTTAAGTGCACTTTAAAAATTGCCTCACGCCCCTTTACATCCGGACGGTCAATTGAGATCTGCCTATCAAAACGACCAGGGCGAAGTAATGCTATATCTAATACATCCGGCCGGTTAGTGGCTGCGAGAATAATGATGCCAATATCAGTACCAAAGCCATCCATCTCAACAAGAAGTTGGTTGAGGGTGTTTTCTCTCTCGTCGTTGCTCATTATAGCATTTCTTCCGCGTGCACGACCAATGGCATCAATCTCATCAATAAAAATGATACAAGGCGCTTTTTCACGAGCTTGTTTAAACAGGTCTCTAACACGGCTTGCACCTACGCCTACAAACATTTCAACAAAATCGCTTCCGCTTAAGCTAAAAAAAGGAACCTGCGCTTCGCCGGCCATAGCTTTTGCAAGCAAAGTTTTACCTGTACCGGGAGGGCCAACCAACAAAGCGCCTTTAGGTATCTTGCCCCCAAGAGCGGTATATTTTTTAGGATTTTTAAGAAAGTCAACAATTTCCATCACCTCTACTTTTGCCTCATCCAGCCCGGCTACATCGCCAAAGTTTATATTTACCCGGGTTCCTTTTTCAAAGAGAGTCGCCTTCGACTTTCCAATGTTAAAAATGCCTCCAGGTCCGCCACCACCACTGGGGCCACCCATTTTTCGCATAAGTATTACCCATAAACCTACAAATAGTGCAATGGTCACCAATGTATTTAATATTGGCCCAAACCATTCGCCTTCGTTAATCACCTTTTCTGGTACCTGGCTGATTTTTAGAGGATTTGCAAGTGAGTCTGTATAAAATTCTGTCTGTCCTGCATTAAAGCTTTCCCAATCGGTTACACTAAATTCAAAATGAGGTCCCTTGCTTAAAGCACCGGAAGGCTTTTTTAATTTTTGAGTATAAAAGGGGCGACTGAGACTTTCTCTTTTAACATATACTCTTACAAGTTCCTTATTTTTTACGAGGTCTAATTTCTCAACGTCGCCTTTTGCAAGCATTTGTTGTCTGAATTCTAATTCGGTAGTTTGTACTGCGTCAGGCGACATACTGAACCAGTTTGCGCCAAGGAGAACCACCGCAATTATTCCATAAATCCAATATATGCTGAATTTAGGGCCGCGCCGGGACGGCTTATCATCGCCCGGAGGTATACCCGGAATATTTCGAAAATCTGTTTTTGTTTTTTTATCGTCTTGTATCATATTTCGTCATCTCTTAAATAGGTAGAAAAATCCTTTTAGTGTAAGCATAACAACCATTTTAGCCATTATGTTCTTGCCTTTCTGCGTCGCTCCACATCTCTTCTAATCCGTAAAATTTACGCGTTTCCGGAAGCATAATATGAACAACGATATTTACGTAATCGATAAGTACCCACTGCAGCACCTGGTACCCTTCGTGTTTGTAAGCTGCTTCATCGCACAGTTGCTTTGCTTGTTCCTGCACGAATTCTCCAATAGCTCTTATTTGCTGCGGGTTTGTTCCTTCACAAATAATAAAAAAGTCAGCTACTGCCTCGTGTATCTTTCTAAGATCGAGCGAAACAATATTCTCTCCTTTTTTTTCCTGAATTGCTTTTATAATGGATTTGAAAAGCTTAGAGTTTCTGGTTAATCTTGTTGCCGTACTTTTTTTACGGCTTGTTAAAAATGAAAGTTGTTCCAAAAATCAATCTTTTAATTAGTAATAGTTCTATTTGTTATTGAAGTTAGGTGAGTACTGAGCTATTAGTTGTGGTATTTTATGTATTGTTAGCTTGTAATTTGTTACATCATTTTTAGTATCCTCAAATCCTCCTGCTGCCTGCTATTATTCTTTGTTATTTTATCTTCGTCAAAAATACTATTTCTTGCAACGTGAAAACCCAATAGGTGAACCCTTTATAGAATTAAGTGAAGTAGATAGCTCCAACAACTATGCCATGCGACAGGTACAAGCCCGAATGGCAGGGCATGGCACAACGTGGTTTGCATGGCACCAAAAAGAAGGAAGGGGTCAACGTGGAAAAGTTTGGAATGCAGAGCCGGGACAAAATATAATTTTAACTACAATTGCAGAACCTGTTTCAATTGTAGTTGAAAATCAATTTATTTTAAATGCTATTATTTCATTAGCATGTTTAGATTTCTTTGAGCAATACACAGAGGAAATAAAAATAAAATGGCCTAATGATATTTATTGGAGAGACAGAAAGGCAGGAGGAATATTAATTGAGAATTTGTTAAGAGGCGCAATTTGCAAATTTTCGGTAATAGGAATTGGCATAAACATTAACCAAACTTTGTTTCCAGGTAATCTTCCTAACCCGGTTTCATTAACACAAATAACAGGGAAAACTTACAATGTAATTGAGCTTGCAAAAGAGCTTTGCACTTGTATGGAAGAAAGGTGGCAGCAATCAAAAGTAAAATCTCAGGAATTATTGAAGGAATATTCATCTCGCCTTTATAAGCTCGGCGAAAAGGTAACTTTTAAAAAAGTAGATACATTTTTTGATGGCACTGTTACAGGAGTAAGTATAAGAGGAGAGCTCTTAATTGATACAGGTGATGGACAAGTAGTCCCTTTTAAAAGCGTTGAATGGTAGACTAATCAACGAAATTGAACTTCGGAAAGAATAGTAACATCGCGTTCTCTTTTACGGGCTTCTACTTCAAAACTATTATCCTTGTAACCTTTATTAAAAGTTTCAAGAAGATAAAGAACAAGAAATTTAATAAGTCCTAGTTCAGCAAACTGTTTTACGTGCGCTATTTCGTGCCTTACCCAACGTTGATTATTTAAAAAATCTTCTTTAGAAGAATTATGCAAATGAATTGTTTTACCCATCACCATTGCTACGCTTGAGCAACGCAGTTTTCTTGCTGCAATTTTTGCAAGCCTTGAATTTTCTTTAATCTTAACGGTAATCATAAATTGATTGATCAATTTTTATTCAACAAATGTTAGCGATAAAGCTACTAACTTTTAACACCTCCCATAAGTTGAAATAGCAAAAAGATATAAACAGGTTCTTAGAAAATATCAAAAAAAAAATTAGAGCTATAGTACTATGTTTCTTCTTCCCAGGCCTCTAAAACCTGCTTTGTCTGGTTTTTTGTATCAGGCTTTGAAATTACTTTTTTAATCTTTCCTTGTTCATCTATTAAAAAAGTAGTGCGATGGATGCCCATAAAAGTCTTGCCCATAAATTGCTTCTCACCCCAAACGTTGTATGTATCTACAATCTTTTTGTCCTCATCTGCAATAAGGGGAAATGGTAAATCAAATTTTTCTTCAAACTTTTTATGGCTCTTTACACTGTCCGTACTAATTCCTATTACCTGGAAGCCTTTATTAATTAAATCGTGGTAGTGATCTCTCAGGTTGCAGGCCTGGGCAGTACAACCGGGAGTATCGTTTTTAGGATAGAAGTAAAGTATTACTTTTTTGCCCTTAAAATCAGCCAGAGAAATCTTATTTCCATTTTGATCCAACCCTTTAAAGTCAGGCGCTTTCGATCCTTTTTTTATTTCCATAATCTTTGCTTTGAATGCACAATAACAACTTTGCCGGAAGAAAAGTTTAACGTGTAAAAGCAAATGTCTTTTCGGTTACATTGCCTGGCACATCCCCAACAGTAACTGTTAGATTGTGCGTACCTGCAGAAGTTCTTTCATCGAATTTATGAATGAAAGAGTTGCCCTTTCTACTAAATAATAACCATTGCCCATCAAGCATTGCATTAAAACTCTCCACGTC
>MWVX01000516.1_pt1 | contig 12257 bp, 13 predicted proteins | sample 1047311 | NCBI WGS metagenome assembly MWVX01 (sample SAMN06349984, study PRJNA376086) | soil metagenome | isolation source: MtG-4 sample Antarctic (ecotone) soil | place: Antarctica | collected 2015-01-13
GGTGCGGCTCGGACTGTGGGGCGAAGGGACGAGTTTTTCGCACGGTTTCGCGCAATTCGCTGAAGAAATCGAAGCGGGCGGTATCGGCGCGATGGAAATGGTGTGCCGCGATTTAAAAGCGATGGGCAGGTATTTTTGCGGCAACTTAAGTATGGGCATTGATCATGACTCGGGTTTAGCGGTTGAATACCGCGAAGTCATTCACAAATTAACCACGCACCAGCGTGAAATGTATGACAATATGGCGCGGGCGTGGCAGGAAGTCTTGAAAAACTTTAACCGCGCTCTTCGTATCACCAATTCAGGCAAAGCATCCAGACGATATGTTGTCGGTCAATTATGGGCGGAACATCAGAGATGTTTTCGCAATCTGATTATCGCTTTCAAAGTCCCGACACTTATCCGGGAAATCGAAATGGCACTTAGCCGGAAACAATCGGTTGTTATTTCGCTGACCGGAACAGGGGAAGCTCAGACGAAAAAACAAATCGGGCGAGATGCGGGCGAAGAAGAAGCGATTGACGAGCTTGATTTCAGCCCGCGCGAAACTCTTTCTCGGCAAGTCGAAAACTGCTTTCCGTTGAAAGTTTTTCAGGAAGAAACCAACGCAAACATCGGCAGCATCGTTTATGTTCCGGTTTTAGATGAGAGCGGCGGTCAACTGATGAGCCGTGCCGCGTTGGAACTCAAAAGGGAACTGCTTGATAGGCTTTCCGTTTTGGAAGTCCCCGAACATCCGCTTGACCAACTCCTCAATTATTTGAAGCCTGTGCGTAATTAGCTTAATTTGAAATCAACATTTTACTATTCGGAATAGATGAAAGATAATAGATAAAAACGATTTTCAATCTCTCATCTATTATCTATTATCTTTCATCTATTCCGATGTGTTTTGAATTACGCACACCCTTCAATTATTTCGGCACGGAAAACGTCGCGGAAATGACGGGGCGCAAAAAACGTCTGATCAGCACGCTTTCGGGAAGGCTTGAATATCGAGCCAGACAGATTCCGGGTGTTCCGAATCGCCTTATCAATCTGCACGAGAAAAACTGTTTTCAGGGCAAACAGAAACGGATTGCGATAATGTCGGAAGTCGCTTCAACCGGTGATAGCTTTCACGCCAGCCGCACCGTGCGAAATCAGCAGCGTCGTCTACACATCGCCGCCGAACTCAAATGGTCAGCCGACAAACAGGTGCAGGATTTTGGCAGAAGTCATCGCACGGGGCAAGTCGCGCCGCCCGTATATTTGCTCGTTTTTACCGAACTCGGCGGCGAGAAAAGATTTTCTTCGACGATTGCCCGCCGCTTGGGAAATATGGGCGCACTGACCAAAGGTGATCGCCGGGCGGAAAAAGCGGGAAATTTGGACAAATACAATCTCGAATCGAAGGCTGGGAAAGCTGCTTTGAACGTCGTTTTTACAAGAATCTTAAACGGTGAGCAAAGTATGGGCTTGGATGATCCGAAACAAAACTCTCGCCGATATGGGACTTCTGAAAGAAGGCGAAGGCGGCGAGAACGAAATCAAGGAAAGCGAGAAAACAAATATTCCGCGTTTTTTGAACCGTCTGTTGTCCTTGGAAGTTGAGCGGCAAAACGCGCTGTTCGATTATTTTTATCAGACTTTTCTCGAAACCATCGAGCATCTCAAGGCAAAAGGCAAAATTGACGACGGAATGGAAGATTTGAAGGCAAGTTCCATGCGTTTAACCGATCCGCCGCAGGTTTTATACGCGGATGCTTTGACCGGAGCGCAAACCGTTTATTACAAACTGGAAATTACCGTTCCGACGCGCCCCGCGCTGTTTGAGGAAATATCGCATTTTGAAAATGTGTATTTCTATGAAAAGCGCACTCGCGGGGAATTTATTGCGGTGAGAGCGAGCCTAGCACACACCGATCCCGAAACGGGCGACCGCTACCAGATGTTTTCGGTCAGCCGCCCGGCAGGTTACAACTTGTTTTATCTCAAGGAAGGCGAACTTCACCAAAAATATAAGATTGTTTCCAAAAACCGTGCTAAAGAGTGGTGGCAGGTACAGCGGCAAAAGATACCGCCGACTGAGCAGAAAACCATTCATCTTTTAAGCGGCGCACTGCTTCCGATTTGGAAGTATTTGAAGAAATTGTAGCAAACCGGATTGAGTATTGTCTGAACCACGGCGGACGACGGCACGCGGCTGGTCGGCGTGAATATCGGCGCGAACATCATCGGTGAAATTCGGAAAACTTTTGGAATTTGGAAGAATTCGGCGGAGATGGCGGAAGAAATTATCCGAAGTGCTCGGGAAGAAAACGCTAGCTTTGAACTTCTCGGCGATATGAAAATTCGCCAGACCAGATTTCAAGGAAACAGAGTCATCGAAGTTTGTCCGGCGACTTACGAACAAATCAGAGAGTTACGAGAAATGGGGTTAATCAACATCATCCAAAACTCCAAATAACGATTTTTCGTGTCTGAAGGACGGAACGGCGGCTCACGACGCGTTCGCAAAGGTCTTGACAGTTCCCCGCTCCACCTGCTAAAAGACGAAGGTGAAGCCGTTTATGAGCAAAATACGCTCCCTTTAACTGACAATCATATACCTGTCCGACTTCCCGAATGGTTAATTGAACCGCAGGCGGAAGAAATTAAGCACTGAAAAAGCAAAAGTCGTATTATCCAGTAAAAAAAAGCGGCACACCATCAAAACCTTGTTGATTGTCTGCTTTTTAACCGGGCTGATTCTTGCTGTCAGAAGTTCACGCGGGACAATGCACGACTTCAAGATACTGAAAAAGAGCAAACTCAATATCAACAAAGATGCTCGTATCAAGGGGGACCTTGGCTTTTACGGAATTCAAAAACTGTATCCAAATGCTGAATTACCATATAAATCATCAAAGCATCATCCGCTCTCGAAGGAACAAAAGCAGTATAATCGGCAACTGGCAAAAGAGCGCATCGTAGTTAAACACATCAATCGGAATGCAAGATATTCCGAATTTGCAAAGAACAATATCGCGGGAAACATAAAAACTGTGAGAAAACTTGGAAATTGGTTTCAACTTGAAAATTTTGAGTAAATGCGGTGCGACTACTTTGCGAAAAGGGTTAGTTCAAAACCAAATTTTGCATCGGATACTAAAAACTCATGGCACATATTATTGAAGTCATTAGAGATTCCGAAGCCGAAGCCGGTTCGTTTCTCGACGCTCTGTTTTATACGGACTCGGTTTCGGCAATCGGCTATCGCCCGGATGATAGACAAACGCGAGCCGTTGCCGTCAATTAGGACGCAGATGAGGAAAGCGAACTCGACGAACGAATGCGCGCAAATGATGACGGACGCGCTCGAAACAGAAAGTAATATAGATGAAATTAAGGCTTACTGCCAAATATTTCCCGAAACCGTTCTTTACCAACCTGAATTTACAAACATTGAATAACTAATCAGGAGTTATAGCTTTTATGCCGGAAATCGAAATTTGATGGATTTCCTTCAAGTCGTCGCAAAGTCTGGAAGCCTAATGTTCTCGCTTGGTTTCAATGATGGAAACTCGCCGTTCGAGTTGTTTCTGCCCGACCAGCCGGGCGGCTATCGCTACGTGCTGATGCCGCTCAGGGGCGAATAACCCGCGAAAAATTTAAATTATATTTGATGTTGTTGCCAGAACTGAACCACGAGCCGGAGTTGCGAAAGGCGAAAAGCAAGGTGATAAGACGAATTTGATTGTCCTCGAAGGCGGTTTTTCGTCCGGCGGCAGTTCATATAAGTTCGAGTTAAAATCGGACGGCACGGGCGAGATTTTTTACTCGGACTTTCCGACCGATTCCGAAGAGTTCGCGCACGAGGTGAAAGTCGAAATGCTTTCTCAGGAAATTGAAGAAGCGATCAAGGAAGAAATCGCTTTGCAGTCGCAACAAAACGCGCTCAACGCTTCGGAAATTCAAAGCATCCGCGATGAAACTGCTTCCGAAATGCTCGAAGAAGTTTTCTGGGAAGAAATAAATCAGATGCCAAGTTTTGATTTGGACGCGATTTGTGTGTGAAGGATTAAAGTGCGAAAAAGAGTTGAACGGAAAGACTTGGGTCAGTTTTCGTATTACAATTAATTGCGGCAATCTGAGAGATGTCCCGACGTGTTCACATTCAATCGAAACATTTATTAATGTTGTTGGTGCTTTAGCCGTCAAGGAGAATTCTTCATACACCGTTATGCGCGAGGGGTTCGGGCGGCGTGAAGGTGGTGAAAGTTACGACTGGGGGCGGAAAAATGAGCATCTAATATTTCTAAATCTCGAACAGGAAAATAGGGAAGTTCCCGTTTGACTGAAAGTTGCCGCTCACGCTCGTCTTGTAAATTGGCTTAAAGAGCAAGGCTCTGGAGGAGAACAAGTGTTGAAGATTTGGAAGATTGGGAATTAGAATTTGAACGATTTGTTTGAAACTGAATTACCCGAAAATGAAAAATCCGACGGAATGAATTTGTTGCACCTGTGGAAAACTCGGCTAAGGTTAAATTCTTTTAGGTTAAATAAAAGATTAAAGAGGATAAGGCGAAAAAAAATTCGTTAAACTCAACTATATCTGTATTTAGGCGGAGCAACCTCATAGTCAGAACTACCGTTTTTGGTGGTTTTGTTCATAACCTCATAGTCAGAACTACCTATTTTAGGGCTATCTCATAGTCAGAACTACCTATTTTTTGCCTTGCCGCGAGTCAGAACTACCTATTCTCATAGTCAGAACTACCTATTTTGATGAAAAAGTCCTCTTTAAATCGGTCGAAATTGTGGAAAAAAAACAAGCCGCGAGTCAGAACTACCTATTTCGCATAGTCAGAACTACCTATTTTGGCTAAAACCTCATAGTCAGAACTACCTATTTGACTTGCCTGTGGAAAACTTTTCCACAGGTTTTTCCACAGGGCAAATTTCAAGTGAAATTTTATCTAGGGTTCAATAGATTTGATTTTTGTCTGCAATCTGTTCGCTCCGATAATTTCATTTATGAATGAAGGATCGGGTGTAAGAAAAAACTTGGCATCGAGTAACTTGGCGCGTTTTGAGTTTTCTATAATTTTTTCTACTTTATAGGAAAGCAGCACTTTTTTCTCGACCATTTCGTCGAGCGCGATTTGCACGTCGCGCAGATTGTCCCTGAGTTGAGCATATTGCGTTAAACCGAAATCCCGAATGACCGTCGAAAGCATGAAATGATAAGGACTGGTGAAACTTGCCTGCACATAATTATGGCTCATTCGTTTATGAAGCTGCCGGGCGATGACGTTCTTATAACTCATAACTTTTTCATAATTAAGCTGTCTGAATGTGCGGCTGGTAATACTTTTAGTTACGAGGGTGTTGAATCTGACAAAAGCGCGAGATTTGTTGTCTTGGTCTTTCCAATCATCGCGCGTTTGCAACCCCAAAGTTTCAAACAGATTGGAAACGAGAACCGAGTTGCCGGTTTCGTTGGTTACGGTCATATTGGTTCGCGCACAGATCAACAGTGCATCTTTGATTTGATCTTTGCTATAACTATGACCGTTTCGCCTTAGTTCTTCCTGTAATTGATAAAGACTGAAGGTTACGCCGGCTTGCTCGTCGAGGAAAACTCCCTGCCCTTCGGCGACGAATTTTCTCAAGGCATCTTCGACAAGTTCTTCGCGTTTTGAAGGATAGTAATAACGCTCGATGCCGTTACGGTCTTCGACGCTCGCCGGGCGTATTTTGACTTTATACTTTACTCCGCGGCATTCAAACTCTCTTTCGAGGGAATCGAGGAACTTGTTGTTGATTCTCTGTACTTTTCCCCAATGATATTTGGGAATAAAGTCATAAAGTTCGACCGTATTGGAAAATTCTCGTTCGCTCGGCAGAAGCATCTCGAACAAGGTTAACTGGAGTGGCTTGCTACGGTCATAATCGTCGAGTTTTTTGGCTTTAGCCGGAATTAGAATTTCTTCCGGCGGCTTTGTATTTGTGTCAATTTTCCCTGATGGTTTTTTCTTTGGCATCGGTTTTAGTGGTTAGTTAAGCTATGATCTGTTACCATTTTGTTAGATTATAAATCCAATAAAATTCATAGTCTACCTTCAAATTTGGTATTGAGATAAAAGTTGTTTCAGCTTTAGTGTCATCGGTTTGAGAATTAAAACTCGCACTACGTCATTTGCCCCGTTCAGAGTTATTGCGCCGCTTTCAAATCTCGGCGGTTTTATCAATGCTTTTAATTTGAAAGCAGGTGATAAAATGGTCAGAGCCGCAGACAAGCGAATAAAAATCCGGTAGTCAAAGCTATCAGTACCGCGCTTAAAAGCCCTGAGATAGAAGTCGGAAATAGTGCGTTGTGATAGTTTGAGTTTTTGAAATTTGGTTTGGATTTATCCGCGTCAATTTTGCCGCTTGGGGCTTATCTCAAATTAAATAATGATAGAGCAAAACTGCAACGTAAAAACTTATTCTGCGTTAAAGTTTTTACGGGTATTTTTCCTCACAGCTAATTTATGGAACTCAATAATCATCAACAATCTAATTTAAAGAAGGAAGTAAAGAGCCAAGAGTTTTCTAACTTTGGACTTGTCAAAAATCTACATTCGGCGGGAACTTCGATGCCGCGCCATATTCACCAGACAACTCATATCAGCATTTTTCTTCAGGGAAGTTTCACCGAAAGATACGGACTGAAAAATAGATTAAACGAGCCTTCGACTTTAATATTACATCCGCCGAATAAAGACCATTCGGTTACGTTTCAGAACGCCGGTGCGCGTATTTTCAGTATTCATATCAAATCTCAATTTTTAGAGCGTATTCGTAATTTTACGAAAATACTCGACATTTCGACGGCAGTTCGCGGCGGTTGTTCGGCGCGGCTTGCCGCACATCTTTACCGCGAATCACTGGAGAGGGACAAAGTTTTGGAGTTGATGTGCGAGGCTCTCACGCTGGAGATAATTGCGGCAGCTTCGCGCTCTAATAATCCAGGCGAGAGAAAAATTCCACGTTGCTCGAAGCAAGCGAAAGAATTGTTGTACGCACATTTCTCTGAAATCCTGTCGCTCGATTTTGGCAATTCTGACGGAAGTGAGGCAACTCGTATTTTGGGCTGATTCTTACTCGCCGACAGTCTAGAATTAACACTGTTAGGCGTAACGGGAATTATTTAGTATTTAATATCCGGCGATGTTCGTTAATCAAGGATTGGACACGCTCGATTTGCTCTTCAGTCAGGTCTTTTTCGACCATGCGCGTTACGAGTACCTCGGCTGATCCTCCGAAAAAACGCTGCGTCAGACGCTTCAACGCACTATCCGTTGCGCCCGGTTGTTTGAGTAAAGCGCGATACCGATGAATACGGTCGGTAGTATCGCGGGCGACAATTTTTTTTGCTTCCAAGCGATTCAACATCGTTTGAATGGTTGTATAAGCTATTTTTGGGTTTTGCTCTTGAAGTGCCTTTTGAACATCCGTGACAGTTGCTGTTTCTAATTCCCACAACACCTGCATAATATCGAGTTCACGTTCTCCAAGATTTTTCTTCGATTCACTTTTCATTTGAAAACCAGTCCTACAACAGTAGTAATGAAAATAGTGTAAAATTCTTTTTCAGAAAAGTCAACTACTATTGTAGGAGTGAGAATCTCGGACGACGCAATAACAGAGTCGCTGTTTCGCGCTCACGTCCAATATAATTGTTAGGTCGCGTTGTTTACGTTCGCCCCTCGTTTTCTTTTTTCCAAATGATAGAATATCGCCAAAACAAATGTCTGCTGACCAACGCGCTCGGCAAAATGTCCGCGCAACTCTGCTTAATCTGCGGCAGCGTGAGATATATATCCGTTTTTCCATGCTCGAGATATGCCTCGCGCACTTCTCTCGATTGTCGCAGCTTTCCGGTTTTTATCAGCGTGAGAAATAAATTTGCCGGATAAGCAATGCTGTCAAAAAGCCAATCGCTCAAGTCAGAGCGTTGATATAAGTCAAGGCAAACGAATACACCTCCGGGCTTCAAAGTCTTTCTTATTTTTCTCAGGATGGTTTCGATTGGTAAATGATGGATTGTTGTCAGTGTCGTAATGCAATCAAACTGATTATCCGGCAGATGATATGTCATCACATCACCCGTGACGAAATCAATATTCGGATAAAGTTCCGAGCGTTCTTGAGCAAGACAAATCATCTGCGGAGATAAATCTATGGCGAGAACTTTTTCGGCACGCCCAGCCAGCAATCGAGAGAAGTCCCCTGTGCCGCAACCTATTTCAAGAACATATCGGCATTGTTCGGGAATCTGATTTATCAAATATCTGTGATATTGCGCGTTATGATCCCAATTTTCGCCTGCGAGCAAGGCAATCCGGTCAAAATCGAACTGAATTGATTCCAGCGTTTGTCTTGTTTGGCTCATTATTTTTTATTCTTCGTCGTGATGCCCTTGCGACTTAACTGAAGCCTGTGCGTAATTCAAAAGGAGCGAAAACCTTCGGAATAGATGATAAGGGATAAATGATAGGTGATAGATTTTATCTCACGCTGTGAGCCATTTCTTAACTTATCATCTTTCACCTATCACTTATTCCGAAGTATTAAAGGTGGCAACAAAACACATTTAATTACGCACAGGCTTCACTTAACTATTGTTCGATTGCGCCGCCGATTTCAAAGACTGTTGAAAACTTTGGCGGCACGATATTGATGCTAGGCATTGAGCATCGAAATTACTGCCTGCTTCATATTTTCTCCTATAATAATTGATGATTTGGAAACTTGCTGTTCATACGAAGCAACTCAAAATATCCAAAGCAATCGAACGGTGGAAATAACGTGACGCAAAATCGTCGGCGACAAGCTAAAGTTTAACAGACGCTGTTGATAACAAAGTCGCTGTTTTGCGCTCATGTCTAATACTAGCTTGAATTAGTTCGTGCGTATTTGATGTATGGATACAATGCCGAGCGATTTGACTCGCTCGGCATCCATCAAAAACTCCGTCAACGCTTCCGACACATAACTTTCCGCTTCCTCTAATGAATTAAATACTCGAAACTTCCACTTCCGCCGCAACTCTTGGAAAAACCGCTCCACCGGATTTAACTCCGGCGAATAAGCAGGCAAGCGTGCCAATTCTAACAATTTGTTCTCTTCTGTTCAGCGATGCGCTCCTGCTCCCTCCACAATCAATAAGGTTTTACGCTTCAACTCACGACTCCCTTCGTTCGCCAAAAGAGCACAACACTCTTTAGCAAGGCGTGGCAAAAAGAGGGCGAAGATTTCTCCCGCGAACGGCTTAATCCAAACATACAAATACAGATATTCGTAGCTGCTGCGCTGCTTTCCTCAAGGGCGCACTCGACAAGGAGCGTATTTTTTACCTGACTCGGTGCGCATTGCGACCCGCATCTCATCCTCGTATTCGATGTCTTCCACCGCATACTCGCTTCTTAGCTGACCAAAGTCTTTTTATATCCGCTGGCAACCGACTCCTCTTTTTTCGTCTTTGAGGGTCGTCCCGTTTGCAGCTTGATTCGCAGTCTTTGAAATAACACACAAACGCCGCTTTCCCTGTATCTGACACCATCCATCTGCTCAATCGACGCTGTGGCTTCCGCGAGCGAATTTGCTCCAAACTCTGCCAAATACCGTTGTCAATGCCCCACTTGCAGACTCGACAGTTTTCCAAAATGCCACCGCTCCGACTTTCGCAAAACCCCAGCCAACCCTTGCCCGCGATAAAGTTGCCAAATCTGCTGTGATTGGCGCACTTTCCAACCGACTATTTCTCCGACTCGTTTTTGGGTCGTCGCTTCGCCCCTTTTGAGAAGCCACAAAAAACGTCCTCGTTTCTGAAACTGAACAAGTTTTGTGCGTTTTCCAGCTCTTGCAACTCGCTTTTAGTTTCGCCAATAATTTCAGTGTAGTTCATTCAGCTATTATACGCATAAACTAATTCAATTTGGTATAATAGCGTGAAATTCAACGCCCGTCGCTTCAATCTTCCGACGGTAATATTCACTCGTTGCAATCACGGGCGTATGACCGCGCTTTTGCAACTCAAGAGCGATGGCGAGATAAGGATGAAGGTCGCCAAGTGTGCCGTGTGTAGTTAAAACAATACGTTTGTTTGTGTTCATCTGAAAGTAACTTTAGCAAATTCTCACACTTCTTTCTCCGTCGGTAAGCGAAGCGGTAGAACTTTGTGTTCTACCGAAATTCAGTTTTTTATATGCCGAATTATTTTTATTGCCAAACGCTCATAAGTCAACATAAGCCTTGAATTTACAATGATTGCTGATTATTCTGCCTCTCCAATAATAATTCCGTTGGAAATTTCCAACGGAATTATTAAAAATAAATGCCGCCTGACAAAGCAATTGTTTCAGTTCGGCATTTTGCCCGGCGGCGCGATATTTAATATTGCTCTTATCTATCTGACGGATTCTTATCCGGGTTATACGCCGGCGCATTTGGATCATATGGTTTGCTTGGGTCAACTCGCTTTCCGTCAACAACCCAGACTCCGGGCTGAATATTGTCTATTAGCTTTAGCTTCCAACCTTCCGTTGTGTTCACCCAGGTTTCACGCTGCACGGCACTCGTTTCGACGCACCGAAGTTTGCCTTTCATCATTTGCATTCTCGACCATTGCTGACGAACGACGGCGACGGCTTCATAACCGTTGACATCAAGCGTTTCAATCGTGTTGGAGATGCTGATAATTGATTGCACTTGTTCAAAACCGCGTTTCGAGTAATTCAAAGATGTTTCCAAATCCCAAGTTTCGCTATTCGGCATTTTCACGGTGAAATCGGCTGTCCTTAACGAGCGCATCACCTCGATGTCTTTGTTAATTTGCGCTTCGGCGATTTTCGCGTATTGCGCTTCCAATGCCCGGCGAACGGGCTTCGACTTGTCGCGCACGACGGTTTTCCCGCCTTTAATTTTTACCTTATAGTCTTTGTTCTGCGTAACCTGAAGAATATTGTCCTGAGCGTTAATTAAAACGACTGAACCCGACCACAGCAACACCGATAAAATAAATATGACTGATTTGTTCATCATCTATTCCTCCGATTTTTGTAGATTTCAATTGTGTCTAATCATAAAACACCGCGCACTAAATTTTTATGACGAATTTTGCAGAATTGCGGCAGGTGAATTTTACTTTCTCCACCCGACTTTTCGCGCCCACGCCTCAAAAGCGGCTTGTCTGGCGGAGAAATCTTTTGGTTTATTTTCTCGCGTTTCCTCGTTTTCCCAAGTCAAAGAGTTCAATAGCGGCAAGCCGACTTGCGCCCGAAAATCATTGACTCGTTCTTCGTCTTCGAGCCACCAAACCTGCATCTTGCCGTCTTCTTTCCAATCGCTCTGCGTCCCATAGCGTTGCGGGCGACGTTCAAAAAAGCAGATGCGGTCGTGAAGGTAAGCGGCTTGATACGGCTCGGCTTCGCCGTCGGCGACGGCGCGTTCAATCAGTCGCAGACATTCGCGGGAAAATTCCGGCAGCGAAATCGCGTGTTGGGCAATCAGCCACGCAACTTCCGCCCCGTCAGCACCGACCAGCGATTTTCCGAGCCAACTGTTTTCGTCAATCATTTTTTCCAACTCCGCCGCATTTTCTAAATGAACTCGTTCCATCAACGGATGATAACCCTCAAAAAGCTCGCCCGTCGCGGCTAATTCCTCGCGCACCCGTGCGTCTTCGGCTTGCATCGTCAGCAGTTTTTCTCTCAATTGTTCGTTCATAGTGTCAAGAATTTTTACCCGGCTTCAATTCCCACAAGACATTGACGATCACCCAACGCCCGTTGAGTTTCGCAATGTGCAGATAATCAATCCAATCGGACGCGACGATTTTGACGCTTGCGGCGTTCTCGAAAACGTCGAGAATAGTTACGTCTTTTTGCTGTTTTTCCTTCGGCGTTTGTTTGCCGCCACCGCGTCGCGTTCCCTGCACTAAGCTCATCGCGCTCATCTGGTCAAAACGACTTTGCCCTTTATCGTTTGTTCGCACGATTCGCTTTGCCAAATCGGGATGCAGAGCGCGTTCCATACGTTCAGCATCTCCTTCATACCAGCCTTCGATGTAATCCAAAACGGTTTGTTTGATTGCCGCTTTATCTGTGTCGGAAATATTTGGTTGCGCCTGAACGCCCAAAACACAAAACGCTAAACTAAACACTAAAACCAAAATTATTTTTCTCATTTTCATTTCACCTGCCATAAAATAATATTTCGGTCATCGCTAACCGAAGCCATTGATTTTC
>MWVX01000517.1_pt1 | contig 12255 bp, 12 predicted proteins | sample 1047311 | NCBI WGS metagenome assembly MWVX01 (sample SAMN06349984, study PRJNA376086) | soil metagenome | isolation source: MtG-4 sample Antarctic (ecotone) soil | place: Antarctica | collected 2015-01-13
GTCTTTACGGCGAAATGCTTTGGGACGATGAGTTGGAATGTTGGTTTGCGCGGGTTGAAAATGTGCCGGACGAATCTTTTGAAATTTACATTCAATCGGAATCGCCGCTGAACTTTTTCGCCGTCAAAAGCACACATCAAACTTATCAACGCTTAATCGGAGATTTGCCGGCGATTCGGCGGCAAGCCTTTCGTGAGTTAATCGAAAACGAAAAAAGAATTTCTGCTAAACGCCGCGAACGAAAGTTTATAGCGGAAGTGTTGGAAAAGGAAGTCGAGATTTTTTCCATCACGATTTACGAAGATTTGAGTTCCGAAATTCGCTACGATGCCGAGATTTTCGACGACGAATGGATTGTCGTTTTAATCGGCGCGAATGGTGAATTTCTGGATGTCGGCGTTATCGAAGACATTTAGACGATGTATTGGAAGCGAAAAAATAAGGAAGCGCGGGCGCGGCTTGACGCGGCGTTGGAAGATGCGTCAAACGATGTTGTAAAAGCGTTAGCGAAGCAATTGGAGTTAAAGCCGAAATCGCGCAAGAAAACGGATGCCGTTGCCGAAATTTTGCCGATTTTGAATGACACGCAAAAAGCCGTCGAAATTTGGAAAAGCCTTGATAATCTTCAACAAAAAGCCATATCGGAAGCGGTTTTTCATAAAACGAATGAGTTTGACGACGGACGTTTCGAGGCGAAATACGGCGCGAAGGCGAATTTTGGAAAAAAGAAGGATTATTACGACATCGAACCGTCGCTGCTTTGTCTTTTTATCTATTCAGACGAAAGCGGCAAATTTGTTCCCGCCGACCTCGCTTCAATATTGAAACCGCATATTTCGCGTCCGCAGGGATTTGTTCTCCGCACAGTCGAAAAATTACCCGAAACAATTACCGTCAAATTTGCCGATTATAAACGAAAAGAAGCGCGGGAAATCCCGTTGACCGTGCGCGAAACGGCGAGCGAAGCAACACAGGATTTTTGGTCGGTGGTGCGTCTGATTGAAGACAAAAAAGTTGCGGTCAGCGACAAAACCTTTCAGCCTTCGGCTTCGTCAGTGGTGGAAATCGCGGCGGTTTTGCGCGGCGGCGATTTTTACGAATTGCAGGAAGACAAAAGCCGTTACCTGCAAATCGGCGCAATCAAAGCCTTCGCGTGGGCGATGATTTGGCAAGCCTCGAAACTAACTAAAATCTCCACTAAAAAACTCGTTTTATCGAACGAAGTTCGCAAAATTTTATCGAAACCCGCGCACGAAATTATCAAAAATCTCTGGCGGGATTGGCAGAAAAATACGCTTTTAGACGAATTCAACCGCGTTGACGAAATCAAAGGTCAAACTTACAAACGCAAATCTAATCTGACGGGCATCAAACCGCGCCGCGAATCGGTTGTCAACGGCTTTCAACTTTGTCCGGTCGGCGAATGGTTTTCGATTGATGAATTTTTTCGATGTGTCCGGCTGAATTTCGATTTTCAGATTGTCCGTGATGAATGGAATCTCTATATTGCCGAAAAAGGTTACGGAAGTTTGGGTTATGAATACGGCGCGACGTTCGACAAATGGCAGGTTTTGCAGGCGCGTTATATTCTCGCCGTATTGTTTGAATATTCCGCAACGCTCGGTTTGATTGATGTCGCCTACATTCCGCCGTTCGATGCCAAACCGGATTACGGCGAACTTTGGGGAACGGACGATTTAGATTTTCTGAGCCGTTACGACGGTTTGAAATTTGTCAGAATTAACGATTTGGGCGCGTATTGTTTGGAATTGAAGGACGATTTTGAGCCGCCGAAAGTCGAAATAAAAAGCTCGTTCACGATTTTGCCAAATCTGAAAATCAAAGCCGTCGGCGAAAATCTGACTATCGAAGAAGAACTTTTTCTGAAAAATTTTGCCGAAAAAGAATCGGACGAAATTTGGCGTTTGAGCCGCGAATTGACGATTGCGGCTTTAGAAAACGGGCAAACGACGGAAAGTTTGCGCGATTTTCTGCAAAGCCGTGAAGAACAATTTTTGCCCGAAACAGTTGAGGGTTTTCTCCAAGATACAAAGAAACGCGCCGCCGCTTTGAAAAATAAAGGTCTGGCGCACATCGTCGAATGTCAAACGGCGGCAATCGCCGACGAAATTGCCGCTAATCCGCACACGAAAAAACTTTGTCTGCGCGTCGGCGAAAAATCGCTGGCGGTTTTTGACGCGGGCGAAAAACAGTTTCGGGAAACTGTCCGAAAAATTGGTTACGGCGTAAAATACGATTGATATGAAAAGAACAGATGTTGAATCATCAATGTTGGCTTCGGTTGGCTACGACGAAAAAACTAAAACATTGGAAGTCGAATTTAACCACGGCGGCGTTTATAAATATCGCAAAGTTAGCAAAAAAGTCTTTGAAGAATTGATGAACGCCGATTCTTTAGGAAGCTATTTTTATCACAATATCAGAGATGACTACGACTACACACAAGTTCGATAATTTTTTATGATTCACAAAATATTTATTGCCGGTTCGGGCGGAATCGGGGAAGCCGCCGCGCTACTTCTGCGCGAGTGGTCGGAAACGGAAACGGAAATTTTTCTCGGCGATGTCAGCCAAATAAATCTGAATAAAGCAAAAGATTTCGTGTTGCAAAATTCGGGTAAAACTTCAACCGTCGAAACGGTTTTGATGGCGCAAGATGGTGCAAACGAGGCGATGAAAGCGGCGTTTGAGCAAGCCGATATAATTCTCGATTGTTCGCCCGGCACACAAGCCCCGCGAATGGCGCAATTTGCTAAAGATTATAAACTTCATTACGCGAATCTGACCGAATATGTCGCCGAAACCGACGAGATTATCAATCTCGCCAAAGATTCGGAAACGGGTTTTATTTTGCAAACCGGACTCGCGCCCGGCTTTATCAATGTTTTGGCGATGTCGCTTTATCAAAAGTTTGTCGCACAGTTTGAAAACGAAAAGGTCGAGAAAATCGGGATGAAAGTCGGCGCATTGACGGCGCACGCGCACCAGCCGCATTTTTACGGCTTTACTTGGTCGCCGATTGGCGTGGCAACCGAATATGTCAAACCTTCGCGGGTTATTCGCGGTTATGAAATTCGGCAAATTCCCGCTTTGAGCGACAGAGAAACCATAATCATCGGCGGCAGAACTTTTGAAGCGGATTTAACGAGCGGCGGCGCGGCTGATTTGCCCGATTTTTTTCGCGGCAAAGCACATAGTTTGGATTATAAAACCCTGCGCCACATCGGACATTATGCTTGGGTGGAAAGCGTCATCGAGAAAATTGCCGCCGAAGAAAATATTCTTAATAAATACGAACACGAAGAATTACCGGCGAAAATGTTAGCCGAATTTCTGCGCGAAGTTCCCGCCGTCGAAGACGATTTTGTTTTGGCTCACGCTTCGGTTGACGGTTTTGACAGGCAGGAAACGAGGCGAATGTTGGAAAAAGCGTTTTTTGTTGAGCCACTCGAAATTAACGGTCATTTTTTGCGGGCGATTCAGATGACAACCGCCGCGCCGCTGTGCGAATCGGCGATGATGTTGCTGTCAGGTAAATATAAAGGCGTAATTTTGCAGAGTCAGATTAACCCGACGGAATTTATCAACGGCGGTTTTGTGAGCAAAATCTTCAAATAACTATATCGTCCTGTTTGTTGGAAACCCGTTCGAGTTTTAACGGTATGACTAGCAGAATCGGCGTGAGAAAATATAAACCGATGGCGATTTTAGTGCTGAAAAAAGATACGCAAATCCCGATAAGATAGAGAATCGGTATCAAAAAAGTGCGACGCATTGCTTGGTTGATAGATTTTGATTCAAAGTCATCGGAAGTTTTTTCGTGTTTGACCCAACCATACCAACGCAAAAATGCAAAAACGCCGCTTGCCGCAAAAAATGTTGCGCCGAATAATACAACCGCCGTTACGTTATTCGGATTTTCTCCCAAAATTGCCGTCGGAAAAGGAATAAAGGTTACAAAAAAAAGAAATAAAACATTGAGCCAAACCATCGCACGGGTGGAAATCTTGATGGTGTGAAAAAATTGATGATGAGCAAACCAAAAAACCGCCACGAAAAAGAAACTCATCACAAATCCCAAAAACTTCGGAGCAAGTCCTGACAAAGAAATGAGCAGCTCATACCAGTTTTGGCGGTCTTCAGGCGGAGAAATTTTTAACTCCAGAATCAGAAGTGTAATAACAATAGCAAAAACGCCGTCGCTAAAGGCTTCGATGCGGAAAGTCAAGGGCGATTCGTCTTCGCCGTTTTTAGGTTTTTCGTCCATTGAATTGGTCATCCGATATTCAGCATTGCAAATGAAATAGTTTGTTGCAAGGCGAGATTTGTCAGATTTCACAGATGGCAAACCGAGAGTTTATAATTCAAAAATATATGCCGAGAATTATTTGCCTTTCCGACACGCATAATGCAAACGAACAAATTGCCGTTCCCGACGGCGATATTTTGATTCACGCGGGCGACGCGACCATTACGGGAACGGTGGACGAGATTGTAAAATTTAATAAATGGTTTGCGAATTTGCCGCATAGAATTAAGATTTTTGTCGCCGGTAATCACGATTGGCTGTTTGAAACAAATAACAGCTATGCGCGTGCATTATTAAGCCGCGAAGTTATTTATCTGCAAGATTCTTTCGTTGAAATCGAAGGTTTAAAAATTTACGGCTCGCCCTGGCAACCACGATTTTTTGATTGGGCGTTTAATTTGAATCGAGGCGCGCTCCTTGCCGAAAAATGGAAATTGATTCCCGACGACACCGATATTTTAATTACACACGGTCCACCATTTGGGATTTTGGACGAAGTTCCGCGCCAATTTTGGGTTGAAAATACGGGCTGCGAAGAGTTGATAAAAAAAGTTGAAGAAATTCGCCCAAAACTTCATATCTTCGGACATATTCATTGCGGCTATGGCACGGCTGAAAAATTCGGTGTAAAATTTATCAACGCTTCAAACTGCGACGAAAGTTATGAGCCGACAAATCCGCCGATTGTGATTGATTTTTAGAGATGAGGGAAATCCAAGAAACAACGCAAAATTTAGCCGTTTCAGAAAAAGGCGCAACTGCTTTAACACCAACCACAGAAGAAATTTCGGTGCTTTCGGCGGCGGAGAGATTCGGTTTTCGGCTCACGCACAAAATGAATCAAGGCGCGTGGAAACGCTTTTGGACATTTTTTCAACGCCGCGTCGGTTCGTTGTGGATTTATCTGGCAACTTACAATTTGATGAATGTTTTCGGACTCGAAAATATTGAAAAAACCGATGTCGAAAAACCTGTTTTGCTGGTTGCCAATCATCGTTCTTTTTTTGATATGTTCACGGTTTCATCCGTTTTGTTTCGGCAAACAACGCGCCCGATAACTTTGTTTTTCCCGGTTCGCGCCAAGTTTTTTTATACTTCGCCGGTTGGTTGGTTTGTCAATCTGGTAATGGGTTGGTGGGCGATGTATCCGCCGTTTTTCCGCGAAGAAAAAGAAGTCAAAAAGCGGGAATTTGATAAATACGCGCTTCGTCGCCTGGTGCAAATTGCCTCCGAAGGACGCGGACATATCATCGGTTTTCACCCGGAAGGCAGACGAAATTTGAGCGATAATCAGTATGAATTTTCCCCCGCCCAACCCGGCGTTGGAAGTGTAATTATAAAGGCACAACCGCAGGTAATTCCGGTTTTTATCGCGGGTTTGGGAAACGATTTGCCAAAACAGATTTTGGGAAATTGGCGAAACGGCGAAAAGGTTAGAATCTGGTTTGGCGAAGCGGTTGATTTGTCCGAATTTTACGAAAAAAGCGACAGGCTTCGCACACACAAAGAAATCTCCGATTTCCTGATGACAAAAATCGTTGAACTTGGCGATAAAGACAGAAAAATTTTTGGTAATAAAAAACAAGATGGCTGAACAAAATACGATTCAAGACAACATTCAAGACGTTATAAAAAAAATCGAGCAAAACGCGGCTGATTTTTTTGAAGGCGTAGCGGAAACCTTTGTCGGCAAGGCGGAAACTTTGCGCGACGGCACGGAACTTGCGCCCGTTAAATTGCCGCGCGATTTGTATGCTCACCGAAACGCGCAAACCGAATGGTGGTATTACACTGGACACGGTGAAACTTCGTCGGGGAAAACCTTCGGCTTTGAACTCGTCTTTTTCAAACGTCGCACTGATTTGGATAAATTTTCGCTTATTCCGCTACGTCTGTTCGGCAATCCGATTTACTTCGCGCATTTTGCCGTAACCGATTGCGATGACAAAAAATTTCGCTACGCGCATCGCAAAAGTGCCAACGGCTGGTTTGATTTGCCGGCTTCGGCAAGCGAGAAGCATTTTCACCTGCGGCTTGGCGATTGGTCTGTGCGCCAATCACACGAAACGCAGATTTTGCGGGCGACTGTCGGCAGCGACATTGTTTTTGAGGCAAATCTTCAGCCGACAAAAAAACCGATTCTCAACGGGAAATCAAAAAACGGTGTTTCCTATAAAGACGAAGGCGAAGCGTCGCGCTATTTTTCATATACGCGGATGGAAATGGAAGGCGACATCGTTTGGAACGGCGAAACCGAGCATTTTACGGGTTCGGCGTGGATGGACAGGGAATTCGGCACTTGGACACCGACGGAAAATCAAAAAGGTTGGGATTGGTTTTCGGTGCAGCTCGATAACGAAACCGAATTGATGTGTTATCAACTCCGTAACAGCGCGGGCGGCGTTTCACCTTTTTCAAGCGGAACTTTTGTCGCCAAAGACGGTGAATTTACGCCGCTTGCAAAAGAAGATTTTACGATTGAGCCAAGCGGTTATTGGAAAAGTCCAAACACCAAAGCAACCTATCCAAGCGGTTGGAAATTAAAAGTTCCGAAGTTTGATTTGGATTTGACGGTTACGCCCGTAATGGAAAATCAGGAACTCGACACCCGCGGAACGACGATGATTGTCTATTGGGAAGGCGCGTGTGAAGTCGTCGGAAACGTCAAAAATAAAAATGTAAAAGGTCGCGCATATGTCGAACTCGTCGGCTATGACCGTTCGCACGACGCGCCGAATCTGGCTTATTTTTTGATGGGAAATAATTTTGAATTTCCGTCAAAATCTATTTTCGGTTAGGTGAATTGTCAAGGTCAGAACAGGGAGCGTTAGCGACCTGCTGAGGACGCAATGAGCAGGTCGCTAACGCTCCCTGTTCTGACCTGTTGCCAAAAATGGATTGGTTAATTTCTCTTGTCCAATCGTCGTTTCGCGCCCGTGTCCCGAATAAACCGTAAAATCGTCGCCAAGCGGTAAGATTTTATTGGTTATCGAATCTAATAATTGTTCATAGCTTCCGCCCGGCAAATCGGTTCTGCCAATTGAGCCGGCAAACAGACAATCGCCGACAAACACTTTTTTCGTCTTTTCTTCAGCTAAAATAATATGTCCACGAGTGTGTCCGGGACAATGTAGAACTTTGAAAGAGAGATTTCCTACTTGGTAAATTTCGCCGTCTTGCCAATTGCACGTCAGTTGCGGCGGATTTTCATATTCGAGTCCGAGAGATTTTAATTGGTGCGGCGACAAACCCATAAAAAGCGGCTGTTGGGGCAAACCGTAATACAAATCTTCATCGTCTTTATGCAAAATAATTTCCGCGTCGGGAAATGTTTTGTGCAATGCAAAAGTTCCGCCAACGTGGTCGAGATGTCCGTGCGTCAGCGTGATGGCTTGCAATTCAAAATTGTTATCGTGCAAAAATGGAACAATTTTATTGGACTCCTCGCCCGGATCAATGCAAATCGCTTTGCCCGTTTCTTCGCAAGCGACGATGCGGGTGTTCTGTTGAAAAGTTGTAATCGTAAAAGTTTCGATAATCATTTTTATTCCCATTGGGTTTAATACCCCGTCAGCTTTCTGCGGCTTTATACTGTTATGAATGAGCAAGTTCATTCATAAAAACCATAATGTTTCGATTTTGATGTATCATATCGTTTGCCCGACGCGCATATCGGCGAGCGGTCTTTGCGCCAACAGTTGATGCCAAAATCAAAGAAATCTGTGCCGAAATCCAGAAACGTTTTGAAATCACATTTTTGGAAATAGGAACGGACGACGACCACGTTCATTTTCTCGTGCAGTCAGTTCCGATGTATAGCCCGAAACAGATTGTGCAAACTATCAAAAGCATCACGGCACGAGAAGTATTTAAAGTCTGCCCGGAAGTCAAACAATACTTATGGGGCGGCAAGTTTTGGTCTGAAGGATATTTTGTCAGCACGGTTGGCGCACATCAGACCGAAAAAATGATAAAGAACGCGCGTTCAGCAACAAGGCAAGCCAAAAGATGACGGGCAACTACGGCTTTTTTAATACCCCGTCAGCTTGCTGCGGGGTAGTTTATTAGAGAGCGTTTAGATATTTTTCCGCATCAAAATCAGCCGCTTTTCTGTTTTTCAAAACAAACAAAATCGCATCTTTATAAGTTTCCGCGTTGAGTCTGCCATTAAAACACGGTGTTTCGATGTCCGACAAACTCAAATAGCCGACTAAACAACTGAGCAGCATCCACAAAAGAATTTCTTCCGGTGTGCCAATCGGATTATGTTTGCAAATTATTTCGCGGTCTTCCGTGATGCCTTCGCAAATTCGCGCAAACTCCTGTTCGGTTATTTTTGTCATCTGATCTTAATTAAATCACAGATACGGCTTCAATATGTAGTGAATCAAAATCAGACAGCCACCTCGTCCAAGAAAAAAAAAGATGTATCTAAAAAAGACACAAGTTATGGTGAAAAATAATTTACGGCTCACAACGTCCGATTTTTGCTGATTCCGGCATCATTTTTCTTTTTGGCATCCTAATTGCAAATGTGTTTTTGTCAAAAGTTTTCGCGGGTAAGGGTTAAGAAGGAAACTTTGAAATGGTTTTTCAGGGGGAACATAGGTCGGGGCGGACTGACGAACAAGGGGAAGTTATGGCAACAACATTAACGCAAAACAGATTTCGGACATTGACAAACAAATTTGTCCGTAGTGCAAATGAAGTTGACAACCGTGTATTTGGTGAACAGGTTGGCTTTTTGGGAAAAATTTTCGGGTGTGGACACGGAAATTTAAGCCGACCTTTCTCCCACGGGAAAGCGGCTTATCGCAGTTGCTTGCAATGTGGTGCGAGAAAGCAATTTGATACTGATACGCTGGAAACTTTTGGCAAATTTTATTCTCCGCCGGTTATTTTGATGGAAGACATTTATAGCTTTTAATTGCTTGGAGGGTGGAGATTTGTAGCATATTCATATTAGGGTGAACATTTTATATTCTTCTAAACTCATATCAAAACTTTGCTTCTGAACTTTGCTTTTCAAGCTTTGAGCCGAAATCTAAAATTTTAGATTTCGGCTTTTTTTTCGTCAAATCATCTCTTCATACATCAAATAATGCGAACCCGTCATTCCGAGTTTTTCATAAACCTTTTGGGCGTGTGCGTTTTCTCTTTCGACATATAGCCGAAAACCGCAAACGTCGGCTTGTGTCCGCGCTTTTTCTTTAACGAAATCGTAAAGACGGCTGTAAGTTTTCTTGGCGCGGGCTTCGGGCAAAATATAAACACTTTGAATCCACCAAAACCACTTATTGCGCCAATCGCTCCACTCGAAAGTTATCATCAAACCACCGATAATTTTTCCATTATCTTCCGCGACGACATAAAAACCTTTGTCCTGATTAGCAAAAATCGCTTCGACACCACTTTGTAAAATAGCTGCATCAAGGCGTTTGCCTTCAGTTTCGAGTGCCATCGCTTGATTAAATTCCACTAGCGAGTCAGCATCTTCAAAGTTTGCTATCCGAATGTTCATAAATCTTTCCTTGACGATATTTCTTCTACCAACTAATCTAAAATGTTTTGTCTGTGTTACAAAATCCGACCGACATTATGAAACTTCGCATACTTTATCACGGAAACTGTTTTGACGGCGTTTCTTCCGCCGCCATTTTTACAAAATTTTATCGCGCAAAAATTCACGAGGACGCGGAAATTTTCTATACACCGACGATGCACCGCGCCGGCAACGCCTTTGACCGAGAACAATTTGACGGCGACGAAAACGCGATTGTTGACTTTAAATATAGCGCGGATAAACGCTTGACGTGGTGGTTCGACCATCATCAATCGGCGTTTCTCTCTGCGGCTGACGAGGCACATTTTCTGGCGAATGATTCGGGCAAAAAATTTCTTGACACCGACAGTAAATCCTGCGCCGAATTTATTGCCAAAATCGCCAAAGAAAAGTTTGACTTTGAAGACGAATCTCTCACCGAACTCATCCATTGGGCGCATATTATTGACGGCGCGTTGTACGAATCGCCGGCGCAATGCGTCGAACTTCGTTCGTCGGCGTTAAAATTGATGCAGGTTATCGAAGGCGAAAAGGACGCGAAGTTTGTCGAAAAAATCATCCGCGATTTGACCGAAAAATCTTTGGACGAAATTTTAGAAAGCGAAGAAATCCAAGCTAAATTAAAGCCGATTTTAGAGCAACATTGGCGAATGGTCGAATTGATTAAAGAAAAGGCTGTTTATTCGTGCGGCATTGTGATTTTTGATTTGGTCGCGGAAGGAGTGGACGGTTACAACAAATTTATTCCATATTACTTTCACCCACAAACGACTTACACTGTTTCAATTACACGAAGCGCGTTTCGGACAAAAATTTCCGTCGGCTCAAATCCGTGGTCGCCGCGCCCGCGCACTCACAACATCGCGGAAATCTGCGAACGCTACGGCGGCGGCGGACACGCGGTTGTCGGTGCGGTTTCCTTAAAACCCGAAGCCATCGAAAAAGGTCGCGTAATTATGCGGGAAATTATCGAAGAGTTACAATTTAATTAGTGTAGAAACACGCCCCAAGTAAGTGTGTCTTTCGCGCCCTTACTTGGTGCAGGCTTCCGCATTATCAAAAATTTACATTACAAATAAAATTGAAATTTCTCGAAACTCAGTTGACATAATTTTTAATTACAGCTAGTTTATCTATACTTTCTAAATTCAGCAAGGGAAGTTTATACCTTCTTTTTTTGTAGTAAGTAGTCGGACAGAATTATTTGATAGATGAATCATTGCAGAAACACGCACGAAGTAAGTGTGTCTTTTGCGCCCTTATTTCTGCGGGCTTCTGCATTTATAAAATAATTCTGTCCGATTACTTAGGTCATTTTATTCTAAATAAACTGAAAGTACAAAACACAACAGCAATATGGTTTGATTTGTGAAAAATAGCAGGTGGAATTTACTTTTACCTAACAATCACTTTCACTATCAAATGCGAAAAATTATGTGCAGTTTTTTTGACACATATTTCTTGAATAAAAAGGTTTTATAATTTTTGAGTTATTCAACTCAAAACAAACTTAACAGTTTAAATGCTGACAATATAGTTAGCTTGGCAGACGGCTTGAAACACAAAATCACAAAATTGCTTGAAAAGTCTGTATGAAGATGCGTTGGACAAACAAAAAAATGCGACTGTATTGCTAAGATTACACCCGCTTTTTTTATATCCGCGCAACTTTAGTTCGAGCGTTTTATTACATTTTTTGGAGGGACAAAAAAAATGAGTTGGAAATTAAAGTTAATGAATTTGAACTGGAAGTTCAAATTGATGATTGTTTTTGGGATTGCTTTAGCGACCGCAGCTTTTCTAAAACTACCGGCTTCGCAAGCACAGACGGATTCCGAACAAGCCGTGCAGGAAACACAAGCTCCTGTAAGGCGCGGAAAAATAACGGAATATCCCAATGGAGTCAAGCATATCGAACCTGCAGGTTATGCCATTACGGGAGCAGTCCGCGATATGCAGCCTGACCCTAATGCTGAGGTTAATACCAGACAGCAACGCGAAGATCGCCGCATTCAAATGTTGCGTGATAAAGGTATGTCGGTTAAGGAAATTGAACAGTATGAAATAAACCGACAGAACGCCAGAAGAGTTAAGAAAACATTGCCAGGAGAAGGTGCCGATGGTGTCAACGGCAAGTTTCAAGACCCGCTGGTCAATAATGGTGCTGGTCGCAATGCTCCACAAGTGATGCCGACACCGAGTTTGACTTTTGACGGGGCAACCAATGATGACAATCAAGCCGTTGTCGGCTTTCGGGTGCTTCCGCCTGATACAAACGGTGATGTCGGACCGAATCATTATGTCAGTTCGGTCAATCTGGTTTTGAAATTTTTTAATAAGAGCGGCACGATTGTCGCCCCGA
>MWVX01000518.1_pt1 | contig 12250 bp, 17 predicted proteins | sample 1047311 | NCBI WGS metagenome assembly MWVX01 (sample SAMN06349984, study PRJNA376086) | soil metagenome | isolation source: MtG-4 sample Antarctic (ecotone) soil | place: Antarctica | collected 2015-01-13
AGCCATCACTATATTCAGGCAAGCATTTCAAATCCCTACCATATTCTACTTTCGACGATAATCCGCGACTTGGGATTAACACTATACGACCGCCTTAGAGACAATCTACGCGACGTGCAAATCGCCCTTGATGAAATGAAGCTGAAAGACGTATTGCTTTCATATAAAGTTGAAAAGGTTTTAGAAAATTCAAAACGCAACAAATTGCTCGATGCCAAATTTATTTTAATCCCTAATCCGACATTTGCTGGTGAAGTAACACGAGCAAATAAACGAGTCGCGGAAATTAAAAATGTCAAAATACAGAACGAGTAGATAATCAAATTCCATTTACCTGTGGAAAACTTTTCCTTGAAGTAACAAAATAGGTAGGTTTGACTCACACTTATTCGTCAAAAGCGGTAGGTTTGACTCACCGAAATAGGTAGGTTTGACTCGCGCCAGCCATTTTCCGGTACTTGAAATCATAGTTTTCCACAGGCAAATAGGTAGGTTTGACTCACAGAATAAGTAGGTTTGACTCGCGTTTCAGCAAAAAATAGGTAGGTTTGACTCGCGCTTATTTCATAAATAGGTAGGTTTGACTCGCGCCTTTACTAAAACCAAGACGGAACCGGTAGGTTTGACTCGCGCTTTGATTTCTCCAAACCGTTAATATTATTCATCTTACAAAAAATCTTTTCCCCTTAATCTTTTAATCTTATTTTAATCTTAAGATTTAATCTAAGAACGTCATTCCAACAAAAAGGAAAATAACAACGACTTTTTATATTATCGGACGCAAATTAAAGAAACCACTACTAAACCGTTAATTAAAAAGACTTAACTGCCATTTTTGCAGCACAACTTCTAGTTTTCCAAATTCCACATCTTGGTAATTCGTTCCCCTTTTTCTCCCTGCTCTTTAAGCCAATTTACAAGCCAACCACGGGCAGCAATTTTCAGACGAACGGGAATACCTTTATTTTCCTGTTCGAGGTTAAGAAATATCCGGTGTTTATTCTTCCGCTCCCAATCGTAACATTCACCGCCAGCGCGCCATCCGAAGCCCTCACGCAAAACAGTGTAGGGAGTGTTCTCTTTGACGGCTAATGCACCGACTGCGTTGACAAACGATTCGGTCGAATGTTCAAACGTCGGCGCGTCTTTTAGATTCCCGCAATTAATAGTCGCGTGCGGGCTGACCCAAATTTTGCCGTTCGGGTCTCGTCCACGCTTCAATCCTTCGCAAACGAAGCGCGTCCACGTCAAGACTTCTTTAAGTTTTTCGAGGCTTCCTGAAACGAATTTACACGGCTCTTTGATGTTTGAATCTTCAAAATAAATCGAATACGGACTGACAAGCACCGGATTTACACACTCAACAAAATAATCACCCAATCGCTTAATTATTGTTTCAGTGGTTTCGCCGCCCGAAAATTCCGCGGACAGATTGTGCGTAAACCACTGGTATTCGTGCGAGTGCGTGACATTTCGGGTTTGATTCGTCAAAGAGCCTTCGGCACTGGCGAGATGGCTAAAGAATGACAAACTAACCAGACCGATACCGCAACGGAAAAAATGAACCCAAAACTGCGCCCCCTGATTATGCAACAAAACGGCGACGTGATGTTCATTCTTGGCACACTCAAAAAAGAGTTTCCCGTTCTTATCACACTTCTCCGCCTTGAGAATGTTTCCCAATTCTTTAACAGTTACCGGAATTTTCTCTAAAGCCGGAACGGGTTGCCGCCGCGCCCGTTTGTTTAAGAGTTCGGGATGTCGCCCGTAGATTAAAAAATTCAACAACTCCCGGAGCGGAGCAGCGGTGACGGCAAAAACCTTAACCTGACTCGGCTTGCAAACGATTGCTTCGTTCATAGTTTTTTGGACAATTAAAAGGCTGTCAGATTTTTAATCCTTTTCGTCGAGACATCCATAACAGCGAGTTTTTCCTTAAGCCGAACCATTCCGAGCATCTTCTCGCGCGTCGGGGTGCGGGCGACTTCAAGAAGCGAAACACTAAGCGACTCGCTCGACATCGAATAACCGGAACTGCGGTCATAACAGCCGTCGTTGTAGTCGTAGCGAAATCCGGTCGGCTTGTAATACTCGCAGGCAATTTCCACTAGTTCGCCCAATCGCTCGCTGTAATAGCTACCTTCGCTGATGCCCGCCAATTCAAACTCGGTTTCCGCTTCGACAACCAGATAATCTTCGTTTGAAGGAAGAATTTCCCTTTCGGTCAGCACACCCAGCTCCAGAAACTCGATAAACTCGTCAACCGTGCCGCGCTCCGTTTGAAATTCCTCGCCCCACTCGCCATCGTCGTAAAACGACCGGAAAAACGGATCTTCGAGCGTTTGATTTATCTCTTCCCAGAAAACTTCTTCGAGCATTTCCGAAAAAGTTTCCTCGCGGATACTTTCGATTTCCGTGTCGTCGAGCGCGTTTTCCTGCGACTGTAAAGCGATTTGTTCCCGGATTGCCTCTTCGATTTCCGCGACGAGTTTTTCTACTTTTACTTCGTGCGCGAATTCTTCTGAATCATTCGCAAAGTCGGAATAAAAAATCTCGCCCGTGCCATCGGAGTTCAACTCGAATTTATATGAACTATCGCCGGAGGAAAACTCTCCTTTCAGAACAATCAAATCCTTTTCGTCAGTTTGTTCTTCGCCTATGACGATTTCGGTTGGCAGCGGCTCGACGAGTGCGGCAGTAGCAACTTCAAACATAATTAAAATTTCCCGCACGTTTTACTCGCCTCTGAGCGGCATCAGCACGTAGCGGCAGCCGCCCGACTGGTCGGGCAAAAACAACTCGAACGGCGAATTCGCGTCGTTAAAACCGAGCGCAAATGTCGGGCTTCCGGCTTTCGAGACGACTTGCAGAAAGTCCATTAAATACCGGCTGTTGAAACGCAAGTGATGAGTATTTTGACCGTTGAATGCGGCAAGCATTTCTTCCTGCGCTTCGCCTTCCGCGGTATTTGATTTGAGCAGCAATTTTCCCGGCTCGATTTCCATCGTCACCGAATAATTACGGTCATCTGCAGTCAAAGTAACGCGCGACAGCGAGCGGCGAAAATCGTCGGTGCTGATTTCCGCCGTGTAATCGAGCGACTTCGGCAAAACCATTTCCCAGTTCGGAAACGTGCCCGAAAGTTTACGCGAAAAAAGACTGTGATTGCCTGTCGCAAAACAAAGCTGATTGCCCGTGTCGCCGATTTCAATCGCGGTTTCAGCGTCGCGGCGGATTTCGCGGTCGAGCAAATCTTCGATCTGCGAGAGCGATTTTTTCGGCACGAGCAAATCAAGTTTCCGACCTGTCGAATTGACGAGCGGAAAGCGGGCGAAAGCGAGACGATGCCCGTCAGTCGCCACCATCGTTAAGCTCGTTTCATCAATCACCAATTTCGCGCCGCTGATTGTAAAACGACTCTGCTCGGTCGTTACTGCGAAAGCCGTGCGGCGAATCGCTTCGCGTAAGATAACTGCCGGAACGGAGATGCCTGCTTGTTTGTTCATCGGCACTTCGGGAAACTGCGAACTTTCCACCGTTCCGAGTTTGTGCCGTCCTTTTTTATAACGAATCTCGATTTGCCCGTTTTTGTTCAATTGAAAATGAATCGGCTCGTTCGGCAGTTCGCGGCTGATGTCATATAACTTTCTGCCTTCGACAAGAATTGAGACGGTCTGCAAAACGTCCGTTACCTGCCGGACACACATCGTTACGTCCAAGTCGGTTGCCGTCAAAGCCAGTTCGCCGTTTACATTCGTTTCGAGTTTTATTTTGCTCAAAACCGGAATCGTCGCCTTACGCTCGATGACCGGAGTTAAAAGTCCCAATTCTTCTTTGAGAAGCGAAGGGTTTATAATAAATTCCATAATTTTTTTTGATTTTTTATCTGTTCAGATTTGTTCGGTTAAAACACTCACGTCAGCCCCGTTTTGGGCTTTTACCCATTCGTAAAATTCAAACTCTTTTAGTGCCGGAGTGCCGTCTTTTTCGTAGAGATTTTCACGCTCCATCAATTCATCCCGAATTGTGTTTTCATCGTGAGCATATTCGATTTCGGCATAACCCGATTTTTCAAGTTCGCGGCTGATTTCTTTGACTTTTTCGCCTAAATAATCTTCAAAGCCTTCCCGCAAAACGGGACGCGCGATGGGAAGACGCGGCGGCAATGTTTCGTCTTCTTCCTCGAATTCGACTTCAACGGACATCGAATTCCAGTGATGATAATGATTATTTTCGCCCGTGATGCCCATGCTCAAAACATCACCTGCCCTTTCAAGTGCTTCGATAAACACTTTGGCATTCGGGTCTTTCTCCTTTAAATCTTCGGGATAGACGCTTCCGTAAAACGCCACGCCGTCGCCCTGACAGTAGCCGAGACTCCAGAAAACTTCCACATCCGAGAAACCGCGCTCGGCAAGCTGCATTTTAAAATCTTCAGTCAAAATTGCCGCATCATCCCAATCAAACCTTTCAGCATCGTTTCGCTCTTCCGCCATAGCCGCATCCTGCGCCTGTCGATTTAATTCCCAAAAAAAGCGCAACTTTTTCGGTCGTCGTTCAGCAGTCCCGTGTTTCTCGCGCAAATCAGATAATTTTATTTTGTTTTCCATATTTTGAAGCGATATTTTGATTTGAAGATTTGTTTGAAATTCGCGTCTTTACCCGCCGCTTTTACTTTTATTTGCGGAGTGGCAAGTGCGGAAAATATGTAGCTATGATTCGGAAGATCGCTATTTTAATTTGATTTGCTCGCCCCACGGGACTTTTCCCGACGCGCCGTAAGTTGCCCATATAACCGGAAAATCAGGCTCATCGCCGGCTTCGCCGTAAAGGTCTGTCAGATAAACAAGCACGTCCGGCTCATATTCTGAAGCAGCTTCGATCAGCGGACGAAAATCCGTTCCGCCACCGCCCGTGTATTTGATACAGGAGAGTTCCGCTACCGCGTCTCTCCAATTAATTTCTTTTATTTGATGAACTTCCGCATCACCGATGATTAAAACCAGGTTGCGCTGATTGAACTCACAAAGCGCGGCAATCTCGGCTAAGAATCTGTCCAAAAGTTCGCGGTCAATCGAACCGCTCGTGTCGAGCGCGACTGCGAGGCGAGCCGCACGTTTTTTGAATTTGTCAGGCGCGAAAGGTAAATCAACTCCGGCTTGGGCGAGGTAATCTCTTTCGAGCGCGAGCCACCTCCGCGAAGGGCGCGAGTAATTAATTTGTATCGCTTCCTGAAATGCCGTCTGCACTATATTGCGAAAAATCTGCTCCCACGGTGTTTCTACCCGCGGCAACTCTCCGGCGAGTCTTTCGAGAAGTTCCGGCACACTCCCACGCAAAAGGCTCAAGCGTTGCTGCCAATCTCGTTTTTCCTCATTTGTTTCCGCTAAAACCGACTGTAAATTATTCGGATTGCACGTTTCGCCTTCTTTTCGGCGCAAATCACCTGAGAGTAAATCCTTTTCGTCAAAATCTACAAGAAATCCGTAAAACTTAGACTCTGTTTGGCATCTTGCTTTGAGAAAATAATAAAGTTCTTCGCACGACCAACGGTTAACCCAGGAGAATTCCGTTTTTGTCAGATTCGCTATCTTCTTTGTCTGTAATGAGTAATGAGTGGAACTTTTGTTTGTCGTCATTTGCGAGATATTGGTATCTTCGCTTTTTTCAAGACATTGCCATATTCTCGCCAATGTCCAAGCATCTTGCGGAGTTTCAATTCCCGTTAAGTTTTCCAAACTCCCGTTGATAATGGCATCGGCGGCGATGTTCAAAAGTTTCGGATTAAAGCCGCTCGTCTCGCCCTTTTTGAGTTCCGCAAATCGGTTTGGATGACAAAGAGCGATATGAAGAATTCGTGCAGACAGATAAATCTCCGTTCTTTCGGCTCGAACTTTTCATAATCCGCGCCGGCATAAATCGTATTGCCGTCGGTGTAGGCGATTGCTTCTTCGTCAGTATCGGCAAATCTGCACCACAACGCGAGGCTCGCCAGTCCCGGCAAATACTCAATCGCCGATTCTAAATCAAGACGCATTCGGCTTGATTCGGAACGGTTTAATCTTTCCAGCATAATCTTATAATTCGGGAAAATATGAAAGAAGTTTTTTGAATGTTTACTAAATTTTAAGCAACGGCAGCAGCAGTTGTTGTCGCGGAAACCGTCTTATTTCCGGTTAAATTTTCACGCTTTTCGTTATATCGCCAGAATGCGCTTGAATTTTCCACTTTCCAGCCAGCCTTCCAGACTTTATCGAGCAGAAGGCTTCCCGCCATCGTCTGCAAATCGCGCATTGGCAAACGGGCAAATCGCGCATCTCTTTGTTCGTCAAACCGATTGATAAGTTCTAAAAGCTGAATCACCGTGTCGGAACTTGCGGTTGTTGCAATCGCAAAAGACAGCGCGTATAAGCCGTTGGTGGTGTCGGGCAGATATTTTCCGATTCTCGCCGGAGTCTTGCGCTGAATTTCCAACAGTTCATCCACTGATTTCATCTTTTTGATCTCTTCGGCGAGCAGCATAAACTCGGCGGCAACCGAATCGCCGATAATCCCGGCAACGGCGAGATGTTTGACACGATTATCGGCTTTTCGCAATTCTTTAAAAATGTCCGAAACCTTTTTCCACGATGCGGGGCGCGGATAAAGCTCATGTTTCTGCGTCCTCGCCGATTCTTCACCCAAAAGATGTTGCGGAAAGACTTTCAGAAAAGCTAAAACTTCCGGGATCACGCCGATTTTTATAAAATGTGCTAAGGTCGCTTCGAGTTGCGGCTCAATTACAATATGCAACAATCTTCGATTCGCCGCCGCGCCCAAACCACGAGCATTCGCCAAATCCTCCGGTCTGTTTCCCGCCGCGACAATAATCCAATTATCTGGAATTTCCACTTTGCCTTGCCGCCTTTCTTCCAAAATTCCCAAAACCGCGCCTTTTGTGTCATCTGGCGCAAGCGAGATTTCGTCAAAAAATAAAACGACTGCTTTCTGATCGGAACGCGGAGCAAGAAATGCCGGCGGATAAAAGACGGTTTGCTTTGTTTCGTGGTCAAGTGCGGGCAATCCGCCGATGTCGCTCGGCAGTTTTTGGCAAAGCCTGATGTCGCGCAACTCAGCATTTAGGTCTTGGGCAAGCCCGCGAACACACTCGGATTTGCCGACTCCGGTTGCGCCCCACAACATAAAACTGATTTTTAATCGGCGAAGTCTTTTGATTAAATCTTTAGCTTCATCCGGTGTGCAAGATACGGTATTTATCATAATTATTGGATTTTCCGAGTTAAAAGTTTTGATTTGAATTTTCAATTTACTCAATTTGAAATGTTTGAAAAGCAATTTCTCCTTAAGCAAAATCTCACTCTTCTCAAACTTCTGCTAACCGCTTTTTTTTGACCTATTCTTTTATTTGACAATAATTAATAAGAATTATTCTTATTTTTTGACAAGATTTCATAAATTCATTATTATTTTATAGGAATCGGAGGTGATAAATTATGGCAACAATGACAATTTCTTTGCCCAATACAATGCGCGAGTTTGTCGAATCGGAAGTAACCAACGGCGAATACGGTTCGGCGAGCGAATTATTTCGTGAACTCGTTCGTGAACGCCAAAAACGTAAAAAACAAGAACATTTGGAAACGCTTCTGCTTGAAGGATTGGAAAGCGGTCAGGCGATTGAAGTAACGTCGGATTATATCAAACAAAGGCGACAGTCACTTCGCCGGAAACTCGAAAAACAATCAACCGACAGATGAAACTTGCCTTATTTTTACTGCCGCGGGCGGAAGCGGACTTAGACGCTCACTGTGCTTTTTTTGGTAATCAGAGTATTGAGAAGGCTCTCCTATTCGACCAAGCCGTTTTCGATTCATTCGAGCGATTATGCGAAATGCCTCATGTCGGAAGCGAACGCAAATTTTACAACCGCAAACTCTGGGGAATTCGTCTGTGGGCGTGTCAAAGGATTTGAAAAATATCTCATTTTCTACCGGGTTTTTGACAATTACATCGAGATTGTCCGCGTTCTGCATTCCGCTCAGGATATTGATTCGATTATGGAAGACGAAAACATAAATTAAACTGTTTCCGGCTCGAATTTCTCAAACTCCGAAACGCCAAAGCGATATTTTTCCGCTTTGGCGCGTCTTATATCAGCACCACGCATCCAATCGGCTTCTTTTGTGCGGGCGATGATTTCCGCCGGAGAATAAATTGTTTTCAAACGCAAAAAAATCAATCGTTCAAAAACTTCCCGCACGGCGACTAACTGCTTTTTAGAATTATCTCCGCCTTCTTTTTTTTGTTTTTGACAAAGGCATAGCCGAAAATCTTCTCAGCAAGAAAAACGGCAAACGAGTTATGAGAAACGAGCAAAGCCGCGGGATGATCGGAGTTGTTCAGCGGAAACGCCAGAAATTTCTTTATCGCGGCAATATCTTCCCGCTTGAGATTGAATGCCTGAAAGAGTTCCCGTTCGCCGTTTACCGCATTATTTTCAATTTGTTCACGCTTTTTCGCCAGAAATTTATAAAACTTATCGTTTTGTTTCGGCATTAAATCCCGCATCCAATCTTCGATTGAAACGACACGCCCGACATCTTCGATCAAATGTTCGGTCAAAATCCTTCGGGTTGAAATCTCCCGCTTTTCGCTGTTGATGATTTTATCGCTGAAAATGCTAACGCCTAACTCGATACCTTCAGCGTGATGCAGCAAAAAGCGATGCTTAAAGTGAGCGCAAGCCGATTTGCTCGAATCAAGAAAACTGTGAATTTCGATGTAATCAGCCCAACTGTCGCCGTAAGTTTTAGCACTAATTTATGCATGTTGAAACGGTTTCATAATTTGCTTTTTGCTTGCCGCTTTTTTGAATTTTCTTCAAAGTCTTGCCGCCATTTAGGAAATGACAAAGAATTAATGTTTGATTTCACTAAGAAAAAATTGTGCGAAAACTTTCCTTAGCGAATACGGCAAAGAAAATTTCTTTCTTAAAATCTATATTGCTAAAGTGTTTTCCTAAATGCTCAGGAATATAGAACAATTCGATTGTTTCGATTGGTTGCTACCAAATCAATTACACTCTGGTTACTACTACCCGTCCACAATCTCGCGCCGCCTGCGAGTGATTCGATGAATACCGCGTCAATTAAAACATCAATTTCACCTAAAATTTCGCCGATTGATGTTTGTTTGACCGCTTTTTCGCGTAAGGCTTCAAGCGTATAACCGCTGTAACAAACAATGTGAGGGCAACCTTGCTTGCGTAATTCTTTAACCAAAGCGAGCAATCCGTCAACTTGTGCGAACGGTTCGCCGCCCAAAATAGTTACACCATCGCGCTTGAAATTCGAGACGAGAGCAATTCGGCTAATCTCACAACCGAAATTACGACACCTGATTCCGAGTTGTGTAATTGCGGAACGTAGCAGGCAGTTATCTACAGTATGGAGTGAAAGGAGATTTTTAGAATAACACTATTTCGTTATTATTTCTCGTCGCTTTCATATTAGACCTCTTGCATAAGTAAGCTAATGATTGAGTGCATAATTATACAATCCGGCAATCAGATTGACTCGCAACATAAATCGGCGACGGCGATTCCGATACCGCTCCGCCAAGATCCGAAAGATTTTCAAATGCCGGATGATGTGTTCGATCACCACGCGTTCTTTTGCCAACTCCTTGTTGAACTATTTTTGCTCTTCGGTCAACTCACCGCCTTTCGGCTTCTTTATCGGTGTCCGCGAGTTTTCGTGCCAATCAAGCAAGCCTTGATAACCAGAGTCCGCCAAGCATTCCACCTCTTTCGGCAAGTTCGCTGTGCGGTGCTTGTAAAGCGAAAAGTCGTGTCGCGCTCCTTTGGCAAACCGTGTATCAATAATTTGTTTGCTCTTTTTACAAGCCCGCACCTGTGTTTTTATCGTGTGCCGCTTTTTCTTGCCCGAATAATATCGCTTTTGTTTTTTTTGGTCGTTCTATCGACGACTCGGCGACATCCACGACGACCACTTCAATTTCCGGCGACAAATCGGCGCGTCGCCTGCCAGGCAAAGCAAATTCTTTGGATTCAGTCAAAATGTCTTCGACTCGCGTAATAATGCGCGAAACCGACGATTCAGAAATGCCCCAACTCGTGCCGATGTGGAACATTGTCCGATATTCGCGCCAATACTCTAAAGTCAGAAGAACTTGGTCGGCGATTTCAATCTGCGGCGGTCTGCCCGCGACAAGGCGTTGGGCAGCACTCTTGGAGCGCACAATTTCACATATTCTCTCAAAGGTTTTACGTTCGACACCGCAATATCGTTTGAAATTAGCGGCGGATAGTGTTTTCAGTTTTTCGTAGAGCATAATTGTATGACTCTACTTTATTTATTTATGTTACTTTTGCAAGAGGTCTATTGATTACACGCTGATTGCCGCTGCCCGTCCATTCTCCCGCATCGGCGGCTAAAGATTCGATGTATGCTCCGTCAATCAGAATGTCGAGTTCATCCAACACCCCGCCGACGGACTTTTGTTTTGTCGCCTTTTCGCATAATGTCTCAAAAGTATAACCGCTGTAGCAAAGAATATGACGGCAGCCGCGTTTTTTCAGTTCTTTGATTAGTGCCAATAAACCGTCCGGTTGAGCAAACGGTTCTCCTCCGAGGATGCTCACGCCGTCTCGTTCGTATTTCGGATCAAGAAGTTCCGCTGCCAACCACCTCACCGAAACAAGTTCGCCTGTATCCTCGGAATGAAGATCAGGCACCCAGCAGCCTTTGCATTTCAAGGGACACGATTGAAAAAGCACCGAACTGCGTCTGCCCGGTCCTTCAGTCAAAGAGTTATGGTAATATCCCGCAATGCGGACGCTGACATCATTTGATACTTGTTCAGAGAAACTTTCGGGCGGCTCAATAATTTCAAGCGGACGAGCGCAACCGATTTCCTGCACGTCACCCAAAACCGAGCGTAAATGGTGAGTCGCATCCGATCTGTAATCCTGATTGTCCTCAACCAAAATCGTGCCGCGCAGTTCGTCAACGATAAAAGTAATTTCAGGCATTTTGACTTTACCTCGTGTTATTCGCCGCCTTTGGTTTTGACAATGGCATTTGCGGCAAGTTCAGCGGGAGTTTTGTTTTTGTAAACAGTTAAACTTCGAGAGACAAATTCAGTTCTTGAAAGTTCTTCGCCTCTCGCTTGCTCTCGAATTGCATTATGTAACTTTTCGGTAAAGACGGGCGAAAGCGTCATAACTCTGATTGCTTTAACAATGCCATTTGTGGCTTCGACCAAAATAATTTTCAGCAGAATTCTCTCCGCAGAATTTTCCGGCAACGCGGGAATTTTGCGGTCTTCTTCCGCCACCTTCCACCACGAAAAAGCGGAATCCGACCACGCAATGCTTCGCCGAAACGATAGAGCAGAAAAATAACCCCATTTTCGCAGTAAAGCCCGAATTCTGCTTCCGCCTCGCGGACAGCCTCGATTTCCTTCGGATGCAGATTTTTCATTGACAGAAGAAGTGTATGATCGCCTGACTGATAACTATATTCGACAGCTTCAGGCAGTTCCGTTCTTTCCTCAAAAAGCGGTTTTCCGATGGCAACTATTTGCATAATTTTAAAAGTTCAGATGTTTTATTCAGGAAAAGAACTATTTTCCTTTTATCTGCCGCTTGATTTGCGGTTGTATATTATACTCGCGGGTTTTCTCGTCGCGTGTGGGACTGCCGAAGACTTTTTTGATGGCTTCGGCAGTTTTCTTGCAAGCGGGTCCGGCGATGCCTTTGATTTCTGTTTCCATCTCGCCTGACTCCAAGTTAATTTCAATTTCGATTTCCGGCATAAAATTTTTAACTCCTGCTCTGATTATTCAATGTCGTCGAGTTCCGGCTGATACGGGACGGTTTCGGGAAATATGCGATAGTAAGCCATAATTTCATCCACATCATCGCCCGCCTCAAGCGCGTCCGTTATCATCTGCGAAATTCGCTCGTCGAGTTCGCTTTCCTGGTTGGCATCCCAATTAACGGCAATGGCTCGTATCTTTCCCGAATCATCCGGGCGATGACCAATTGCCGAAACCGAGTCCGAATAAAAAGGCGCGTCCAAAAATGAACGCGCTTCGGCTTCCGTTTTACGGACGACTTCAATAATATGTGCCATAAATTTTAGTATTTAATGCGAACTTTAATTGTCGAACCGATGTGTTCTCTATGAAGCGTTCAACGCAAACTACGAGCAAGTTTTTCCGCCGA
>MWVX01000519.1_pt1 | contig 12250 bp, 12 predicted proteins | sample 1047311 | NCBI WGS metagenome assembly MWVX01 (sample SAMN06349984, study PRJNA376086) | soil metagenome | isolation source: MtG-4 sample Antarctic (ecotone) soil | place: Antarctica | collected 2015-01-13
CTGAAATTTGTCGCTGTTTGATAATTCTCAACCAACTTATGATAGTCTTCATCAACTAAAGTTTTGATAAATTTATTTGGCACATTCATACTGCCATTATATTACATAACTTTTATTTACCTGCTTAGCTCAAATGAACTTTTATGGCAGCAACAACTAATCAAAAGCGCGAGTCAGACTTGTCTTTTGGAAAATGTGGCGGTTTTGGTTGAGCGTTTGATTAATCGTCAAATTCGCGGGGTAATTTTATTTGTTTTCCGCCTCTGTTTTCTTATCAAACATTTTCTTGTATCCTATTTATTCGGTTTTTGTAATTTTATTCAGTTATTATTGTAATAAACGGAGATTATATGAGCATAGAAGTCGTAATGCCGCAGATGGGCGAATCAATCGCCGAAGGAACTATTTCAAAATGGTTAAAGCAGGTTGGTGAAAAAGTCGAGAAAGACGAATCGCTTTTGGAAATTTCTACCGACAAGGTTGATGCCGAAGTTCCTTCGCCCGTTTCGGGAATTTTGTTGGAAATCCGTGCCGGTGAAGGTGAAACGGTTGAAGTTAACAGCGTTGTCGGCATTTTGGGCGAAGAAGGCGAAAGTTCAGTCAACAGTCAACAGTCAACAGTTAGCAGTCAGACTGAAACACCGCAAGTTGAAGAACCGCAAGTTGAAGAAGTAAAACAACCCGAACCTGCAAAACAAGCACAAGCCGCAACAGCTAACTCTGTTAACTCAGTGAACTCGGGAAATTCGGTCAACTCTGCAAACTCAACAGAAATTGTAATGCCGCAAATGGGCGAATCCATCACCGAAGGCACGGTTTCAAAATGGCTGAAAGCTGTTGGCGACAAAATAGAAAAAGACGAATCGCTTTTGGAAATTTCTACTGATAAAGTTGATGCCGAAGTTCCTTCACCCGTCGCGGGAACGCTACTCGAAATCCGCACGAATGAAGGCGAAACAGTTGAAGTTGGCTCGGTTGTCGGCTTAGTCGGCGCGGAAGGCGCGAGTTTAGTATTGAAATCGATGGTAAAAATTGCTTATAGACTTGGCAAAACGCGCTGAAATAAGATAGCTTAGAGCTACTTTCAAAAATTTTAAGGAAAATTTTATTGTGGCTCAGGTTATTCTAAAACATATCGCGCTAGGTAACAAAAATGCTGTCCAAGAGTGTTTAGACACTTATGGCGGTTTGGTTTGGTCGCTTGCCCGTCGGATGTCATTAAATTCCGAAGAAACTGAAGATGCGGTGCAGGAAATTTTTATAGATATTTGGAAAAACGCCGGACGATTTGATGAAACTCAATCTTCGGAAACAACATTTGTGGCAATGATTGCGCGGCGGCGGTTGATTGACCGTTTAAGAAAGGACAACCGGCAGCCATTTATAGATTCTTTAGATGATATTTTAGACGAACCGGAGAATGGCGACCAAAGCATTCAAGTTTATGTCGAAGCCAAAGAAGCCGCCGAAGCGATGAAAGAATTGCGTCCCGAACAAAGGAAAATCCTTCATCTTTCGATAGTTCAGGGGTTTTCGCATCAGGAAATTGCTGACGCATTAAATATGCCGCTCGGCACGGTTAAAACACACGCCCGACGAGGGTTAATACAAGTTAGGGAGAATTTGGGATTAGGAAATTCAGAAGGGAGGTTACGGCATGAATAATAAAGAAAAAAAAGAAAGGCTGCTGGAACTCCTTGCCGATCAAACTATTTTTGGTCTGAGTGAAGAAGAATTGATAGAACTTGAACAGCTTAAAGGTCAATTTCCCGATTCAGAGAATTTTATCTCCTTAGAACTTGCTTCAGCGGCAATTGGTTTGAAGAATATTGATAATAATACCGCGATGCCTGAAAAATTGCGGACGAAAGTTTTAGCTGATGCCGATGAATTCTTTGGATTTTCGGAAAAACCGCAAAGTGAGGTAAATTTTCAGCCGGAATCGAAAAGAACTGTCGGTGAATTGGCGACTGAAAGTATTGGAAGCGGCATTGGTGTTACACCGAATCGTCGTTTTTGGCAGTGGTCTGGCTGGGCGTTTGCGGCGGCGGCTTCTATTGCGCTGGCTTTTAATTTGTGGTTGACCCGCGTTCAGCCTCAGCCGGAAATTGTCAAAAGTCCCGAAACTGTTCAAACTCCGACACCTGAATTGTCGGCGGCGCAAAAGCGTGAACAATTTATTGCCACGGCGCAAGATGTGGTTCAAATTAATTGGGAATCTCCGAAAGGAACAAAGGATATTTCGGGCGATGTCATCTGGAGTAACTCTCAACAAAAAGGTTATGTGCGTTTTCTCGGTTTGCCCGCCAACAATCCCGACAGAGAAACATATCAGCTTTGGATTGTTGACCAACTGCGAAACGAAAAATATCCGATTAGCGGCGGAGTTTTCAACGTCAACGAAAGCGGTGAAATAATTGTACCGATTAACGCGGAACTAAAAATAAAAAAACCTAAAATGTTCGCTATAACGGTTGAAAAACCGGGCGGTGTCGTTGTTTCCGATCCCAAAAGATTATTAGCGTTCGCAAAAGTTTAAAGAAAATTTTTGAATTTTGAATAAGATTTATTTGGAAGGTAAAGTGCATAAAACACTTTGCCTTTTGTATTTTGAAATTTTTGTCTGTAGCCCGGTGATAATCCGAAAAATAAAAAACGCGGCTTAAAAGTAAAACCGCGTATGGCAGGATATAGTTGGGTAGGATAAACGGGGATTATTTATCGCTTAATTTTCATCAAACGATATTGCTGGGGGATAATAAAATGGACCAATAGTTTGTAAGGTTCTTGTGTCAAACCCTTTACGTGCGCCGCAATTTAAGCAGGCGCGGTAAGAAGCATTTCTATTTGTAAAAGGACGGCTCAACTTTTTATGCCAACAACCAAAAAGTTTGCCGATTAAACCAATTTTGCTGCCGAATGCACCGTTGGTTCGGTTAATAATTGATTCAGCGATTCGATTTTGTTCTAAAACTGTCTGCATTTTTATTTCCTCCTTAGCATTAAACTGCAAATGAGATTGTCTGATTTTTAGACGCATCACGGGGAAAGTTTTGCGTTTTTTTTGATGAAATTTTACCCAGAAGGTTTGCTGTTTTTTAGCAGAACCCTGAAAAATGAATTATGCCTCGTCCACTCTTATTTAATTGTTTTGACTAAAGCGCGAAATGATTGTAATTAGCTTTTCAACTTTCTTAAATTTCTTATCTTCGCTAAAATCATTTATAAAATTCGTTGAGGAAAATAATGAAAAAATCACTTGTCAAAATTTTGTTTGTTTTTGCAATCGTCTTTACCTTTATTACTTCCGCTCTGGCTTGGGACGATACGGGACATAAACTTGCTGCCTATATTGCGTGGGAACAAATGTCGCCGCAAGCGCGTGAAATGGCGGTCAAACTGCTTTTAAGCGCGCCCGAAGATTCGGATTTAAGCGTCTTTTATCTGCAAGATTCGCGTTCCGCCGCCGCCAAACAACGCGAGCTTTTTATGATTGCCAGCACTTGGGCGGATATTGTCCGCGATAAAAAATTCAAAAACCGGTATGAAAAATATCATCAGGGAAATTGGCATTATTCCGACACTTTTTGGCGTGAAACAAATGGGAAAGTTGAGGTTTTAAGTGATTTTGACGAGCCGAAAGGCAAAGCTGTCGAACAACTTTTCGTATTTGATAAGTTATTGCGTGATAATTCTGCCACGGATGACGAAAAAGCAATTGCGCTGGCTTGGATTTTGCATCTCGGCGGTGATATTCATCAACCTTTGCATACTTCGGCGCGGGTTACGGAACTCGAACCGAAAGGCGACCAAGGCGGAAATCTTTTTGAACTTACGCCGAAAGACACGCCGCGTGAAGACAAATTAAATCTTCATTGGTATTGGGATTCAATCATCGGGCGGAACATTTCGCGGCAAAATGATGCTTGCGATTCTGATTATCTTCCAGCAATCGCGCAGGAAATTACGAAAAAATTTCCGTTTGCAAAAATGCAGAACCGCCTAAAACTCGGTAAATTTGACGAATGGCAGCAGGAAGGTTTTCAAATAGCTTCAACCAAACTATATCCGCCAACTTTGAAGCGTTACGAAAAACCTTCCGATGAATACAAAAAGATGGCTTTCAACATTGCCGAAGAGCAAATTGCATTAGCAGGCTACCGCTTGGGACAAATGTTGAATAAAATTTTTGATAACCGCGAAATAATCAGAGAAAATTTTGAGAAAGAAAAATCGAAATATGAGAAACAGGCGAAAGAAACCGGAGAAACTATTGGACAAGGCGCGGAAGACGCTTGGCTTTGGACAAAAACCCGGGCATCTTTAGCAGTTGCCGAAGAATTAAAAGATTCAGATATTAAAGTTGATGTCAAAAACTCGGTTGTTACTCTCAGGGGAGTTGTGCGTGATTTAGGGCAAAAACAGAAAGCCGTTAAAATTGCTACGGAAATTGAAGGAGTAAAAGCAGTCAAAAATTTACTGAAGATTTCTTCAAACCGCCAGTTAAATTAACCGATGCGAGAAATTAATTTAGTTAGACACTTTCAACTTCCGCATCATTTTGTCTTCTTTTACCGAAAAACCACGCAATAAAAATTGAAATAACATACAAACATATCATCGGTGTCGCAAAAAGCATCATATTCGGAATATCACCGGTTGGTGAAACTACTGCCGCGACAATCAAAATTATAACAATTGCAATCTTCCAGCTTCTGACCAAAAATCCGGCAGTTACCAAACCGATTCTGGCTAAAACGTATGTAATTGCCGGCATTTGAAAAATAACGCCCATCGCCATTATTATCAATATGATAAAATCAAGATAATCGCTGGCTCGAAGCAGCAGGCGAAAATCTTCACCCAATCCAAGCAAATATCTTAACGCCGGCGGAAAAAGAATGTAATAAGCAAAAGCCGCGCCGATAACAAATGAAATTGAGGAAAGTGCAATAAACGGCGTAACATACGAGCGTTCGTGTTTGTAGAGCGCGGGCGAAATAAAGCCCCAAATTTGCCACAATAAAAAAGGAATTGACAAAGCGATTGCTGCGTAAAGCGATACGGTTACATACAACGTAAAAGGTTCAGTCGCTGTTGTTACGATCATTCTTTCATCAGTATTTACATCTTGAATCGGCTCGTCAAGTTTTACGGGAAGTCGGATGCCTTTAGGGATAATGGCATTATTAGTAAAAATGGGTTCGTCGGTAAAAAGCCCGATTTTTCCCTGTTCGTCGGTCGTAAATTTTGCCTGCACGGAAGTTCCGGGTGATACGACGCTTATACCAAGTTTCGTGGCTTGGTCAAAAACATATCGTCCGGTATCGCCTTCCCTTAAATTATCTAGTGATAAAACCTGTTCGTTTCCCGTTAAACCCTGCACCGGGACATCGCGTCTTTCAGCTTCCGAAAGTGCTTGACGAATCGGCACGGACAAAAAATTATAGATTTTGCCAGATACAAACCAACACAAGAGAAATGCGATAACTATAATTATTACAGAATTTATGAGCCTTCGGCGAAATTCGTCCAAATGTTCCAAAAATGACATTTGTCTGCCGAGTTCTTCCTTGTTTGTTTCTTCGAATTCCATTTTTGAAATGTTTAATAAAAATTTTTGTTTTTATAGCCAATCGCGTTTATCTGCAGAGTCCTTCTTAACTATTTCCGTTTTTTGAGTTTGCGTTTGCCCAATGTTTTTTTCAAAATCTTGGTAATCTATTTCTTTAACCTCCGGCACAAACATTGCGTTTTTTTCTGTAACCAAATCTCTACCTATCGAATTTTCGGTAACTTTTGGTGTTTCTATTATTGTATTTATTTTTTTTTCAACATTATTACTGTCTTCAAATCCTGCTTCTTGTTCCCAAGTTCTCTTAAAGTCATCAGTCGAGCGTCGAAACTCCGTCATTAACTTACCTATTGTACGAGTTAATTCAGGTATTTTTCTCGGACCAAAAACTATCAGAGCTACTAGCCCTATCAACATTAATTCTGATGTCCCGATTGATTCGAGTATGAATAAATATAGCATTCTTTAATTCCCGGAATCTGTCCAATTTACTCTAAGAAAAACCTTAAGCCTTTTATTTACAAATGATTGGTTAATCAACCTCTAATAAAAATCGTTTTTTTGATTTTACTCTGCCGATAATCTTTGAACCTTCAATCTTTTCGACATATTGCTCTGCTTTTTTTTCTTCTAAACTTATAAGCAATCCGCCCGCCGTTTGAGGGTCAAATAATGCACTCTGTATTTCTCCTGTTACACTTTTATTGAATTTGATATTTTTGCCCACATACTCACGATTATTTTTGTCGCCCCGCGTTAACATTTTTTGCTGAATCAAATCTAAAACATCAGGCAAAAGTGGTATTTTACTTGATTCAATTTTAAGCGTTATGTTGCTTGCCTTTGCCATTTCAAATGCGTGTCCAAGTAATCCAAATCCGGTTATGTCCGTACAAGCATTTGCGCCAACTTTCTGCATTTCTTTTGATGCATCTTTTGCCGATTTAGTCATTATATTTAATGCAGCTTTTTTTGCTTTTTCGCTCGCTTTTTCAAATTTAATTCCGGTAATTATTATTCCTGTTCCAAGTGGTTTTGTTAAAACCAAAATATCACCTACTTTCGCGCCTGAGTTTTTTATAATTTTCTTTGGATGAATAATACCGGTTATTGCATAGCCAAATTTAATTTCTTGGTCGTCAACTGAATGTCCGCCCAAAACAGCTACTCTTTCTCTATTTAATGCCATTTGCCCGCCCAATAAAATTTTTCCCAGCACATCCCAATCTCCTTTTTGCGGATAGCAAACGATTGAAAGTGCCGTTAAGGGCATTCCTCCCATTGCATAAATGTCATTCAAAGAATTTATTGCTGCTATTTGCCCGTAAATTTCTGGTTCATCGGTAACTGGGGTAAAGAAATCAACTGTTTGCACCAAACCTATTTGGTCATTTAAACGAAACACACCGGCATCATCGGATGTTTCAAATCCAACCAACATATCTTCAGTAAAATTTTGTCTTGGAAGTTTGCTCAAAACTTGAGCAAGGTCGCTTGGGGCAAGTTTGGAAACTCAACCCGCGCATGACACCATTTCCGTCAGCCTCTTTTGTTCCATAACCCTAATAACTACAATTATTTAACGTCTATAATCAAATCATATATCCTATTTAAATCCGATTCGCTGTAATATTCAATTTCTATTTTCCCGCCAGTCCCTTTCCCGTCAGGAATTATATGAATTTGTGTGCTTAATTTTCTTCTTAATTTGGTTTCTGCTACTTTTATGTGTGCATCAATTTTCGGTTTTATTAACTTTTTATTAAATTCTTTCGACAAATTCTTTCCTGTTCGTTTAACAGCTTTTTCTGTTTCCCTAACTGATAATGCCATTTCTAAAACTTTATTGACGATTCTTCTTTGTAACTCAGTATCATTAGTCATTAAGAGGGCTCTTCCATGTCCTGGCGATATTTTTTCTTCTTCAACAAGTTTTTGTATGTCCTCAGGAAGTTTCAGAAGCCGCAAACAAGTTGTTATCACCGTGCGATTTTTTCCTACTCTTTCTGCAATCATTTCCTGTGTTAATCCTATTGAATTTATTAAATTTTTATAAGCTTTAGCTTCTTCAATCGCATTTAAATCCTGTCTTTGTATATTTTCAATTAAAGCTAACTCTAGCAGTTTATTATCATCTATCACTTTAATAATTGCCGGAACTTTTGGCAAACCGGCTTTTTGTGATGCTCTCCAACGCCTTTCACCAGCGACAATTTGATAACGCCCGCCTCTCCGTCTAACCACTATTGGTTGTACTACGCCATTAGCCTTTATTGACTGTGCTAATTCTTGTAAATTTCCTTCGTCAAAATTACTTCTTGGTTGCTCAGAATTAGGTTCAATTAAATCTACATCAATTTCTAAATACTCTTCATTGTATTTGTTTTTTCTTTCTTCTCCCAATAGGGCATTTAATCCCCTTCCTAAGGCTTTTTTACTCATGACTTAATATCTCCTTTGCTAATTGTATATAACTTTCTGCTCCCCGAGATCGAATGTCGTATAAAATTATTGGTTTGCCGTAACTTGGTGCTTCTGCTAAACTTACGTTACGCGGTATTACAGTATTTAGTACTTGTGAACCATAAAAATCTCTTAAATCTTGGGCTACTGCTGCTGAGAGATTTGTCCTCTCGTCATACATTGTTAATAACAAACCCTCTATTGTTAATTGGGGATTCAAACCACGCCTTATCCGTGCTAATGTGTCAAATAATTCTGTTACGCCTTCCAAAGCAAAATATTCACACTGGATTGGCACTAATAAAGAATTTGCCGCTGTTAATCCATTTAATGTAAGTAAACCTAACGATGGAGGGCAATCTATTATAATAAAGTCATAATCATCTTTTATTTCATTTAAAACCGTTTTTAATTTATATTCTCTTAACTTTTCATCAACTAGTTCAATTTCTGCACCCACCAAATTTTTATCTGCGGGTAAAACCCATAGCAGAGGTAATTCTGTTGGTTGAATAACTTTTTTAACTTTCTCATTTAATAATAAAACATTATATAAAGTTCTTTGTGAAACTGTTCGTTTTATTCCTGCTCCTGATGTTGCATTTCCCTGTGGATCTGCATCTACCAACAAAACTTTTTTTTCTTCGACTGCTAATCCGGCAGCCAAATTAATTGAAGTTGTTGTCTTTCCAACCCCTCCTTTTTGATTTGCTACTGCAATTATTTTGCCCATATTTTTTATTTTTATTTTAACATTTTATTTTTTCTGCTAACAACCTAGTAAAATGTGGCACGTTTTACATAAAGTTAAACCAATAATGTAAAACGTGCCACATTTTACTAGGTTGTTGTTATTTTAAACTAGAAGAATTATTTGCACAAAGATTAACCAAAACCGTAGAAATAGCAGATGGTGTAAGTCCGATGATGTTTCGAATTTGACCAAAAGTTTGAGGTTTAGCTTTTTCTAACCGCTCAGTCATTTCATTAGACAAACCACTTAAATTTTTAAAATCAAATTTTTCAGGAATTTTTAAATTATCGTTATGTAATAATCTTTCATTGGCAATGTTTTGTGTTTTAATATAACCCTTATAAAGGGAATCAGCTAAAGCCGTTTCTAAATCCGAGAATTTAATTGTAGAACTTATTTTATTAGGTAAAAGACGAAAAATCAATTCAGGATTAACTCCTTTTCTATGCGAAAGTTGAGACAAACTGATTGTATCTCCTAAATCGCATTCTAATATCTGGGTTATTGTTGCATATTGGACATCAGAGCGTTTTAGTCTAGTATTATCCAGAGTATTTCTTAAAAGGGCAATTCTATCGCGTCTTTGATTAAATTTTATCCACTCATTATTTTCTAAAAGACCACATTCATGTCCTCTGGGTGATAGACGTTGGTCAGCGTTGTCATGTCTTAAGGTTAATCGAGCTTCTGCTCGGGAGGTGAAAATCCGATATGGTTCATCAACGCCGTGTCGAATTAAATCATCAATCAAAACCCCAATATAAGCTTCATCTCTTCTCAATTGAAAAATATTTCTCTTATAAACATGAAAAGCAGCATTTATTCCCGCGATTAATCCTTGACAAGCAGCTTCTTCATAACCAGTTGTGCCATTTATTTGACCCGCAAGGAAAAGTCCTTTAATACGATTAGTTTCTAACGATGGTTTTAGTTCTCTCGGATCTATAAAATCATATTCAATTGCATAACCTGGACGAATAATTTTAACATTTTCAAAACCGTCAATCATTTTAAGTAAAGATTGTTGTAACTCAGACGGCAATGAAGTTGAAAAACCATTTAGATACACTTCATTTGTGTTATGACCTTCAGGCTCAAGAAAAAGTTGATGACGATTTTTATCGGCAAATTTTACAACTTTGTCTTCGATAGAAGGACAATAACGTGGTCCAATACCTTTGATTTTACCTGAATAAAGCGGCGATTGATTTAAGTTTTCACGAATTTTGTTGTGCAGTTTCTCATTTGTAAAGCCAATGAAACAATTTATCTGAGATTGTGAAATTTCTTCGGAAGAAAAAGAAAAGTTAACTGGTTTCTCATCAGGAGGTTGAATTTCAAAAGCATTCCAATCAATTGTTCTACCATCAAGACGAGGTGGAGTTCCGGTTTTCAAACGTCCTATTGGAAACCCGATTTTCTTTAAACTTTGGGCTAACTCATTCGAGGCAGGTTCTCCGGCACGCCCACCCGAAAAACTTCTCCTTCCAGTATGAATGGTCCCATTTAAAAAAGTACCCGTTGCAACAATAACGGATTTACTTCCAAACGTACGGGTATCTTGTAATTTCACACCAATAACCTTACTGTTTCCAATAATTAAATCTACGATAATCCCTTGACGAAGATGAAGATTTGAAGTAGCTTCAAGCACGCGACGCATCTCTGTTCGATAAAGTGCGCGGTCAGCTTGGGCGCGCGGGGATTGAACAGCCGGACCTCGTGAACGATTTAAAAGTCGAAATTGAATACCAGTGCGGTCAATAACACGACCCATAATACCGCCTAGCGCATCAATTTCACGAACAATATGTCCTTTGGCTATTCCACCAATAGCTGGATTACAAGACATTTGTCCAATCAAGTCCAAATTAATAGTAACGAGTGCTGTTTCTGCACCAAGACGTGCGGACGCAGAAGCGGCTTCGCATCCTGCATGCCCTGCTCCTATAACAATTACATCAAAAACTTCATCGAAAATCATAATATCTAGATTATTTCATAAAAGAGTAATTCAAGCGAATAAAGAGCCGATGACATAACAAATCATATTTAAAAAAGAACAAATTTGCCAATGAAGCAAGGACAAAAAACACCTAACTATTATTAATAAATAATTTATTTTCAACCATAAGTAATAAAAATACCTACTTTACATCATATTCTCAAAGGCATCACGATATATTTATATTCGTAATTTGTATCACCGGCGATATTCATAAGGGTTTGTCCATTACTGTCCTTAAATTCAAACGCAATACGAAGGCGATTATTATTTTCTTTAACGCGAACAGTTTTACCCTCGGTTTCTTTTTCGTTTATATCAGTGGCTTCAGCCACGCCTGCTCCAACAATATTCAAAAATTCTTGCAGATATTGCGAATTAAAACCAATTTGCACTTCTTCACCGGTGTACTCGGCAGCAACTTTTTCGTGCGCTTCGCCTTCTTCACTCGATTGTGCTCCTATTTCGATTTCATTTGGTCTAATTGTCAAACGCACGGAACGGGTTCTTTCATCCGCCATCAAAGCGACACGGCGAATCGCATTTTTCATTTCTTCAGCATCAAAAGTCGCAGTTTTATCATTATCTTTCGGAATAACCATTTCATAATTCGGAAATGTCCCGGAAAGTTTGCGTGTAATTAGTAATCTACCGTCAACCTCAAAATAGATATGATTAGCGTCTTCGCCAAAACTAACATTACCTTTTGCATCGCGGGCGATTTTCGTTAATTCTATCAGAGCCTTCTTTGGTATAAGTGCATCCATAGTTTCGCTGGATGAGCCTTCAAGCAGTTTTTTTTCAATAAAGGCTAGTCGGTGTCCATCGGTTGTAATCATCCGCGCTGTGCCGTCTTCAATCATAAATTTCGCACCAGAAAGTGTAAAACGCGATTGCTCGTTAGTTATGGCAAAAGCCGTATTATTGATAAAATGATTAAAAATTTCGGCGGAAAGGCTCATTGGCGCGCTTTTAAAAGAAGGAACTTCGGGGAAATTTTCTTTAGAAACGCCGGCTAATCTAAAGTTTGACTTTCCGCAAGTCATTTTCACCCATTCAGTTTCATCTTTTGTGAAATGCACATCTGCATCATCTAGAAGGCGAACAATATCGAAAAGTTTTCGCGCTTGGATGCACATCGAACCTGATTTTTTAATGTCGGCTTCAGCTTCGCAACGAATCGTTACATCTAAGTCCGTTCCGACAATCCGAATCGTATTTTCGCCAACCGATTCAATTAAGATGTTTGAAAGCATGGGAATTGTGCTTTTCTTTTCGACAATGCCTTGAACAAATCCGAGTTCTTCTTTTAATACGTTTTGCTTGATTACAAATTCCATAAATTTACTCCTAATTTTTTTCTTAATTATACCTCAAGTTACATATCTAACGCCCGACGCTTTTTACTATTCTTACTAATTTAAAATTTTATATTTTTATATAGTAGTAGTAG
>MWVX01000520.1_pt1 | contig 12226 bp, 12 predicted proteins | sample 1047311 | NCBI WGS metagenome assembly MWVX01 (sample SAMN06349984, study PRJNA376086) | soil metagenome | isolation source: MtG-4 sample Antarctic (ecotone) soil | place: Antarctica | collected 2015-01-13
CCCAAAAATTTTGGCCGGTTTACAACCGTTATGAAAATGATATAAAACAAGTAGTAATGGATAATAAACGCGGGGGAGATGCAATTGATAATGAAGAAAAAGTTTTAAATGTAAAAAAAAGATATAAATCAGAATTTATAAAGGTAATAGGTCAGCCAAAAACCAACACTCTTTTTAATGCAGAAAAGGAATTTAGAGGCGTTCTAATGCGTCAACTTAAAAATAAGCATGACGATCGGCCTAAACAACTTTTCCCTTAGACATTTACATACCATTCACAGCCCCTTTTTGCGATTTTTCAATAAAAACTTGGAGAATATAAAAATTCTCCTATTTTTGTTGCTAGGTGTTTTTCATAGGTTAGCAACGGCCAGCTCTTTTTAGGGCAGGCCTTTTTTTATAAAAACTATATTTTATACACCGGCGATTTAATATCGTGATAGAATAAAAATATCCATTTCTCCTGCTCCCCCTGTATTCTCCAATCTTGTCTGTATTGCATTGATCTTTTACCATCATAGTCATATTTAGCTATAAACCTGTTCTTTATTTGTTGCAATTGCGGAGCTACATCGCCTCCAAAAAATATCTTTTCGCCGTCTTCCTCGATCCAAAAAACCTGGTGATAAGGACAGTGTGCACCCGTAACTTCATATTTAATGTACTCATTTAATAAACCGTTGCCTTCAATAAACTTTACCTGTAAAGAATTTTTAAGAATATTAAAATCCTCTACGTGATATGAAGTCTTTGCATTTTCAAAAGCAAAATCAAACTCCTGTTTATTAATGTAATAAGTTGCATTGGCAAAACTCAAAACTCTTTCACCGTTCTTAATGTAACTTATTCCTCCCGAATGATCTTTGTGCAGGTGTGATAGCAATACTTTTGTTACGGTAGATGGTTCTATATTATTTTTTAATAAGTTTTGATGTATTTGTAGCATACCATCGGCAGTTGAAAAGCCCAGACCCGTATCGAGCAATAAAATGTCTTTTGATGTTACAATGACAAATGGCTGAATTTCTACCAATAAACTGCCAACATTTCTTTCCTGTAATTTATCTTTTTCTAAATCGAAAGGAATGAACTGCTTTGTCTTATCTACCGTAAAAGTGCCTTCACCAAGTGGTATAATTTTCATTTGCTTACAATCAGATTGTATTTAATTTTTTACGGCTTTGTATAATAAATATCATCCAGATCATACTAATTAAAAACAGCATTGCCGTAAATTGATGAGCAAGGCCGAACCAAACAAGATTATTTCCAAAGGGTGATGTTATTACGGCGAGTATTCCGAGCACAACCTGAACTAAAATAAAGACAAGCGGCAACCATTGGGTTCTGTTAAAAAGAGTATTATTAATTTTTCTTGATTTAATTGTCCAGATAAATACCAGTGCCGTTATAATATATGCAAGGCATCTATGTATAAATTGAACAGTAATTTTATTGTCCACCAAATTTTTCCACCAGGGCGATAAATTATTTATCTGGTCAGGAAAGATCATTCCATTTATATCTGGCCAGGTAGGTGCAGCAGTTGCAGCCTTTAGTCCTGACATAAATGCTCCATAAATAAGTTGAAGAACAAGAACACACAGAATAGTTATAGCGAATTTTTTAAGTGATGAGTTTAATACCAGCTTTTCTTTGGGAATTAATAAATTTAATGCAAACCAAAAAGTATAACATAGTAAAACAAGGGCAGCCATAAAATGTGTGGCCAATTGTATATGTCCAACAAACATTTTTTCTGGTACCAGGCCGCTCTTTACCATTATCCAACCCACCAACCCCTGCAAGACACCCAATAAAAATAAAATGATCATAGGAATGATCATCTCTTTCTTAAATTTTTTCTTTATTAAAAAGTAAACAAAACCCACCAGGAATACAATTCCTAAAAGCCTTGCCCACAATCGATGAAGCCATTCCCAAAAAAAAATGAACTTAAAGTCATTTAATGTAAAATCTGCATGAATGTACCTGAATTGATCCGTGACTTTATATTTATCAAATTCTTCCTGCCATTCTGCAGTATTTACAGGAAGAAGAATTCCTGTCAATGGTTTCCATTCGGTAATTGACAAACCTGATTCTGTAAGCCTTGTAATCCCCCCAAGCAAAACCTGTATCATGATCATTGCAACACCAATCAATAACCATATTGCAACTGGTTTTGACGAAGAATTATCCAAGGAATGCTGCATATGCAAAGTTATTTGTATCCCATTAACTTAATGTTGATAATTATTTAAGTGTATTAAATTTCAGATAATTAGTTTTGATAAAATTCCTGATTGCTTCTTCCCTTTTTTCATAATAATTTTTGCGAAGCCGGTTTAGATGAAGCTGGCCGCGGATGCTTTGCCGGACCCGTGTTTGCGGCGGCCGTTATCTTACCAAAAGATTTTTATCATCCTGCTTTAAACGATTCCAAGCAAATGAAAAAAGAAGACAGGGAATTGCTTCGCCCTATTATTGAAAAGGAATCTATTTCTTATTCGGTTGCAAAAGTGGATAATGAAGAAATTGACCGGATAAATATTTTGCAGGCCTCTTTTAAAGCAATGCATATCTCTCTTAATAACCTAAAATATAAGCCTCAATTTTTATTGGTTGATGGCAATCGTTTTAAAAAATATAAAGACTATCCGCATCATTGCATAATCCAGGGTGATGCCATATATACTTCTATAGCAGCAGCCAGTGTATTAGCAAAAACCTACCGGGATGATTACATGCAAAAGCTTCATAAAAAATATAAGATGTACGCCTGGGAAAGCAATAAAGGCTATGGCACACCGGAACATCGCACTGCAATTGGAAAACATGGGTTATGCAAATATCATCGGCGTAGCTTTAATATTCTTTCGGCAAAATTATTTGCACCAGATGATTGTGAATTTCACGATGAAATAGAAATTCCAGAAAAATTCTCACACGAAACTCTGTAAAATTTTTTCCTGTTTTTAAACTTTGTACAGCAGATCAGGTCTGTATATATGTAACTTAATTTTAAACACTTAAATCAATTTTATGAGATCTGTAAAATTCTTATCAATCGCAGCCATTTTGTTTGGCATGAGTATTAACAGTGCAGATGCCCAGGTTAAACACAGAGCGCAAAATCAAAAGCATCGTATTAAACAAGGTGTAAAAAGTGGTGAGCTTACCAAAAAAGAAACCAAAAACATTATCGCGGATGAAAAGGAAATTCGCCAGGACGTTAAATTGGCTAAAGCCGATGGAAATGTTACCGCCGCTGAGAAAAAAATTATTCTGAGAGAACAAAGAAAAGCAAGCCGGGAGATATACAGGAAAAAACATAACAGCCGCGACAGGAATTAAATAGTGTTTACTAGAAACCTCTGTTTACTTCAGAGGCTTTTTTTATGCTGCCCACTCCCCAAGTCCCTGCCTTATTATTTGCCACTCATCAGAAGTACAATCTATAATGGTAGATGGGGTCATTCCTCCGGAACCTCCGTCAATTACCAAATCAACATTGTCGCCAAATTTTTCAAAAATAATTTCAGGATCTGTATATTCTTCTATCATATCTCCCGGAAGTGAAGTACTTAAAATAGGATTGTCTAGTGCCTCCAGTATTTGGTGGCAGATAACATTATCCGGCACCCTGAGCCCAATAGTTTCTTTCTTACTTTTTAAAATTTTAGGTACCTGTTTGCTCGCAGGTAATATGAAAGTATATGGTCCGGGTAAATATGTTTTAAGCATTCGGTATAAAGGAGTATCAATGCTTTTAGTGTAATCACTTAGATGGCTCAGATCCCGGCATATAAATGTAAGCTGAGCTTTTTGGGGATCTACATTTTTTATTTTGCATATCCTTTCAATCGCTTTTTGCTGATGAATATCACAGCCTAAACCGTAAATTGTATCTGTGGGATAAATAATAATACCACCATCTTTAAGGCAATTGGCAATTTGCCTCAGCAATCTTGGCTGCGGATTATCAGGATGTAATTGAAGAAGCATTTTGCAAAGTTGAATTAAAATTTATAATTAAGAAAGGGGTAAATCAAAGAAGTTAATAAACTACATTTGCAAAGTTTTTATTTAAAATAAATCAGCTTAAAAATTTATTATGTCGGTAATTGCACTTGGCACTATGGCGTTTGATGCTATTGAAACGCCTTTTGATAAAATAGATAAAATTGTAGGTGGCTCTGCCACCTATGTTGCGTATGCTGCAAGTCATCTTGTTAAACCCATACAACAAATTTCAATTGTGGGCGCTGATTTTCCTGAGGAAGAATTAAATGAACTTAAAAGCCGTGGAGTTCAGTTAGATGGAGTGGAGATAGTTCCGGATAAAAAATCCTTTTTCTGGAGTGGAAAGTATCATATGGATATGAACACCCGGGATACATTGATAACTGACCTTAATGTTCTGGCAGATTTTAATCCTAAAGTTCCTGATACATACCAGGGTGCTGAATTTTTAATGCTTGGTAATTTAATGCCACAATTACAAATTAGTGTGATTAATCAATTAAAAAAACGACCCAGGCTAATTGTTTTGGATACAATGAATTTTTGGATGGATACGGCATTGGAAGATTTGAAGAAAGTTTTAACGATGGTTGATGTGTTATTAATAAATGATACCGAAGCCCGGCAATTAAGTGGAGAATTTTCTTTGGTTAGGGCATCAAAAAAAGTGCTTGAAATGGGACCTAAATATCTTATAATAAAAAAGGGAGAACATGGCGCTTTGCTTTTTCATGACAATCACGTTTTCTTTGCACCTGCCCTACCCCTTGAGGATGTATTTGATCCCACAGGCGCCGGTGATAGTTTTGCAGGAGGTTTTATAGGGCACCTTGCAAGATCAAAAGACATAAGTTTCGAAAATATGAAAACCGCCATTATTGTTGGTTCTGCCATGGCAAGTTTTTGTGTAGAAAAATTTGGACCACAACGCCTAAAAGAGATCACCAAAGCTGATATAGATGTAAGGCTTGACGAATTTGTGCAGTTAGTTAATTTTGATATCGATCTCGTTTAATTTTTTATGCTTGAAATCATTGCACTGATATTTCTGACAAAAGAGATTGGAAAAATTGCAGCCGGCAAAGGATTAAAGCCTGGTGTATGGAAATTGTATACCGTATTAGCATGGATTGCCGGAGAATTTGTGGGGGCTGTTATTGGTATACTTATATTCGGAACTAATAACTTTTTTAGTGTTGCCCTGGTTGCGATTGCCGGCGCTATAACCGGATACTTTGTTTTAAAAGCCAACCTTTCTAAAAGAACCGATCTGTTGGATGATGATATAAACCAAATTGGAAGGTAGGCGATAAGCCTTTAAAGTCTTCATCAATTTTGAGTTACCACTTTCTTGTTTTATTTTTACGGCACATTAAGGCGGATTTGTTTATTGTTCAGCCTGAATGTATTAATGTTTTAGGAAAACGAACTAATAAACGAAACCATTCTGTACAACTCTTCAGGATTTTAAATTTCGTTAAAAGTTTGTGTTTAGTTTTTTTAGTGAGCTTTCACGGCTTTGGTCATCATCGTGAAGCCTGTCCAGAGCGTAGCGAAGGATCACTCACTTCAGCCGCAAACATAAAATCATCTAAAATGAAAACAATTAATGATTGCTTAAAAGAAAGAATACTGATAATTGATGGCGCAATGGGCACAATGATCCAACGCCATAAACTGGAAGAAGCAGATTATCGCGGAGAACGGTTTAAAGACTGGCATAAAGATGTAAAAGGCAACAATGATCTTTTAAGCATTACCCAGCCACAAATTATTGAAGAAATTCACCAGCAATATTTAGAAGCAGGCGCTGATATTATTGAAACCAATACTTTCAGCAGCACATCTATTGCGCAGGCAGATTATGAGCTGCAATCTATTGCTTATGAATTAAATGTAGCCGCAGCAAAATGCGCAAAAAATGCTGTTGCGAAATTTTTATCTTCACCCCTCTCCACAAATGGAGAGGGGCAGGGGGTGAGGTTCGTTGCCGGCGCTATCGGTCCTTTAAATAAAACTTTAAGTTTATCTCCGGATGTAAATAATCCGGGTTATCGTGCCGTAACATTTGATGAAGTTGCAAATGCATATTATGAGCAGGTAAAAGGATTGGTTGATGGTGGTGTTGATATCCTTTTGATAGAAACCATTTTTGATACATTAAATGCTAAAGCCGCTATTTATGCAATCAAGAAATATTTCAGAGATACAAAGCAAAAGGAACTTCCTGTAATGATAAGTGGAACTATAACAGATGCCAGCGGACGTACCTTAAGCGGACAAACCTTGGAAGCATTTTATATTTCTGTTTCGCATGCAAAACCTTTAAGCATTGGATTAAACTGCGCATTGGGCGCAAAAGAAATGCGTCCTCACATTGAAGAATTAAGTCAATTGGCGAGTTGTTATACTTCTGCATATCCAAATGCCGGTCTACCAAATGCATTTGGTGAATACGATGAACAGCCACATGAAACTGCACACATTATAGAAGAATGGGCGGCAGAAGGTTTTGTAAATATTGTTGGCGGTTGTTGCGGTACAACTCCCGATCACATTAAACATATTGCAGAACAGGTAAAAAATTATAAGGCGAGAGAATTACCCGTGGTTGAAGAAGAAATATTTGCATAAGGATAATATTATGAGTGATACGATACAGATACAACCGTTTTTAAGATTAGCCGGGCTGGAACCTTTAGTGGTTCGCCCTGAAACAAATTTTATAAATGTTGGTGAACGCACAAATGTTACAGGCTCTAAAAAATTTGCAAGATTAATAAGAGAAGATAAATATGAAGAAGCGCTTTCTGTTGCAAGGCAGCAAGTGGAAAGTGGTGCACAAATTTTAGATGTGAACATGGATGATGCATTACTTGACGGAGAAAAAGCAATGACTACTTTTCTCAATCTTTTGCAGGCAGAGCCAGACATTGCAAGGATTCCCATCATGATCGACTCATCTAAATTCAACATAATTGAAGCAGGATTAAAATGCGTGCAGGGCAAGTGTATTGTTAATTCTATTTCAATGAAGGAAGGCGAGGAAAAGTTTATTGAGCAAGCAATCATTTGTAAAAGCTATGGCGCTTCTGTTATCGTAATGGCTTTTGATGAAAAGGGACAGGCAGATACAAAAGATCGTAAAGTTGAGATTTGTGAACGTGCATATAAAATACTAACTGAACAGGTTGACTATGATCCGCAGGACATAATTTTTGATCCTAATATTTTTGCAATAGCAACCGGGATAGAGGAACATAATAATTATGGAGTTGATTTTATTGAAGCAACAGGCATAATAAAAGAAAAAATGCCTCTTACAAAAGTGAGTGGTGGGGTGAGTAATGTTTCCTTTTCATTTCGTGGTAATGATGCTGTTAGAGATGCCATGCATTCTGTTTTTTTATATCATGCAATAAAAGCAGGAATGGATATGGGTATTGTTAATGCAGGACAGCTGCAGGTTTATGAGCAAATAGAGATACAATTAAAAGAGCTTTGTGAAGATGTGATCCTGAATCGGGATCCTGAATCAACTGATAAGCTCCTTGCATTTGCTGAAACAGTTAAACAAAAAGGAAAGGTTGAGGTAAAAGATGAAGAATGGAGAGCAGAGCCTGTAGAAAAGCGTTTAAGTCATGCCCTTGTGAATGGAATTACAGATCACATTGATGCTGATACAGAAGAAGCCAGAGTAAAATATCCAAAGCCGCTCGATGTTATTGAAGGTCCATTAATGGATGGTATGAATATAGTTGGTGATCTTTTTGGCAGCGGAAAAATGTTTTTACCACAGGTAGTGAAAAGCGCAAGGGTCATGAAAAAGTCTGTTGCGATTTTAACGCCTTACATCGAAGCAGAAAAAGAACAACGCAGACTTGCGCATGTTGCTGCAGGAACTAAAAATGAAGAAGGTGCAGGTGCTGCAAAAATTTTATTGGCAACCGTAAAGGGCGACGTGCATGATATTGGAAAAAATATTGTTGGTGTTGTATTGGGTTGCAATGGCTATGATATAATTGATCTTGGTGTAATGGTACCTGCGGATAAAATTTTACAAACTGCTAAAGAAGAAAACGTTGACATAATTGGACTAAGCGGATTGATAACACCTTCATTGGATGAGATGGTACACATTGCAAAAGAAATGAAGCGTAGAAGTCTTACCATTCCTTTATTAATTGGTGGGGCAACAACTTCACGAATGCATACTGCTGTGAGAATCGCACCTGAATATGGCAATGGTGTATTGCATGTTCTTGATGCATCAAGAAGTGTAACAGCAGCAGGAAGTTTATTAAGCAAAGAACAGAAACCTGAATTTTTAAAAGGCATAAAAAAGGAATATGATAAGCTTAAAGTAGATTTTGGAAACAAGCAATCTGTAAAAAATTATTTGCCATTTGCTGAAGCTCAAAAGAACGGTGCTAAAATTACCTGGGATGATTTTACTCCCGTTACTCCAACATTTACCGGTACAAAAGTTTTTGAAGATTACGATCTTACCGAGATTGAAAAGTATATTGACTGGCAACCATTTTTTATCGCCTGGGAAATGCATGGAAAATTTCCAGGTATTTTAAAAGATAAAATAATTGGAACAGAAGCTACCAAACTTTATAACGATGCAAGAGAATTGCTCAAAAAAATAATTAATGAAAAGTGGCTTACTGCAAAAGGTGTGATAGGTTTTTGGTCTGCGAATAAAACCGCACCTGATACGGTTGAGGTAAATGATACGAACGAAACTATACAACTGGAATTCCTGCGGCAGCAAATCCAAAAAGCAAAAGAGCAACCCAATTTATCATTGTCTGATTTCATAAAGCCAAATGCAAACGATTTTATCGGGGCTTTTGCAGTTTCCATTCATGGGATTGAAGGGCACATTAAAAACTTTGAATCACAACATGATGATTATAATAAAATAATTCTGCAGGCATTGGCAGACAGGCTGGCTGAAGCTTTTGCAGAAGTGCTTCATGAAAGGACACGAAAAGAGTTTTGGGGTTATACAACAGAAGAGCATTTGTCAACTGAAGAATTAATTGAAGAAAGATATTTGGGTATACGTCCTGCGCCCGGTTATCCTGCATGTCCTGACCATACTGAAAAATATAAATTATTTAAACTGCTGAATGCAACTGAAAACGCAGGCATAATACTTACCGAATCTTTGGCAATGTATCCAGCGTCATCAGTTTGCGGATGGTATTTTGCTCATCCCGAAAGCAAATATTTTGGTGTTGGTAAAATCGGCAGAGATCAGTTGGAAGATTATGCAAAGAGAAAAGATATGCCGCTGGATGAAGCGGAGAGATGGCTGCGTCCTGTGTTAGAATAGTTTTGCTAATTTTTTTACAACAACCTGTCTCCTAATTTAACTGTGGATTTGGAAGGTGTTACTAAAACATATCCTGTGTTCTCGATGTTCTTAAAACCTAACGTTAATACTTCCGAAATAAAGGGACCGATCTGCCTTGGAGGAAAATTTACAACGCATGATACAAGCATTCCTTGCAGTTCTTCTTTGATATAAGTTCCCGGAAGTTGCACACTCGATCTTTTAATACCGATCTCATCACCAAGATCAATGGTAAGTTTATAGGCAGGTTTTTTTGCTTCAGGAAAATCTTTTACCTCAATGATCTTTCCTAAACGGATATCTACTTTTTCAAAATCTTCATATGTGATCATCTAAAATACTTTGGGGTATAAAAAAAAGCTGCTCCGCAAAAGAACAGCTTTTTTCAAATCCGATCGGTAAGATTATTTTCTTTTAAATAATATTTCCATAGTCTTCATTTCTTTCCCCCCCTGTGTTACAAACATTTCCAGTTTTTGATTTTTATCATCTATCATGGTGAATGTTTCCCTTACATCCATATCTTTTCCTGTCATTGGGTCAACTGCTTTTCCTTTCATATTAGCTGTATGAGATGTCGAATCCCATGTACCCTCCAAATACATTATACCCGTTCCCATATTATCAACCCAACTGCTTACCAGCATTTTTTTACCATTATCGTATCCAAGAGTACTCACACCTTCAAAAGGCATACCCATCATATTACCGGTGTGGGTTGATTGCTGATACCGACCGCCCAGTATCATTTTGTTAACTGCAGTGGATTTGCTCGTGGTTGGTGGTTTAGATGGATCCATCCACATGGTAACTTCTTCACTCCATGTCCCATTCGATTTGGCAAGCATTTTATGAACGTCTCCCGGCGTCATATAAGACTCCCATGCTTTCATCATGGACGCGGAATCCATTTGGGGAGCCATAGTCTGTTCCGTCATTTTAGCCGTATCAGTTGTGGTGGTTGTGGCGGTTGTAGAATCGTTTGAGGTTGTATTGTCTTCTGTTTTATTGTCATTACAGCTAAAGAAGAGAACAGTAGCGGTGCAGATAGCGATGGTAATTTGTTTCATAAAATTTTTTTTTAAAGATATGAATCCATTTTAATAAAAGTGCTACAACTATAGAATTTTAATAACCATCCACATGGCAACAAATGCTTTCTATTTTACCCTTAAGTTTGCGTCCATCTAATTTGATGAACTATGTTACGGAACAGCAAAGCTGCAACCGGCTTTATTTTTATTACTATACTTCTGGATGTTATAGGTTTTGGAATTATTATACCTGTTTTTCCGAAACTTATTACCCAACTTACTCATGGCAATATGAGTACTGTCTCACAATGGGGCGGTCTCCTTTCGTTTGCGTATGCAATTATGCAATTTGTTTGTGCACCAATAATCGGTAATTTAAGCGACCAATATGGAAGAAGACCAGTGCTTCTTTTTTCTTTATTTGGTTTTGGAATTGATTATATCTTCCTTGCTTTTGCACCCACCATAGGCTGGTTGTTTTTAGGTAGAGTGATAGCTGGTATTGCGGGTTCAAGCATCACTACTGCTTCAGCATATATTGCCGATATTAGTACCAATGAAAATCGTGCACAAAATTTTGGAATGATAGGAGCAGCTTTCGGTATCGGATTTATTATAGGTCCGGTAATGGGTGGAGTATTAGGCCAATATGGAGCCCGTATACCTTTTCTGGTATCTGCAGCTCTTGCATTGTTAAATACTTTATATGGGTATTTTGTATTGCCGGAATCCTTGACAAAAGATCATAGGAGAAAGTTTGAATGGAAACGGGCAAATCCAATAGGCTCACTAAGACAATTAAAAAAGTATCCATCCATTGGAGGGCTTTTAGGCTCGTTGTTATTAGTTTATATTGCTGCTCATGCTGTGCAAAGCACCTGGACTTATTTCAATATTGAAAAATTTAACTGGAGTGAATCATTGATCGGATATTCCTTAGGAGCAGTAGGTTTACTTGTTGCCATTGTACAGGGTGTATTGATAAGATTTATTAATCCCAAATTAGGAAATGAAAAAAGTGTGTACATAGGTTTGGGTTTATATTCATTAGGATTATTACTGTTTGCCTTTGCCAGCCAAACATGGATGATGTTTGTTTTTTTAATTCCTTATTGCATGGGGGGTATAGCAGGGCCTGCTTTGCAGAGTATTATTTCCGGTAACGTACCACGTAATGAACAGGGAGAATTACAGGGTGCATTAACAAGCCTGATAAGCGTTACAACAATTATAGGTCCGGTGGTAATGACATTTTTATTTTCATTTTTTACCAAACCAAATGCACGTATCCACTTTGCAGGTGCCCCCTTTTTATTAGGGGCTATACTAATGCTCGGCAGCGCATTGATTGCATTTTATACTTTACGTGGTAGAAAATTAGCAGAAGTAGAAGATGCAGCAGTTGTTTAGAATTTTAGTTTATAATCAATTCTTAAATCAATTATTTTGTAATTGAAAATTATTTCTCACTTATTTTTATTTTTATGATTGTACGCAAAAACTTCTATCTCTTTTTTAGCATATTTATTTGTGGCTGCGCAGAAAATAAAATTGCGATACCCATGATAAGAGAAAATGTAAATAAAACGCCTGTTGCCTCTTATGTTATCCCTATGGGCGACCCAAAACTTGACAGGAAGTTTGGCGTTGAAGTTTACGAAACCCCTGAAACTTTTAAATACCTGCTAACAATGTATTATGATGGAACTGTACAAACTGATACGCTGAATGTTCCCAACATTGGAATATTGCCAACCGTGAAAATAAAAGCAGGTGAAGAAAAGCTTTCCTGTATCAT
>MWVX01000521.1_pt1 | contig 12225 bp, 13 predicted proteins | sample 1047311 | NCBI WGS metagenome assembly MWVX01 (sample SAMN06349984, study PRJNA376086) | soil metagenome | isolation source: MtG-4 sample Antarctic (ecotone) soil | place: Antarctica | collected 2015-01-13
TCGTGCAACCAACATTTTGCTTGCCGGAAAAAATTTCGTCGTGGTCGGTTATGGCTGGTGTGGAAAAGGTGTGGCGATGAGAGCGCGCGGAATGGGCGCAAACGTCATCGTGACGGAAATTGACCCGATTAAAGCCATCGAAGCCGTGATGGACGGTTTCCGCGTGATGCCGATGAATGAAGCCGCCAAAATCGGCGATTTCTTTGTAACCGTAACCGGCAACCGTCATGTTATTGATAAAGAACATTTTGAAATAATGAAAGACGGCGCGATTGTCGCCAACAGCGGACACTTTGATTTGGAACTAAATCTCGAAGCCTTGCGCGAGATGTCTTCAGAGGTTGCAACACGCCGCCCGTTTGTCGAAGAATATATCGGCACAAATAATAAAAGCGTGATTGTTCTCGGCGAAGGTCGCTTGATTAATCTTGCCGCCGCCGAAGGTCATCCTGCCAGCGTCATGGATATGAGTTTTGCCAACCAAGCTCTTTCAGTCGAATACTTGGTTAAAAATAAAGGCAAACTCGACAACACAGTTCACGTTTTGCCGAAAGAAGTTGACCAAGAAATTGCGAGCCTAAAACTTCGTGCCATCGGTATCAATATTGACACCCTAACTCCCGAAATGATTGAGTATATGGCATCTTGGGAAACCGGAACTTAAAGGATTTCTAAATCTAAGCTAAAAAAGCGAAGTGTTTAGCTTCGCTTTTTTAGGTTTTAACTTTTGATAACAAAAAAATGCCCAACATCGAGAACAATAAAAGCGGACTCCAAACGGCTGTTTCGGGTGCCAGAAAACCATTTAATCCAAATTGTTCAAAGACAGTTGTTATACCCATAAACAATAGCCAAATCGCAATCGCGTAACTAATCGTTCTGACTTTATCCGTTCGGCTTAAAGATAAAGCAAATGGTGCTGTAAACAGTGTAATTACGAGAGGCAGGAAAGGCGTTGTGGTCTTTTTTTCCAAAGCTACTTCGTAAATTCTTTGCTCTGTTTCTGATTTTGTATTATTAATCTGTTCCCTGGTTTCTTTTGTGGTGAGATGGCTCGGTTTATCATTTAATGAATTAAATAGGTTTGAGTTTTCTTTAATTTCAACATCTGAAATTTGTCTAATATCTGTCTTGCCATCGCTCCAAACAGTTTTTTCCGTATTGTCCAATAATTTAATTTTATCTTTTTCCCAAATTGCTGTCGGTGTTCGGTAAATAGTTTGAAGTTTGGAGTTGTCATCAGAAAATTCATAAATTGTTAGATTTTTTACGATTTGATTCGTTCCGCTTTTATTTCCTTCTAGTTCAAATGAATAAATTCTTTTGTTATTAGCGACCCAATTTTTCCCCGTTTTGCTCAACAACACTCCGCGACCGCGAATCTGAGCGCGTAATTCGTCTTGAATCACATTTGTTTTTGGCGCAACCGATTCTTGTATTCCCCAATTTACCGCGCCTAAAAATATCATTAAAACAAAACAGGGGAGAAAAAGCCGATAGACGCTTTGACCGGCGGCGGTCCAGCTAACAATTTCGTTTTGTCTGGATTTGATAACGAATGTCGCCAAAGTCGCTATCATCAGGGCAGACGGCGCAAGTTGAATATAGATAAAAGGTATCAAAAATAAAAGATAGCGGATTAAAAGTGAGATTCCGTTATTGATTTCTCCGGCAAATTTCCAGAGTTCAAATGCCGTAAAAATCATATAGACTGCTGTCAAGAAGCCAAACGTCAGAAAAAAATACTTGAGTAGATTTAAGACAATATCTAAATCCAAAATGCCCGTTGTTAAATCAATATAATAATTTCGGGCTGAACCTTCTTTTAGATTTGACGGAAAATTTATCTTAAATTGTTTCCCGATGTTGCCAATATTTTTTTTCAATATAAAGCGGGTTGAAAGTAAAAACCAGAAAATAAAAAAGAAACTAGCTAATACCGGAAGAAGACCTGAGGTTAAGACACTAATGTGATTGGTTCTAGCAAGTTGTTCACCCAAAAGCGCAAGCAGATAATATATAACTAAACTAACAAGTGCTAAAAAAACACCAAAACCTTTGCCGCCGCGGTTAAATCTTAAAACCAAAGCCGTTCCCAGCAAAGCAAAAATTAAGGGCGTGAATGAAAGAATTATTCTTCTCTGCCAAAGAATTTGTGCCTCAGTTTTTTCTTTCCCTTCTTTTGTTTTTGCTAGTTGGGCAAGTTCTCTCAAGCCCAACTCTTCGGGTGCTTCTTCACTTTTACTAAGTTTTTCAATTATTTTGGAACGTTTTGTTTCTATCGCTATCCGAATCTGACCAATATTTTCAGAAATAAATTTTTCCGCCTCTGTTTCAGTAGAAAATGTATTGATATTCGCATTTTCTAAAACCAATTCTGACCTGTCTTCTTTCGTATCAATCCGACCATTTTTAGACGTTATCAGACGCACCAAACCATTTGATTTATCTTCATTATAAATAAATATATTTTTCCAAGTTCCCTTTTCAAAATTTCCGTCTTTGACATAAATTGTATAGCCATTTATTTCGGTGTTAAAAACCCCGGGTTCGATAGGTGATTCGAGCTTATAAAGCGCGGTTTGCAAAGCTATTTGGCGAACAATCCGCGCGGCAAAAGGAACGCCGTTTAAGTTGATAAAAAATGCAAAAAATGAAAGCAAAATGCCTAAAACAAGAATTGGAAAAGTAATCTGAAAGTTCCCAACTCCGACGGCGCGGATTGCAATCAGTTCGCTATCGCCCTGCATTTTTGAAAGCCCGATGATGACTCCGACCAAAACCGCCATCGGACAAGTAAAGGCGATAACATTCGGCACAAGCGCGAGTGTCAGTTGCCAAACCAAGTTTTTAGGAATATTCGCGCTAAAAAAAATATCGGAGAAACGGCTGGCTTGTTGAACAAAAAGAATGACGCTTAATAACAGCCACGAAAAAATGAAATAAGGCAAAATGGATTGCACCAAATATCTTGAGATTAAAGGGCTAAAACGCTTCATTACAATTTAGAACTTGCCGTTAGAATTTTTTCACCGACGGTTTCTTTCCCAAGTATATTTGAAATTATGCGCCGTAAAATAATTGAAACCTCTTTAACACCTTTCTGATAATTCTTGGTAAATTCAACAAATTTTGTCGGCGAAACTTTTTGTGCAGTGATAAAAATTTGTCTTTGTTCAGGAGAAATTATCCAATTATTACGGCTTTTTTGGCAATTGTTGCAAACAAGATGAAAATTTATCTGCAAACCTGAATTTTCATTTTGCTCCAATTCCCTTTTGCAGTTATTGCAGTTGTTCCAATTCGGCAGATAACCGCCCAGCCTCAAAATCCAAAGTTCAAAATAGAGAGCAATACTTTCAAGGCTGTCGGGATTTTCGGCGGCAGTTTCCAGACAAACTTTTGTCATTCGATAAAGTCTCTCGTTCGGGTCGTGCGGCGGCGCAAATTCGACTAAAAGCTCAACTAAATATGAGAATTTTTGAAGAAATCGCGGCTGGCTGGCATTATCGAAATATGATTTGAGAAGATCTATTTGCCTGATGGAAACAAGTTCCCGTTCTTCTTTTTGAAAATATGAAATCTGGACAATCGAAAATGGTTCTAAACCGCCGCCAAATTTACTTTTTAAGCGTTTCGCGCCTTTCGCCACGCCGCGCACAAGCCCTTCATTTTGCGTTAGCAAAACAACGATTTTGTCGGCTTCCGCCAAACTATAACTTTTGAGAATCAAACCCTCTGTATCAACTAAACCCATTTACAATTACCAAGGAATAAAATAAAAAATCCACGCCAAAACTAAACTAATAATAATAAATTGTGCAAAAACTTTTGCTCCGTAAATTGCCTTTTCCCTTTCACTTCCAGACGCAAATACGCCAAATGCAACCGACACAAAAAAAACAAAACCGACCAAAAATAGAAAGTGAATCATTTTTTCCTCCCTAGATAAATGTCAACTGCATCAAGTACCGCTAAATAATTAAGCAAACCCGCGATCTCTAAAAATCTTCCGCCATATTCAAAAGTTGCCCAAGATGCAACCTTCGGCGGTGGACTTGCCAACAAGAAAAAGCTGATAAACGCACCTAGACCATTTCCAAATCGCGCAAAAATATTCAGTAAATAAAGCAACGCCCCGTCTTTAAAATCAAATCCGGGATAATATGCGCCGCCGCTAATAATGGCGATAATAAACATTGTCCAAATAACGACTCCAATAATTAGACCGCGCGCCAAACGTCTTTGTATCAGATGCCCGACACCCGGAAGTAGCCAAGAAATTATTCCGATAAGAAACGAATTATTCATTTTTTATGCCTCGATTACTTTAATAATAACTTTAACTGTTGGTATGCTGACCATTCGATCAAATTCAAGATTTACCTTAGTAAATTATTACTTTTATTAGGTTTGTGTTTTCCTAAAGCTTTTTAACTTTAATAGAGCAAGTATTCCTTTCTCGTTCTATAAAATTCTTTGACATCTTTCTGCCAAAACATTTTTATTTCGTTTATCGTTTTTCCTTGCTCAATAAACTCTCTAATTTTTGTTGTTCCCGCAATAACGTCAAATGGATTACGGTCATAAACATATTCATACGGCGGATTTTTCCATTTGAAATAGTTTGGATACAAGTTAAATACAGTTTTTATCATTGCCAAACCTGTTATCACAGGTTCAAATGCTTTCCTATCCGTAATATGTAAAAAAACGCCACCACAATTTTCACCTGCAAATTTTTGAAATGTCGGTAAAACACTTATTGGTCGAAAAATAACGCCTGACAGTTCAAGTAATGTCAGAGCATCGGCATACTCTTGAGCATTGATATAAGATGCCCCGACAATCTCAAAAGGTCGAGTTGTTCCGCGCCCTTCCGAAATTTGTGTTCCTTCAAAATAAACGGTGGCAGGAAAAACAACTGCGGTATCAATCGTTGGCATATTCGGCGATGACATTACCCAAGGCGCATCTGTCTCATCATAATAATCTTCCCTATTCCAACCATCCATAGCTATAATTTCTAGATCACAATGAAGTTCAAAATCAGTGTTGAATAATTTCGCAAGTTCGCCGACTGTCAATCCATGCCGCATCGGAATTGGATACATGCCAACAAATGATTCATGACCTAATTCTAATAAATTCCCTTCAATATCTAAACCGTTTATCGGATTTGGACGATCAAGCACAAACATCTTTTTTCCGTATTTGCCACAGGCTCGCATACAATTAGCCATCGTGTAAATAAAAGTATAAACGCGACAGCCAACATCTTGTAAATCAAATACTAAAGCATCTAAACCTAAGAGCATTTCTTCGGTTGGCTGGCGTGTTTCACTATACAAAGAATAAATCGGTATTTCGGTCTGGCTGTCAGTGATATGAGATGTCTCTATCATATTATCCTGCACATCGCCGCGAATTCCGTGTTGTGGTCCAAAGAGCGTGATTAAATTTATGTTTGGATTTGCGTAAAACAAATCAGCCGCGTGTTGAAACTGATGATTAACCGAAGCCGGATTACAAATCAGCCCAATACGCAAACCTTTTAGAAGATTTATTTGTTCGTCTAAAATTTTTTCTAAACCTAGTTTAACTGCTTTACGTTGAGGTCTTGCCATAATTAATTCTTAATGTTTTCCTTTAGCATATTTCACGCTGGATTCAATAAATATGTCAAATATTTTCTTTGAAAGTTTATCAGTCCTCCAAGAAAGTTCAGGATGCCATTGAACACCGAAATTAAATCTACCTTCCCGCGCATCTTCGATGCACTCAACCACTCCATCTTTTGCCCACGCCATCGCTTTTAACTTATTCCCTACTTTTTTGACTGCTTGATGGTGTGAAGAATTTATTCTAACATTTCCTTCCCCATCTTCTTTCGTTATCAGACGCGCTAAAAAACTTTCTACTTCTATTTTAATGCTATGCGAATTCCTTCCCTGCGGAATACCTTGTTCATGTTTTATACAATTCGGAACTTGACTTTCGATGTCTTGAAAAAGTGTTCCCCCGCGAAAAACATTTAGTATCTGCATACCGAAACAAATTGCCAAAATGGGTATTTTTAATCTTTCGGCTTCCGCCAAAACTAGCAAATCGGTTTCGTCTTTTTCGGGAATTACGCTTCCTAATTTTGGATGCGGTTCTTCGCCGTAGCGAAGCGGGTCAACATCGGAATTGCATCCGGGAAGTAAAATGCCGTCTAAATTTTGCAATGCCTCGCCAATATAATTTTTATCGGGAATCAAACAAATATGAAACGGAATTGCCCCGAACGCTTCCAAAGCCTCGCAATAATCGCGTCCGAGATAAAAACGTCGGGTTTCGATTTCTAGCCGCATTGTCAATCCGATTCTTGGTCTTCTTTTCATAAACTTTACAATGTTCAAACAAATTGTTGGCATCTGTCAATTTGAGCATTTCAATTTAAAGATTTATCATTAAAGTTTTTATGAAACAAGATTTTGGAAAAATACGCTCGACAACCGTTTTATTAGTGCGCCGTAATGAGCAAATTGCAATGGCTGGCGATGGTCAGGTTACGCTCGGCGAAACAATTATCAAAGGAAATGCCCGCAAAGTGCGGCGGATTTACAATGATAATGTTTTGGTTGGTTTCGCCGGTGCAACCGCCGATGCTTTTTCGCTTTTGTCAAAATTTGAGGCAAAACTCGAACAATATCAAGGGCAACTTGAACGCGCCGCGATCGAGTTGAGCAAAGATTGGCGAACGGATAAATACTTGCGCCATTTGGAAGCTCTCTTAATTGTTGCTGACAAAACCGATGCGTTTTTAATTTCGGGCAAAGGCGATGTCATTTCTTCTGACGAAGGAATGCTTTCAGTCGGTTCAGGCAGCATGTTTGCGCTTGCCGCCGCCCGTGCGTTGATGAAACACACCGAACTTTCCGCGAAAGAAATAGCGCAGGAATCGTTAAAAATCGCAGGTGAAATCTGCATTTATACAAACTCTGATATAATTATCGAAGAAATTTAAGACAAATTTTTTTTACAAAAAGATGCCTATCTATTTGAGTGGCGAGATAAAGAAAACTGTGCCAAAACTAAAATTAGATGATTTAACGCCGCGTCAGATTGTCGCAGAATTGGATAAATATGTGGTCGGACAGGCAAACGCCAAACGTGCAGTTGCCGTCGCGCTCCGCAACCGTATTCGCCGACAAAAGCTGCCGTCCGAAATTGCGCGGGATGTTCTGCCGAAAAACATTCTGATGATTGGTTCGACGGGAGTTGGGAAAACCGAAATTGCGCGGCGGCTGGCGCGGCTGGCAAATTCGCCATTTATTAAAATCGAAGCCTCGAAATTTACCGAAGTCGGTTATGTCGGGCGCGATGTCGAAAGTATGATACGCGAATTGACCGATGTGGCGGTTGATATGACCAAACAAGCCGCATATGAAGAGATTCTCGAAAGTGCTGAACAAAATGTTGAAGAAAAAATTCTCGATATTTTGCTTCCGTCTTCCAATATCTATAGTTTCGACGATAATAATTCGTTAGATTTGGAAGAAAAAACGCAACCGACCAGAACACGAGAAAAACTCCGTGAACAGCTTCGCCGGGGCGAACTCGACAACCGTTTGATTGAAATTGAGACGCAAGACCGTTCCAACGCGATGATTGATTTTGTTGGCGGTCAGGGAATGGAAGAAATGGGCGTAAATTTGCGCGATATGATGGGAAATTTGTTTCCGGCGAAAACTGTCCGTCGCAAAATAAAAATCGCTGAAGCAAAAACTTATCTGCTTCGTGATGAACAGGAAAATTTGATTGATATGGAGCAGATAACGCGCCAAGCAATTGAAAGTCTCGAAAATTCGGGAATTATTTTTCTTGACGAAATGGATAAAATTGCGGGGCGCGAATCCGGTTCAGGAAGCCCGGACGTTTCCCGCGAAGGTGTTCAGCGAGATTTGCTCCCGATTGTCGAAGGCACAACCGTTAACACACGTTACGGAATGGTTAATACCGAACACATTTTGTTTATTGCGGCGGGCGCGTTTCACGTTTCTAAGCCTTCGGATTTAATTCCCGAAATGCAGGGGCGTTTTCCAATTCGGGTTGAACTTGAGTCCTTAACTTTGGATGATTTTAAGCGCATACTTATACAGCCTAAGAATTCGCTTATTAAGCAATATCAAGCACTGCTTAAAACGGAAGAGATTAATCTTGAGTTCACCGAAGATGCCATTACAACGCTTGCCGAAATGACCGTTAATATCAATAAAACTACCGAAGACATTGGAGCGCGGCGACTTCACACGCTTTTAGAAAAACTGTTGGAAGAAATAAGTTTTCTCGGCAGTGAACTTGAAAACAAAAACCAAACTCTCGATTCCAAATACGTCAAAGACAAACTTGAGGAACTTGTAAAAGACCAAAATCTCAGACAATATGTTTTGTAAATTAAACAGTTATTAAACATAATGCTTAAGCATTTCAAATTAAACAAAATAGAAAACAAAAAAGCAGCATTAGCGTTTATAATGTTTGCTTTGCTTATCTGTTTAAGTTGCGGAAAACGTAAGCCGCCGCTACCGCCAATTGAAAGAGTATCGCAAAGAGTGGAGATTTCAGGCTTTCAGCGCGGCAACAAAGTTAATCTGACGTGGATAATGCCTGCTCGCAACGCGCCCGATAGAAGTAGCTTTAACATTGACCGTGCCGACATTTATCGATTAGCCGAACCTATGAACTCAGCACTAACGCTTTCAGAAGAAGAGTTTGCTTCTCGCAGCACTTTGATTGCGACTTTGCCGATAACCGATGCCGATTTTGGTCTAAAGAAAACAAGTTATACAGATACGCTCGAATTTGCGGGGCAACCTGTGCGTCTTCGTTATGCGATTCGTTTCGTCAACGCTTCGGGACAAAAAGCGGCTTTTTCAAATTTTCTTTTGATTGAACCGACGGCGAAAATTGCTGATGCTCCGACTTTTCTTTCAGCAAAAATTACCGAACCCGCGATTATTTTGGATTGGAATGCGCCTAACACAAATGTTGACGGCTCTAAACCCGCAAACATTCTTGGATACAATATCTATCGCTCGATTTCGGAAAAAGAAACGGCAAAACTTTTGAATGAAACGCCGATTACTCAAACGGAATTTGTCGATAAATTCTTTGAATTCGGCAAAGATTATTTTTATTTTGCGCGGACAGTTTCGTTGGGAAGTAACGGCGAACCTATCGAAAGCCTGGAATCAAACATCGTCAAAATTTTGCCAAAAGACATTTTCCCGCCGAGTCCGCCGAGCGCAATTACAATTGCTGCCGCACCCAATAATTTATCAATCTTTTTCGCTACCAATCCAGAAAAAGACATCGCCGGTTATCAGATTTATCGTTCGACGAACAAAAATTTGCCGTTGTCCGAATGGCAAAACTTAAAGCCAGAACTTTTGACGACCAACACTTTTCAGGACGTGAAGGTCGAATCTGGCAAAACTTATTATTTTTATTTGACCGCTACCGACACCGCAGGAAATACGAGCCAACCTTCGGAAATCGTGTCCGAAACAGCACCGTAAAATTTATGAAACTTTGCCATTTTGAATATAAAAACGAAAAACATTGGGGAGCAGTAAATAATGATTCGATTTTTCCGCTTGATGATTTAGAGCATATAAATCAGCTAAGCAGCACGGTCAAATTAACCAAACACACGAGGATTGAAAACGTAAAATTTCTTCCGCCCGCTTCGCCTTCAAAAATCGTCTGCGTCGGGCGCAATTACGCCGAACACGCCGCCGAACTCGGCAACGAAGTTCCGAAAGAACCGCTTCTCTTTCTAAAAGCACCATCTTCGATTATTACCGAAGGCGAAGCGATTATTATTCCCGAACAGTCAAACCAAGTTGAACATGAAGGCGAACTTGTCGTCGTTATCGGACGCAGTTGTAAAAACTTATCCGAAAATAATAATCCGCTTGAATATATTTTTGGTTACACTTGCTTAAATGATGTTACCGCAAGAGATTTACAATGCCAAGATATTCAGTTCACCCGCGCCAAATCATTTGATACTTTTTGTCCGATTGGCGCATCTATCGAAACCGAATTAGACGTTTCGGACATTCGCATTACAACTAGAGTCGAACGGCGTGGTTAAACAAGACGGGCGAACTTCGCAGATGATTTTCGCTGTTCCATTTTTGATAAGATATATTTCAAATCAGATGACTTTAAATGCCGGCGATATTATTGCCACAGGAACGCCTTCGGGAGTTTCAAAACTAAATGACGGCGATTTAGTTGAGGTTGAAATTGAAGGGATCAGAACTTTAAGAAATCCGGTAAAAAAATTAAATTGATGAAACACTGTCCGAAATGCAATGTTGATTATCCTGATAATACGCTTGAATTTTGCCTCGAAGACGGAACGCGGTTAATTTTATCGACAAAAAATAATCCAACAATTGCCAAGACCGCAGTTTTAAATAATTTTCCAAACCAATCGCCGATTGAATTTAAAACTTCAAATGAAACAATTTTACAAAACAAAGATACAAATAAGCTCACCAACATCAAAGAAAAAGTAACTCATCAAGGTTTTAAAATTATTGAGATTGCGCCGATTGTGTTGGCTCTAACGCATAATTATTGGCAATGGCTTTATCTGAACAACATAAATTACAATGATATAATAAGTTTTCTGACCTCGAGTCATTTTATTGTTTGGTTACTTTTATTGATTAGCGGAGCTATTTCAAGTATTATTGCGTTGAAATACGGAAAAAACAAAAGTTTTGCTATTACGAGTTTGGTTATTCTGGCAATCAATCTATTATTGAGTGTAGTTCCAAAACAAATAAAGCAAATTTAATAAGGAGAAATACAATGAAGTTTTTTATTGATACGGCAAACTTAGATGAAATTAAAGAAGCCAACGAACTTGGTTTGATTGATGGAGTTACAACTAATCCATCATTGGTAGCAAAAGAAGGCGATGTTGATTTTAATAAACGAATTGCCGAAATTTGCGAGATTGTCAAAGGCGATGTTTCGGCGGAAGTTACGGCTTTGGACACCAAAGGAATGTTAAAACAAGGACGTGAATTAGCGAAAATCGCGCCTAACGTCGTTGTCAAATGTCCATTAACTTGGGATGGTTTAAAAGCAACCCGTACTTTCCGCGATGAAGGCACAAAGGTTAATGTAACGCTGTGTTTCTCGGCTTCTCAAGCACTTCTCGCAGCAAAGGCGGGCGCGAGTTATATTTCTCCGTTTATCGGACGGCTTGACGATATTTCAGAAAACGGTATGCAGCTTATTCGTGATATTATCCAGATATATGAAAACTACGGATTTGAAACCGAAGTTCTTGCTGCGAGTATTCGCCATCCGATACACATTGTTGATTGCGCTCTGGCAGGCGCAGATGTGGCGACCGTTCCCTTTAAAGTGCTTAGTCAGCTCATCCAACATCCTTTGACCGACAAGGGCTTAAACTCATTTTTAGATGACTGGAAGAAAAGCGGTAGAAAATAATTTTTTCAAATTATAGATGTAAAACGGCGTGTCGGTGTCCACGCCTTTTTATTTGTTCGCTAAAAGATTTTTCAGTTCGCCGTGTTTTCCCGCCACTTCGGAATTATTCTGCAAACCCATTTGATATTTTGTTTTGAAGTCTTGGTCGGCATTTTTCAAATCAAGCAAATTTCGCATTTGAGAAAATTGCTTTTCAATCATGCTTTCCGTGTAACCGTCGCTTAAATCTAGCATTTCATCAATCTCGACAATCAAGATTGAAAATTTTCTCAGCCAGGCGAAGTTTTCTTCATTCAACAAAAGATTCAAAAATTGTCCGCTTGTTATTTGACCGTTGTCTTTTTCATAAGTTTCTCTTTCATTATCAACTAAAAGTTTATGTAACTTTAACAGCTGTAGCCGCGCTTCTTTTAATAATGTAATTTTGTTCTCAAAATCCTTTCCTTGTTTTTCCATGTTGAAATTTTAATACATTTCAAAAAAAATATAAATTCTGTAAAAGTTGACAATTAATTTGCCGAAAAATTATGATTGGCTTTTACCGAAACCGAAAAACTTATTCTTTTCCAACTTTTCGAGAAACTAAAGGAAAATTTGATTGGTGCTGCTGCTGTCGAACAATCTGATTTAGAAACTCAAAATCAATGAATTTCGCTATCGAGGCAAAAAATGTATTTAAGAAATTCGGCGACTTCCACGCCG
>MWVX01000522.1_pt1 | contig 12224 bp, 12 predicted proteins | sample 1047311 | NCBI WGS metagenome assembly MWVX01 (sample SAMN06349984, study PRJNA376086) | soil metagenome | isolation source: MtG-4 sample Antarctic (ecotone) soil | place: Antarctica | collected 2015-01-13
CAGTAGTGTTTATTTGCGCTTCTCCGCTAAACGGATTATAATATCCTGTAAACCCTAAATAATTTCCTAACCAGCCAAACACTGAAGGCTTAAGGGAAGGATAGTTTAAATGTAAAAACGGATATGCCTGTTGGCTATTATTGTAGCACTTATATGCTCTTGAAAATAATTCTTTATCAGCTGGATAAGATTCGTGTTTATTAACAAGTGCCTGCTTGTGTTGGTTTACCTTCTGTAACAATACTTGTTGTATATTTTTAAGATCTCCTGAATCGTACTTTGTTATGGTAAGTTTTAGCTGATAAGCTATACCCTTTCTATTGTAATTAAGTCCCCAAAAAATATTAAATATGAGATAAACAAGCGTCGCTATAAGTAATACTTTAATAAAAGCGTTCCGAAAATATCTAACATTTAATTGCCTTCTTGCCAATTTAATTATAAAGCGGATTATTTTATAGATAAGCCAAATTGCGGCGAGTAAATAAAACACATCTCCAATACTAAATGACAACCATCCCGCAATAATTCTTAAAATGCCTGAAAATATTGGGAAAAAACCATTAGAATAATATCTTTCAACCCATAAGGAATCAATGGTAATTATTTGTATAAAAGCTATCAGAAGCAGCAAGAAAAATACTTTGAGATACCGGCGTTTAGTAACTTGTTTGAAAGACATAGATTGGTAAAGATAAAAAAGCTGATGCAAGAGCTTTTATTTAAAGACGGTGTTATTTAAGGGATGATAGCAAATTTTCATATTCAAACCAATGAGAGAATTTAAATGAATTTTATTACCTTTGCCAGCCTTTAAAATTGATGTGATGGCTAACCGGAGGGAATTTGATATTGCTTTTGTAGGATTAAAGCCCGGCTTACATGAATTTCATTATGAAGTAGATGATAAGTTCTTTTCAGCATACCGGGAAACAGATTTTACCAATTGCCATGCTAAGATTAAATTAACACTGGAAAAGAACACCTCATTACTAAGGCTAAAATTTGAGGTTGGCGGCACAATGGATGTAATTTGCGACAGGTGTGGTAATCCGCTAACGATGGATTTGTGGGACGAGTTTAATATGGTTGTTAAGCAGGTTGAAAATCCTGATGAAATGAACGAAACAGAAGATGATCCGGATATATATTACATTTCCAGAACAGAAAGCCATCTTCATTTAGCTGATTGGATATATGAATTTGTTACCCTTAGCATACCCATGCAAAGAATGTGTAAAGAAAAAGAAATTGGCGGGCCACAATGCAACCAGGAAATTTTAAACATGCTTAAAAAGATGGAAGCAGGAGTAAATGAAAACAATAATCCCTTATCAAAAGGGCTTGAAAAATTTAAGAACAAAAATTAATTCACAATAAATTAAGGTTATGCCAAATCCCAAACGCAGACATAGTCAGCAAAGAAGCGCTAAAAGAAGAACACATTATAAAGCAGTTGCTCCAACCCTTAGCATTGATGGCACTTCCGGCGAAACACACGTTCGTCACCGTGCGCATGTAATTGAAGGAAAACTGATCTACAAAGGAAAGGTAGTTGCTGAAAAAGCCCCTTCAAAAGCCTGACATTTAGTTCTGCAAACTTTATAATTATCCAAAATCAAAGATTAATTAATTTCATCCTGGTTTTGGATTTTTTATTAATTAAACTTTTGGTAAACTGATATGCATTTCTATTTATTTTAATGATGTAAAATGAATATTGCACTTGACATGATGGGCGGTGATTTTGCTCCTTTAGAAGCAATTAAAGGCATCTCGCTCTATTTGCAAAATAACCCTTCTCCCGAAAAGTTATTACTGACCGGCGATGAGCCTGTCATAAAACAACTACTCGATACCCATAATATTTCTTATAGCCATATAAGCATAATACATGCGTCACAGGTAATTGATATGCATGAGCATCCCACCAAAGCTTTAAAAGAAAAGCAACAATCATCCATAGCTATAGGATTTAAGTTATTAGCGGAAGGCAGGGCAGATGCATTTATAAGCGCAGGTAATACAGGAGCTATGATGGTAGGCGCTTTATTCAGCATTAAATCTATTGAAGGAGTTTTACGGCCGACAATCGGAGCCTATCTGCCAAGGGAAAACGGGCAATTAGGTTTGTTGTTAGATGTAGGATTAAATGCTGATTGCAAGCCTGAAAATTTATCACAATTTGCAGTGCTTGGCTCTTTGTTTGCCACACATATTTTAAATTATGAAACTCCGAGAGTTGGTTTGGTAAATTTAGGTGAAGAAGAAGGCAAAGGGAATATTCTTACACAGGCTGCTTACGCTCTTTTAAAAGCAAACAATCAAATTAATTTTGCAGGAAACGTGGAGGGCCGTGATATTTTATTGGATAAAGCAGATGTAATAGTTTGCGAGGGTTTTACCGGCAATGTAATTTTAAAATTTGCAGAATCTATTTATGATATTGTACAACGGCGTAACATTCGGGACGAGCATTTTAACCGGTTTAATTTTGAAATTTATGGCGGTGTTCCGGTGTTAGGAGTTAACAAACCCGTGATTATCGGTCATGGAATTTCACATGCCATAGCATTTAAAAACATGATACTGATGGCAGAAAAAATGTTGGAAAAAGATCTGACAGGAGAAATAAGAAAAAGTTTTTCGGCTTTCGCTACCGCCAACCCTTAAATATTTATACTTGAAAAAAAGTGATTATTGATATTGGTTATTGAGTGTTGAGTGTTGATTATTGAGAGTTGTTTTCCTACAACTACCTTTTAAACTCAGGATAATTTTTGATATTTTGCGCAATTATTTAAAAACATATTATGGACTTTGGCAGTGTTCCATTATCAGAAATTACTAAAGTTGATTTTACTCTTCCCAAAGATTCTGCATTTACAAAAGAAACTTTAAAGGAGTCAAAACCTGCTAAAGATCCACTCATCTACATTGGCTGCGCAAAATGGGGAAGAAAAGAATGGGTAGGAAAGATATATCCGGAAAAAACAAAAGAAGCAGATTTTTTAAAAGAATATGTAAAACATTTTAATAGCATTGAGCTTAATGCAACCCATTATAAAATGCCCACCGCTGAAAGCATAAGAAAATGGGGTGAAAAAGCAAATGGAATTAACTTTAAATTTTGTCCGAAAGTTCCACAGGGCATTAGCCATTTTGGAAACCTGGCGCCAACACCTAATGTTCAGCAGCAAACCAAAGAATTTATTATTGCAATAAGTGCATTTGAAAAAAATCTTGGGCCGGTATTTTTACAATTGAGCGACAAATTTTCTCCGGCAAGAAAAGAAAATTTATATTCCTACCTGCAAAAAATACCAAAAGACCTGTCTTTTTTTTTAGAAGTTCGTCATCCTGAATGGTATGCTGATAAAAACATAAGAAAAGAATTATTAGAGACAATGAGAAAAAATAATATTGGGGCAGTTATAACTGATACTGCCGGAAGAAGAGATCTTGTGCATATGGAACTAACCCTGCCAAAAACTTTTATCCGTTACGTGGGGAATAATTTGCATCCCACCGATTATACAAGGATAGATGCATGGATACAAAGAATAAAAAGCTGGCTGAAAAAAGGTTTACAGGAAGTATATTTTTTTATGCATCATACTGATGAAAAGAATTCGCCGGAATTATGTGATTACGTTATTGAACAAATGAATAAACATTGCGGAACACATATAAACAGAGTACAATTTATCAGCAAATAACATGATGAATAAAATTATGCTAATCCTGCAGTTTGTGATAACACTGAATGCATTTTAACCACCAGGTCATTTACTTCAAAAGGTTTAGCAATAAAATCATCTGCCCCATATTCATAAATAACTGATTCGGCAATACTTGGATATGCAGAGAATATAACTATAGGTATTTGACTGGTATGCGGGTTTGATTTTAATTGTTTGCAAATTTCCAGGCCATCAATGCCCGAAAGAAAAACATCAAGAAGTATTAGTTGAGGTTTAAATTTTTTAATTTTTTCAAAACCATTTTCCCAATTATTATCGATTTCTACAACAAACCCCCTTTTTGTAAGTAATGCATGAACAACCTCAAGCAAATCTTTATCATCATCTACAACCATTATTTTAGGCATGTTTCTTTTTTGTAAATTGAGGGGGAGTAAATGTAATATTAAAAGTCTGATTTTTCAAAGAAATAACTAATAATAATCATAACTTAAAATTGAATGTTATTTTAAAGTAAATCTTTGCGCAAAGAAGTTTCCATTAAAAAATACATCTGTAGAATAAGGAAATTTTAAGTTCCACCCGTAACGCTTTCACGGATTTTTAGCTGGAAATCGCTTATATACTAATTGCTATTGGCTGTTAAAATTTAAAATTATTTTTAAAATATCGCTAATAAAATAATATTTTTACAACCTAACTACAAAATTGTACATAGCAACACATACAAAATATTTCATCTTTTATCCCATGCTTACCAGTGGCGTGTATGCTGTTTGTTTTGATCTTTTCCGCTTTTTATCCAGACGACCTTGATACTGATGGGACGAGCTGTTAACCAAGGCCCCTATCAGTGAAACATCTTACCATACTCACTATTGGACTGGTTATCCCTCTTTTTAAAATCATTAATATCTTGGACAACAATATCATTATAAAGATTGCTACTGCTGATGACATTAAATATGCAACAGATATCAGCACTGAAATGGAAGCCTCTGCTAAAGCAAGAGGAACGGGTATAGCAAAACGAACTCCGGAATACATAGCAGAAAAAATCAAAGAAGGCAAAGCTGTAATCGCTCTTACTAATGATGGCGCATGGGTAGGCTTTTGCTATATTGAAACATGGGAAGGAGAATATGTGGCCAATTCGGGGCTGATCGTTTCACCTGAATTTAGAAAAACCGGCGTGGCAAAAGCAATTAAACAAAAGATTTTTGAACTAAGTCGGGAAAAATATCCAGAAGCAAAATTATTTGGTCTTACAACCGCTCTGGCAGTAATGAAGATCAATAGTGATCTGGGGTATGAACCTGTTACTTATTCCGAACTAACCCAGGATGAAAAATTTTGGCAAGGCTGTAAAAGCTGTGTGAATTATGAAATTTTGATGAGTAAGGACAGAAAAAATTGCATGTGTACTGCTATGCTATATGATCCGAAAGATCACTATGAACCTGAAGAAACAAAAGAATTTTTTGAAAAGAAATCAAAAGTATATGAAAGATTGCTGCAGATAAAACAGTGGAAATTTCTAAGGCCTTTTTTAAAAAAAGAAAAGGAAAGAAGCACTTCTGCAAAACAAAAATCATTCCTGCATTATTTCTTTAATTTTTAATTTTAGATATGAACCCGGAGTCCGCACAAGAAAAAAGAAATTCATTACTACAAGGAAGTAAAGTTGTGCTGGGTTTCAGCGGCGGGCTTGATACTTCATTTTGCGTTAAATACTTAACCGAAGAAAAAGGATACGAAGTACATAGCATCATAGTAAATACCGGTGGTTTCACCAAAGATGAATTAAAAGAAATTGAGCATCATGCTCACAAATTGGGAGTAAAAACTCATACGGCAGTGGATGCAATAGAAACTTATTACCGGGGAATTATCAAATACCTGATCTATGGAAATGTTTTAAAAAATAATACTTACCCGTTAAGCGTAAGTGCAGAGCGGCTCAGCCAGGCATTACATATTGCAGACCATGTTGAAAAATTAAAGGCAGATGCGGTTGCTCATGGCAGTACAGGAGCCGGTAACGACCAGGTTCGTTTTGATATGATCTTTCACAATATGATCCCGGGAATTGAGATCATTACACCTATCAGGGATTTAAAATTAAGTCGTGAAGAAGAAATTGATTATTTAAAAAGCAAGGGTGTAGAAATGAATTTTGAAAAATCTCATTACTCCATTAATAAAGGCTTATGGGGCACCAGCGTTGGAGGAAAAGAAACATTGCATAGTAAAGGAATGCTGCCTGAAGATGCCTGGCCTACTCAAATTACCAAACATGGAACTGAAGAAGTGAAATTGCATTTTTACAAAGGGGAATTAAAAAAAGTGAATGATAAAAAATTTGATCATCCACCGGATGCTATTCAGTTTTTACAAACAATTGCGGGTGCTTATGGAGTGGGAAGAGATATACATGTAGGCGATACTATAATTGGAATTAAAGGCCGTGTGGGATTTGAAGCAGCAGCCCCTATGGTGATTATAAAAGCGCATCATGCTTTGGAAAAACATGTGCTAACAAAATGGCAACTTAGTTTAAAGGATCAGTTAGCGCAGTTTTATGGAAATTGGTTGCATGAAGGCCAGATACTTGATCCTGTTATGAGAGATATAGAAGCCTTTTTAGAAACTTCGCAAAGAAATGTAACCGGTAACGTATTTGTACAATTGATGTCGCATCACTTCCAGGTAACGGGGATTGAATCGCACTATGATCTTATGAACAGTAAGTTTGGAAAATATGGAGAAATGAATACAGGCTGGAGTGGTGAAGATGTAAGAGGATTCAGCAAAATATTTGGTCATCAAACCATGATATATCACCAGGTAAAAAATGCGTCTCCTAACTCCTCCCATGGAGAATCTTAATATTTACATTAATGGATGAAAAAAAAAAATTAAAAGATACTTCTAACACCTCTGTGGCAGTTACCGCAGAAGTTTTACAGGAACCAATACAAGCGGGAATTATTGGTGGCGCAGGTTACACCGGTGGCGAATTAATAAGAATATTATTAAATCATCCTCATACCGAAATTAGTTTCGCATTTAGTAAAAGTAATGCCGGTAAATATATCCATGAAATTCACGGAGATTTAATTGGTGAAACAAATCTTCAATTTTCAGATACTACAGTCTCCCTTTTTGAAGAAAGTACCTTATCAGATTCCAATGTTTTGTTCTTGTGCATGGGTTATGGAGAAAGTCAAAAATTTTTAGAAGAAAATAATATCAATGACAAAATAAAGCTCATTGATCTTTCGCAGGATTTTCGCCTAAATCGGAAATCGGAAATCGGAAATCGGAAATTCGTATACGGGCTTCCTGAATTAAATAAAGAAAAAATAAGACAGGCGCAAAATATTGCAAATCCCGGTTGTTTTGCAACCGCTATTCAGTTAGGATTGCTGCCACTTGCTAAAGCAGGTTTATTAAAAGAAGTTTATACCACAGGAATTACCGGCTCAACCGGTGCAGGGCAAGGCCTTTCTCAAACGTCTCATTTTTCCTGGCGGGCTAATAATATACAGGCTTATAAAACGCTTACACATCAACATCTGAATGAAATATATCAATCATTAAATCAATTGCAGTCTTCATTTCCTGGCTTTCTTTCAGTGCCCGATGGAGGCAGCGCAGGTGAAAATGAAATCGGTGTAAGATTCGTCCCCTGGCGTGGTGATTTTACCAGGGGAATTTTTGTTAGCTCACAATTAACTTGTACTATAAGTGAAAAAGGATTGAATGATCTGTATCAGGAATTTTACAATGATCATCCATTTACTTTTTTGAGCAAAGAACCAATTTCACTTAAACAAGTGGTAAATACTAATAAATGTGTTATTCAGGTTGACAAAGCAGGAAGCCGGGTGGTTGTTCATTCAGCCATTGATAATTTGTTAAAAGGAGCCAGCGGGCAGGCAGTACAAAATATGAACCTGATGTTCGGATTAAATGAAACAGCAGGATTAAAATTTAAAGCAAACTATTTTTAAACCCGTCAGTAAAATTTAATTACATAATTTTCTAAGTTTCTTATATCGAGTACAGGCGGGGATTTAGGCCAAACATATTTGGAATAGCTATGAAACTATTTGATGTTTATCCACTAAATGATATCACCATTGTAAAAGCAAAGGGCTCTTATGTATGGGACGACAAAGGAGTGAAATATTTAGACATGTATGGTGGTCATGCAGTTATCAGCATTGGCCATACAAATCCCCATTGGGTGCAAAGCATAGAAGATCAATTGCACAAAATTGCATTCTATTCCAATTCGATAAAAATTCCAATTCAGCAACAGCTTGCTGATAAGCTTGGAAGAATCAGTGGTAAAGAAACCTACCAGTTATTTTTATGCAACAGCGGCGCTGAAGCCAATGAAAATGCATTGAAGCTTGCTTCTTTTCATAATGGAAGCAAAAAAATAATTGCTTTTAACAAAGGCTTCCATGGCAGAACATCACTTGCGGTTGCAGTTACCGATAATAAAGACATCGTTGCCCCTGTAAATGAAACCGGAAATGTTATCTTCTTACCATTTAATAATTCAGTGGCATTGAAAGATTGCTTTTCAAAGTATGGAAACGAAATTTCTTCGGTTATAATTGAGGGAATACAGGGCGTGGGTGGAATTAATGTTGCTGATGAAAATTTTTTGAAATTGATAAGAAATTTATGCGATGAATATAATGCGGTTTATATAGCTGATAGTGTTCAATGTGGTTATGGCAGAAGTGGTAAATTTTTTTCTCATGATTTTGCAGGAATTGATGCCGATATTTATTCTATCGCAAAGGGAATGGGGAACGGGTTTCCTGTTGGCGGAATTTTAATTGCGCCACATATAAAGCCAAAGTATTTCATGCTGGGAACAACTTTTGGTGGCAATCACCTGGCGTGTGCAGCAGCGCTTGCAGTTTTAGAAGTAATAGAAAAGGAAGATTTAATTAAGCAAGCGGAGGAAAATGGTTTGTATCTGATGAATAAGCTTAAAGAAACTGATGGTATTAAAAATGTTCGCGGAAAAGGATTGATGGTTGGCTTTGATGTACCGGATCATTTAAAAGATCTTAAAAAGAATCTCTTAAACAAACACTATATTTTTACTGGTGAAGCAAAGCCTAATGTAATTCGCCTATTGCCTGCTTTGAATATTACCAGAAATGAAATAGATGAATTTTTAAAAGCATTACAACAGGAAATAACACAATTAAAAGAAAGAAGTATATTCAGACCAGAACCTCTTCAATTAAATGATTGAATCAGAAAAAAGCTTACTCAAAAATCCCACTTCAGGAATCAGGAAATTTGTTTCTGTTAATGATGTGCAGGATATAAATGCATTAGTACAAAAAGCATTGGGATACAAAGCTGACCCATTTAAAAACAAACATTTAGGAGCCGGAAAGCGCATAGGCTGTTTATTTTTAAACCCAAGTATGCGTACAAGATTAAGCACCCAGATTGCTGCGCAGAATTTAGGTATGGATGCCATCGTTTTTAATGTGGGGCAGGAAGGCTGGGCTTTGGAATTTGAAGAAGGGGCGGTGATGGACGGAACTTCGGTTGAACATGTAAAAGATGCTGCCCCTGTTTTAGGAAAATTTTTTGATATACTTGCGGTTCGGACATTTCCTTCATTAAAAAACCGTGATGATGATTACAGGGAATTGCACATGGAACAATTTATAAAATATGCAGGCATCCCGGTTGTAAGTTTGGAAAGCGCTACTTTACATCCATTGCAAAGCTTAGCCGATCTTATCACCATAAAAGAAACTTTATTCAATTCCCCTTCAATTGATAAGGTTAAAATAGTTTTAAGCTGGGCTCCTCATGTAAAGCCGCTTCCACAATGTGTTGCAAATAGCTTTGCGCAATGGATAAATGCATGGGGTGAGGCAAACTTTGTCATTACTCATCCACCAGGTTACGAGTTAGATGAACAGTTTACAAAAGGCGCAATAATAAATACAAACCAGGATGATGCATTGAAAAGTGCAGACTTTGTATATGTGAAAAACTGGAGTTCTTATAAGGATTATGGAGAAATTTTACCTAACGATGAAAACTGGATGCTGACTACAACTAAACTATCTGTAACCAATAATGCTAAAGTTATGCATTGCCTCCCTGTACGGAGAAATGTAGAATTGAGCGATGAAATTCTGGATAGCAAAAATAGTATTGTTACACAGCAGGCAGGCAACAGAGTGTGGGCGGCACAGGCTATGTTGGATACTCTTCTTACTTGAACATTGATTATTAAATGTTGAGTGTTGAATATTGCTTTTAACCCGGAAAACACTGAATTTTCAATTCAACACTCAATTTCCAAGTCTAAGATTATTAGCTACGCATTGTCTAAAAAGGAATAAAATAATGGTAAACGAAAAACCAGAATCTCCTGATTCACCTCAATCAAGAGAAACTTTAATTGTCATGAAAATCGGCGGTAACATTATTGATGATCAGGAAAAACTCTCTTCATTTTTAAAAGACTTTGCATCACTAAATTCACACAATCGAGGGGCAAAAATATTAGTGCATGGAGGAGGTAAGTTAGCCTCAAAGCTTGCCGAACAATTAAACATACCCCAGCAAATAATAGAAGGAAGAAGGATAACCGATGAAGAAACATTGAAGGTTGTGACCATGGTTTATGCAGGTTATATAAATAAAAATATTGTTGCACAATTGCAAGCCCACAATTGCAATTCTGTTGGTTTAACAGGAGCAGACGGGAATTTAATACAGTCTCATAAAAGAAGTCATCCGACAATTGATTATGGTTTTGTTGGCGACGTTGACACAATTAATATTGAGTTATTTCGAAATTTAATTCAACAAAATATCACTATTGTTGTAGCACCCATAACACATGATAAAAAAGGTAAATTACTAAATACAAATGCAGACACCATTGCACAGGAAATCGCAAAAGAGCTAAGCGATCTTTACGAAGTTATCCTGGTATATTCTTTTGAAAAGAAGGGGGTACTTGAAAATGCAGAGGATGATAATACAGTAATAAAACAACTTGACCGCGAATTGTATAAAGATCTGAAACAAAGAGGAGCCATCTTTGCCGGAATGATACCAAAACTGGACAATGCTTTTATAGCATTAAATAACGGAGTAAAAAAAGTTATCATAGGCAATGCAGAAAATATCAATCAACTTATTAAAGGTGAAGCCGGAACAACCATTATCAAATAGTCAGCATCTTTCAATTCTTCATGAAGAAGCTTTAGACCTGCTGAAGCAGTTGATAGCAACACCTTCTTTCAGCAAAGAAGAAAACAGGACTGCTGATATCATTGAAAAATTTTTGCAATCGAAAAATATTAAAACAAAAAGACATCTTAATAATATCTGGGCGGTAAATAAATATTCAGATCCGGGCAAATCTGCTCTCCTGCTCAACTCACACCATGATACAGTAAAACCAAATTCAGGGTATACACTTGACCCGTTTTTGCCTGTTGAAAAAGATGGAAAATTATATGGCCTGGGCAGCAACGATGCGGGGGCTAGCCTGGTCTCTTTAATTGTAACCTTTAAATATTTTTATGAGCAGGAAGATTTAACCTACAACCTCATTTTAGCTGCAACGGCAGAAGAAGAAATTTCAGGCTCAAATGGAATCGAATCTCTTTTACAATATGAAGAATTTATAAAACTTACAGGAGATCAAAATGTTCACCCCGCCTATGAGAAACGAGGACATATTCAATGGACAGCTATTGTAGGAGAGCCAACAAATATGCAAATGGCTGTTGCAGAAAAAGGCTTACTGGTATTAGATTGTAAAGCGAATGGCAAAGCCGGACATGCGGGACGAAATGAAGGAGAGAATGCCATTTATAAGGCTTATAGAGATATTGCATGGTTTCAAAATTATCAGTTTGATAAAGTTTCTGATCTTTTAGGCGCTGTAAAAATGACTGTAACAAGTATTGAAACTGAAAATAGAGCGCATAATATTGTACCAGCCTCTTGTAGTTTTGTTACAGATATACGGGTAAATGAATTATATAATTTTGAAGAGATATTAAAAGTGATTACGTCGAATATTGAAAGCAAAATAGTACCAAGAAGCACCAGGCTGCGGTCTTCGGCAATTCCTTTAGAGCATCCGTTGGTAAAAGCAGGATTAAAATTGGGGAGAAATTATTTTGGTTCCCCTACTACTTCTGATAAGGCGCTGATGAATTTTCCTGCCCTTAAAATTGGACCAGGTGATTCTGCAAGAAGCCATACCGCAGATGAATTTATTTATATTAATGAAATCAAAGAAGGAATTGATTTATACATCAAATTATTGAACGAATTAATCTTATAACTTGTTACCAGTCGCCAGTTTCTGGTTGCCAGTAAAAAAAAAATTTGTTGTGATAAATAAATGAATTAAATAAATTCATCATCCATTCGGTAAGAAGTAACAAAAAGAAGCTTTATTCTTGTGAAAATTCTTATAAGACGAAATATTAT
>MWVX01000523.1_pt1 | contig 12204 bp, 13 predicted proteins | sample 1047311 | NCBI WGS metagenome assembly MWVX01 (sample SAMN06349984, study PRJNA376086) | soil metagenome | isolation source: MtG-4 sample Antarctic (ecotone) soil | place: Antarctica | collected 2015-01-13
TGATACAACAGCGTTTATTGCCTTGCCTGGCATTGGCAGTAAACTTGCCTATCGCATCACAAACTTCCGGGATAAATTAGGTGGTTTTTACTCGGTAGAACAGATAAAAGAAACCTATGGTTTGCCGGAGTCTACATTTCAAAAAATAAAACCATATTTAAATGTAAATGCAGATGCTGTAAAAAAAATCAATATCAATACAGCTACAAAAGAAGAATTGAAAGTTCATCCTTATATAAAATGGAATTTAGCCAATGCTATTGTTGAATATCGGAATCAACATGGGAGCTACAAAAATTTAGAGGAGTTGAAAAATATTGTGTTGGTTGATGAAATGACATTTAATAAGATAGCGCCGTATTTGAGTTTGTAAGTAAATCAATTTCATAGGTAAGACTATTAAAAAGACTTTGCAGTTTGCTTAATAATATCGGCTTCTACAGAGTTACATGCGCTCATTCACTTTTTGAGTGAAAAAGCGTGAACCTCTTATATAAAAGCCCTGGCTAATGCCAAGGCTAATTATGTTTTAAGTTGATACATTTACGCAATCTCTACATCAGCGCCAGCTTCTTTCAGCTTAGCTACAATTTCATCAGCAGTTGCTTTGTCCACACCCTCTTTAATTGGTTTTGGTGCCGTATCAACCAGGTCTTTAGCCTCTTTCAAACCTAAGCCAGTTATGTCCTTAACCATCTTAACTACATTTAGTTTTGAAGGGCCTGCTGCTTTTAAAATTACATTGAAAGATGTTTTTTCTTCAACAGGGGCTGCGCCACCACCATCAGCGGCGGGACCGGCAACCATTGTTGCTGCGGCTGGTTCAATACCATATTCTGTTTTTAAGAAATCGGCCAGGTCCTGTACTTCTTTTACAGTAAGGCCTACTAATTGTTCAGCTAAATTTTTTACGTCTGCCATTTTATTTAATTTTTACCATCTTCATTTTCGCCTGAGGCGAATCCGACGGCGGGTTTAAAAAAATTCTATTTATAGTTTACAATTTGCAGTTAAAGTTTAAAGTTTGCCTAATGCAGTACGCTAACTCGTAAACGGTAAACCGTGAACTGGTGAACTTCACTCTGCTTCTGTTGCGCCAGCAGCTTGCTTTTCATGATGATGCAATAAAGCAGCCAACACACGTTTTGCCGGTGATTGCAATAAACCAATTACCTCTCCTATCAATTCGTTCTTTGTTTTGATCTTTGTCAAGCTAACAAGATTATTATCACCAGTATAAATATCTCCGTTGATAAAAGCTGCTTTCAACTCTGGCTTTTCGCCTTTTGTATCCCTACGGAAAGTAGAAATAATTAATGCCGGCTCTTTTGGATTTTCTGAAAACATCAATGCCGTTACCTTGTGCAGCGAATCAAATACACCGTTATAACTTTCGTTATCTAATGATTCCAGCGCTTTTTTTATCAGGGTATTTTTAGCAACTTTCATTTCAACTTTTTTGTCAAAACAAACACGGCGCAATTTTGTTACCTGTGCAACGGAAAGCGATTCTGTATTGGTAACATAGAAGTTGTTGTACTGAGAAAATTTTTCTTTCAAAGCTTCTATTACTTCATTTTTTTGTTCTTTAGTCATGATCTTTCTTTTGCCACAGATCGTGTCCTCACGATCTGCCTGTTAACGTTTATCATGGGATTTGTGAGGACACAAATCCGTCATTTTAAGACCTCTTCTTTAGAGAGGATTTAAGTGAGGCCTTTAGTGAACAAAACCTTTTGTGTCAATCGAAATACCAGGACTCATAGAGCTGGCCATTGTTAACCCTTTAAGGTAAGTACCTTTTGCCGTTGATGGTTTTGCTTTAATGATGGCATTAATAAATTCCTGGCTATTTTCAGTGAGCTTTTCTGGTGTAAACGAAACACGTCCTACAGAAGCATGAATAATTCCTGCCTTATCTACTTTAAAAGCAATTTTACCACCTTTCACTTCATTTACCGCAGCAGCAACATCATTAGTTACTGTCCCAGTCTTTGGGTTAGGCATCAGGTTACGCGGACCAAGAATTTTACCTAAACGACCAATTTTTGGCATTACGGCAGGAGTGGCAATAACTACATCAACATCTGTCCATCCGCCATCAATTTTTTGAACAAATTCATCTAATCCAACATAATCAGCACCGGCCGCTTTGGCCGCAGCTTCCTGGTCAGGACCACAAAGCACCAATACTCTTTTTGTTTTACCTGTACCGTGTGGTAAAGTAACTGTACCACGTATTGCCTGGTCAGCTTTTTTAGGGTCAACGCCTAAACGTATATGTATATCAACAGACGCATCAAACTTTGTTGTGTTTACTTCTTTTACTAAGGCAGAAGCATCTTTTAAAGTATATTGTTTGTTTTTGTCAACTTTTGCGTCGGCTGCTTTTCTTTTTTTTGGAATAAAAGCCATTTTAATTTCTTTTAGGTTTTTTTGAAGTCTCCGCCATCTGGCGGAGATTTAGGGGCTTAATTGTTTTCCCATGGTGCTTTACCTTCAACAGTAAGACCCATGCTGCGAGCAGTGCCTGCTACCATTTTCATGGCACTCTCGAGTGTAAAAGCATTCAAGTCAGGCATTTTATCTTTTGCAATTTCTTCTACCTGGTTCCAGTTTACCTTACCAACTTTTTGGCGATTGCTTTCTTTAGAACCTTTTTGCTGTTTTGCGGCTTCCAATAACTGAACGGCTGCAGGGGGGGTTTTGATAACAAAGTCAAATGACTTATCGCTATAAACGGTGAGTAACACGGGAAGCACTTTTCCCATTCTGTCTTGTGTCCGTGCATTAAATTGTTTGCAAAATTCCATGATGTTTACTCCTTTGGAACCAAGCGCAGGACCAATTGGGGGTGCAGGGTTAGCCTGGCCTCCTTTACATTGTAGCTTTACATAGCCACTGATTTCTTTTGCCATTTTTTTTGATTTATTGGTGATAGCGATGCTGTCATGCCAATAGCTTGACACTACATCTTCCAAATTCCTCAATTTTCGCTATCGCGAATTTTTTAAGAACTTCTTCGGGGTGGCAAAAGTAAAAGAAAATTTTGAGTTATAAGTTAAGAAGTTTGAATTTTTGTTAAGCAGTTGTTGATGTTTACTCCTTTGGAACCAAGCGCAGGACCAATTGGGGGTGCAGGGTTAGCCTGGCCTCCTTTACATTGTAGCTTTACATAGCCACTGATTTCTTTTGCCATTTTTTTTGATTTATTGGTGATAGCGATGCTGTCATGCCAATAGCTTGACACTACATCTTCCAAATTCCTCAATTTTCGCTATCGCGAATTTTTTAAGAACTTCTTCGGGGTGGCAAAAGTAAAAGAAAATTTTGAGTTATAAGTTAAGAAGTTTGAATTTTTGTTAAGCAGTTGTTGAATTTTGAATAAGTTTCATGCAACCTCACAAAGGGAGCAGCAACGCAAAGAAAACATCACTTTACTTTTAAAAAATATTGTGACAAAAATTGGTTTAATATCCGATACGCATGGTTGGCTCGATGAAGTTATATTTAAACATTTTGAAAGCTGCAATGAAATATGGCATGCTGGCGATTTTGGTAATATAGAAATTGCAGATAAGCTTTCAGCCTCTGGGCGAGCTGGGGGCGATAAAATTATTTTAAGAGGGGTTTACGGAAATATTGACGGTTATGATATAAGGAGTGTTTATTCGCAAAAACTCACCTGGGATTGCGAAGGCATACTTGTGTACATGACGCATATCGGCGGACATCCTGGTCGGTATGCGCCACACATAAAACAAGAATTGGTCAACCTACAAACAAAATTGTTCATCAGTGGACACTCACATATTTTGAAGATTATATACGATGATAAAATTGGATGCCTGCACATGAACCCTGGCGCAGCAGGCAAAGTTGGGTGGCATAAAATGAGAACTATCATCCGCTTCACTATTGATGGAACTAATATAAAAGACTGCGAAGTGATTGAATTAGGTAAACGATAGGTAATAAATCAACTTCCTTTATCTCCTCTCTACCGCATGTAGAAAATCAATAGTTTTATTATTTGGAACTAATTATTTTGATAAAAATTTAATAAGATGAAAAAAATGTTTTTTATTTTTCTAGCTATCATTTTGATTTCTACTCGTTCTCAAGCGCAAACAGATCAAAAAGAGGTGGCGGAAGTAGCCAAAACTGTGAGTTACTATTTAGATGGTGGTACAAATTCAGACAGTGTTATGTTCTCAAAAGCTTTTGCATTACAGGGTCAAATGTTATATATGCGAAATGATACATTAAAAATTGTTTCCCTAAAAGATTTTATGGGTGGCGCAAGGAACACGGGAGTAAAAAATAATCGCAAAACAAAGATTGATAATATACAGGTGTTTGGTAATGCTGCGCAGGCTAAACTAACCATTGAATACGATACCTTTTATTTTCACGATATGATGTCACTGCTTAAAACAAAAGATGGTTGGAGAATTGTTGCGAAAATATTTTACAGGGAAGACAAGCCTAAGCAGTAAGGTAAAAGTATGAATAATTGATCGTTGGTAGTTGATCGTTAGTAGTGGACTGCGACGACCAACCGTAAACTGTAAACTGCCAACTTGCGAACTCGGGAACTCAGGAACTCAGGAACTCAGGAACTTGTAAACTCTTAAACTTTAAACTCTCAAAACCAACCTCTGTCTGCACCAACTTCACGGAAAGGCCAGGGTATAGAAGCTAATATAACTAATAAGGCTACCAGGTAAAATATAAATGTGTGTTTGTGCTTGGCCCTATCCGTAATATTTCTTTTGGCTTGCGCTTTTCCCATATGAATTAAAATAATGGCAATCAACATCCCGATCAAATGTTCTACTGCAAAAAAACGGGCTGTTGAATTTTTCATGACTTCGCCTACACCCCCAAGAAATTCGATTTGTTTGTAACCCCACTTACCTGCATACCACTGGTAAGCGCCAACCAATAACATAATATCTGCAAAAATGGTGAGGATGGTACCAATCCTCCGGTCAGTTGAGGTAAATAGCCGACTGCCGGCTGTAGCGCTTCTAAAAATGGCTACTAATAAGAGAAGAAGAATTAGCCAACGTCCAAAACTGTGCAGGTGTAGTAATCCAGTATAGAAGCTGCTGTTCATACGAATGATTTTGGTTTGACCAAAACTACAAAAGCAACTGTGCAGCAACAAATTTGTTTATTACCTGCCGCCATTACTCCGCAGGTCTGCCATGCAATTGGCATCAAGCAAAGGAATATTTCCTGTCAACAAAAAGCCTAATACATCTGTTGTTTCAGAAGCATAATACATGAGGCAATCCTGATTATTGCAATGACTGCCATGAGTAGCATCTTTATGAGGAGTCTGCATAACAGTTCCAATGTCAACAAGACCCAACAAGTGAGCAACTTCATGCTCCAAAACAGTTGCTTCTAATTTTGTCCGGCTTGTTTGTCCAAGACCCCCGGAATTATCTTTTATCTTTTTGCCGAATAAAGATGAAGAAGTATTTCTATACGCTACTCCTAATACATTATTCTCATTGTACACACCATTGGTATATAAAATATAAATAGCTATTTCATTGGCAGTTGAAAAAGCGGTACGATTTGCTTTCTCTATGTTAATAATATCCTCAACATTTAAAGTTGTATTTGCATTGGCAGCAATTTCTTTGGTTACAATTGTAAGGCCGTTTGGTTTGTTGACAAACCCAGTCAAGAAATTTTGTAGATGAATGATTGCTTGTGCATCAGGCTCAAAACCGGACATGAATTGCACTTCAACCTTTAATGATTTATAAGTATTGCTGCTTAATAATTCATTTGCCGATGAGCCCACAGCTCTGTTATTAAAAGCGTCGGGATTAGCTGGGTTATCACTCACCTCATTTTTAGAACATCCAAGAATTAAAATTAATAATGTGAGCAGGAGGGTGTTTTTCATAAAGTGGATTTAAAAGTTACAAGAAACAAATTTGTTCTCACAGTATCTAATATTTATTAGCTTTTTTGAATTGCTCTTGAAAGTAGGTTATAGCCAAGGCAGTGGCAGTATAGGTTGATGGTGCAGGTGCTTTATAGAATTGTTGTTGTAAAAAGTGTCCTTCTTACCTCAGGATAAACTGTGCCACCTGAAGCTAAATAATAGTATCGGTGCCAGGCAATAGTCTGTAAACCGGATGCAAACTATTCTTCCCAATCAGCTATAAAAATATTTGTATCCCTGGTACCCCCGTTGTTGCGATTGCTGGAAAAGATTATTTTTTTACCATCGGGACTAAACATGGGGAAGGCATCAAAGCCCTTGTCACGACTGATCTTTTCCATGTTTAGTCCATCGGCGGTCATTGAGTACATGTTAAATGGAAAACCACGCTTGTACTCATGATTGCTGCAAAAAATAATACGCCCATCGGGCATAAAATTAGGCGCCCAGTTTGCCTGGCCAAGCGATGTAATTTGTTTGGCATTTTTGCCATCGGCATCTGCTACAAACACTTCCATTTGAGTAGGCGCCACTAAACCTTCTTTTAATAATTCCTTGTATTCTTTTATTTCTGCATCCCCTTTCGGACGACTGGCCCGCCAGACAATTTTTTCCCCATCTTGGTTAAACCAGGCGCCCCCATCATAGCCAAGCGCAGTGGTAATTTGGTTGGTCTTTCCTGTTTTTAAATCCATTACATATAAATCAAGATCACCATTTCGTGTAGAAGTAAAAATCATTTTTTTCCCATCAGCAGATATAGTTGCTTCTGCATCGTAACCAGGTGTTTTAGTAAGCTGCTTAATATTTTTTCCATCTATATCTATAATAAAAATATCATAGCTGCTATACACAGGCCAGATGTACCGGTTGCTATATTTTGATCTATCCGGAAGGGGTGGACAATCATCACCGCCTTTATGAGTGGAAGCATATACAACACGGTTATCTTTTGTAAAAAAAGCACAAGTGGCTCTGCCCTTGCCTGTGCTTATCATTTTATATTGAAATGGTTCTCCGTTTTTTGGAGTTTTGCCAACAAATATCTGATCGCAGGGAATATTGTCTTTACCAGAAGTACGTTGGAATACAATATACTGTCCATCATAATTCCAATAGGCTTCAGCATTGTCGCCGCCATTGGTTAACTGTTGTATGTTTTTAAAATTTTTTTCTTCCGGATATAATAATGTATCAATGTGGCTATTATTTATTTTCACCTGTTTTACTGTAAAAGAAAAAGAAAACAAACAGGCAACGATAGCAAAGAAGTAAACTAATTTCATTAAAAAAAATTGACGGATCATTAATTGCCGCAAATTTATGCGATTGCACTCACCTAATTTTTTAGCTTTCATCATGCAGAAGTCATTTTTATTTCTATTCGGTTTTATTTGTTGCTTAATTGCCTGCAGTAATGATAAAGAGGATGAACTAATATTACGGAAACCACCTTTTGACAAGCTTACAGATAGCATACAGCTTGCGCCGGAGAATGCAGAATTATTCTATCGCAGGGGTTTGTTATTATTTCAAAATGAAGAAATGGCCTACGCACAAAATGATTTGCGCCAGGCATGGAGCCTTTCTTCAAATGAAACATATGCTTTGGGTCTTGCAAACATATTAGCGCAAAAGAATGCTGATTCAGCTATAATATTTTTGCAATCAGCGTTACAAAAACTTCCTCAAAGCATAGCCTTACAAATAAGCCTGGCAAGAGGTTACCAGCAAAAAAAGGAATATGAAAAAGCCTTAATGATTTGTAACAATATCATTTCTCAATATCAAAATCAACTTGATGCATTAATCTTAAAATCGAAAATATTACAAGCACAAAATAAAAATGAAGAAGCCCTAGCCACAATGGAACAAGCGTATCGATATGCACCGTTTGACAGGGAACTGGTTTATGATCTTGCTTTCCTGTATGCAGAAACAAAAAATAAAAACGCCTTATCCATAACAGATTCTTTGATCAAAACCGATACGCTTGAAAAACATGCGGAGCCATATTATTTTAAAGGAGTCTATTTCCAAAATATTGGTAATAATGCAGAAGCCATCACGCAATTTAATGAAGCCATCCGGCAGGATTATTATTTTCTTGATGCCTATATGGAAAAGGGTCAAATACTTTATAATCAAAAAAATTATGTTGAAGCCAGGAAAACTTTTCAATTAGCTTCTACTGTGTCCCCTACTTTTGCAGACGCCTATTATTGGTTAGGTAAAAGTGATGAAGCACAAGGTAATAACACTGAGGCGAAACTTAATTATCAACGGGCTTATGGATTAGATAAATCATTAACGGAAGCGAAAACTGCCGCCGATAAATTGTAATATATGTTAATTAAGGATAGTTTTTTAGCACTGTTTGTAACACTCGGCCTTTTGCATTCCACAATTGCTCAAACCATTACCCGGCTTGACAAAAGTAAAATTTCTGCATCTGCATTAGACAGTAAAATTAAATATTTAATGAAGGCTGCTAATGTTCATGGATTAGCAGTAAGTATTTTCAATAAAAATGAGGTTATTTATAAAAAAACATTTGGTTATAAAAAGTTTGATACAAAAGCACCTTTACAAACGAATACCAATATTTATGGCGCTTCATTAAGCAAAGCTGTATTTGCTGTGCTTGTTATGAAATTAGTTGAAGAAGGTGTTATTGATTTGGATAAACCCCTGCAGGATTATCTTCCCAAACCGATATATGAGTTTAAGCCAGTAACCAGATGGCATGACAATTACATTGATTTGAAAACAGATACGTTGTATAAAAAAATTACAGCAAGAATGTGTCTTTCCCATACATCAGGATTTCCTAACTGGAGATCAGATCTTCCCGAAGAAAAATTAAAAGTGACACGTACACCCGGAGAAAAATATGGCTATTCAGGAGAAGGGCTGGTTTATTTACAGGTGGTGCTTGAAAAAATGACAGGTAAATCATTGGAAGAGTTAATGCAGCAAAAGATTTTTATACCATTGGGTATGCGCTCATCAAGTTATACCTGGCAGCTGGCATTTGAAAAAAATTATTCTTTCGGGCATAGTAATACAGGCGAGGTATTAGAAAAAGATAAAGATAATGAAGCACGGTCTGCCAGTACATTAGAAACCACATTAGACGACTACACCCGGTTTACAAAAGGAGTGCTTAGGAATACCGTATTAAAATCATCAACCACAAAAGAAATGTTTTCTCCTCAAATAAGAATAAAGTCTGTGCAGCAATTTGGCCCTTTAGGTTTAAAAGATTCAACCACTAATGATAAAATTAATTTAAGCTACGGTCTGGGTTGGGTATTATTACAGTCACCTTATGGTGTTGGTGCCTATAAAGAAGGCCATGGGGATGGTTTTCAACATTATTCAATTATTTTTCCTATGCAGGGAACAGGAATTATTATTATGGCGAATAGCAATAATGCAGAAAGTATTTTTAAAGAGTTATTGCAAATTACTATCGCAGATACTTTCACACCCTGGTATTGGCAAAATTACATTCCTTATAAGCCCATACGCTAAAGGGGAGCATTAAGAACTTCGTCTCCGGCCAATCCCACATCGTGGAAAGGGGGAAATTGCCTGACTGAAATAAAAATAATTCTTGCACTAACCTACCCCTCTCTACGGAGTGGAGAGGGGGTGGGTTGAGGGATTTCGAATTTGGAATTTGGGTTTTGAAATTTGAGATTTGCAGTTATGGCTATTGTTGCACCCTCACTTCTTTCCGCTAATTTTTTACGATTGCAAGATGAATGTACTATGCTGAATGAAAGTGAAGCAGATTGGTTTCATCTTGATGTAATGGATGGGCGTTTTGTTCCCAATATTTCTTTTGGTATTCCTATTATTCAGCAAATAAGAAAAACAACAACCAAAATTTGTGATGTGCACTTGATGATTATTGAACCTGAAAAATATGCTGAAGCATTTAAAGCAGCCGGCGCAGATATTTTAACGGTGCATTTCGAAGCTTGCACACATCTCCATCGTAATATTCAACAAATTAAATCCTTGGGTATGCAAGCCGGCGTTGCCATCAACCCTCATACACAGGTGGAATTATTGCACAATGTTTTACAGGACATTGATCTGGTTTGTATGATGAGTGTTAACCCCGGTTTTGGTGGTCAGCAATTTATTCCTCAGACCATTCAAAAAATAATTGACTTACGCAAAATGATAATTGAGCGAAATCTGAATGTAAAAATTGAAATTGATGGCGGTGTAACATTAGAAAATGCAAAAGAAATATTGGAAGCAGGCGCTGACGTGTTGGTGGCAGGTAATACTATTTTTGGCTCTGCAGACCCAAAAGCAACCATCGCCACATTAAAAAGACTTTGATAAAATCAAAGACCTAAAAGTTTTGAAAAACTTATAGGTTTCAACCCAGATTTTGATAATGGCAAAAGATCTTTTTTCAAACCAGGCAAACGAATACGCTAAATATCGTCCCACTTACCCAATAGAATTGTTCGAATACATTCTTTCTTTTGTAGAAAATAAAATAATAGCCTGGGATTGCGCTACAGGTAATGGACAAGCAGCCGGTGCACTATCCCGTTATTTTGAAAAAGTGATAGCAACAGATATTAGCGAAGCGCAGTTACAAAACGTAATACAAAAAGATAATATTTCTTATCAAATATCACAGGCAGAAAAAACCACTTTCCCTGATAATAGTTTTGACCTGGTAACAGCTGCCACTGCTTACCATTGGTTTGATCATAAAGCTTTTTATAAAGAAGCAACGAGAGTTGGAAAGAACCGATGTGTGGTTGCTATTTGGACTTACACTACTTTAATTTCAAACGATGAAAATTTGAACAAACTTTACCAACATTTCTATCAAAAAATAATCAAGGCCTATTGGGAACCGGAACGCAAATATGTAGATGAAAAATACGAGACAGTAGATTTTGATTTCAGCCCATTGCCTTCCAAAATTTTTTATTCCGACTATCACTGGACCAAAGAACAATTTAAAGGTTATATAGAAACGTGGTCGGCTGTTCAAAAATATAAAAAGCTCAATGGCGAATCACCACTATTGCAAATTGCGGAAGTACTCGATCAAACCTGGCCAGATAACGAGATAAAAGTAATTAGTTTTTCGATTCATCTGCGGATTGGACGTATTGAGAAAAGTTGACAGTTGACGGATGACAGTTGATAGCAGGTCGTTTATTGTTCAGCATTTCTTTACTATTTGATAATTCGACAAGCCCTGATTTCCATTCTTAAAATTGATAGTTGACAGCCATTCAGAACCTGTTTTGTCCAAGCGTGGGGCAAGGGCGAAAGCGCTAATCTGTATTGCACATAAATAAATAGTATTCTTTCAACGAATCAATTATTTTTAAGCATAAATTATTCATTACCTGTGAACTTCCTTCGGGTCTCTCTTATATTCTGTTGCATCTTTTTTTACCAGCTCGTCTTTGCACAAAAAGAACTGGCAACTGTTAGCGGTAAGGTGCTTGATGAAAATGAAAAAGCTTTATCAAATGTATCAGTCACTATTTTAGGGCAGCAAAAAGGCACCATCACTAACGACTCTGGTTATTTTAAAGTAAAAGTTCCTTCAGACAAAGCCTTTGCACTCATTTTTTCTTTCACAGGTTATAAAACAGTTCAGCAAAATTTTTTATTAAATGAAGGAGAGGAAGAACACATCACCATTCGCCTTATCGAAGGTGCCGGCACTTTGCAGGAAGTGATTGTGACCGACCAACGGGATCGTACAGAAGCAGGGTTGATCAAACCTAATCCAAAAAATATATTAAACCTGCCCTCACCAGTGACTGGTGTTGAGAGTTTAATAAAAATATTTGTTGGCTCCAATAACGAATTGACTTCTCAATACAATGTACGCGGTGGCAATTATGATGAAAATCTTATTTATATAAATGACTTTGAAATTTTTCGTCCCTATCTCGTGCGCAGCGGCCAGCAGGAAGGCTTAAGTTTCATCAATGCAGAAATGGTTCGCAATATTAATTTTTACAATGGCGGCTTCCAGGCGAGGTATGGTGATAAAATGAGTTCAGTACTGGATATTCAATACAATAAACCACGGTCTTTTGGCGGTTCTGCCTACATTAGTATTCTTGAACAAGGTTTTCATTTAGAAGGGATTGCTGCAAAAAATAAATTGTCCTATTTGATCGGCGTTCGCAACCGCAGTAATAAAAATTTACTAAGCCGGCAAGAAA
>MWVX01000524.1_pt1 | contig 12192 bp, 14 predicted proteins | sample 1047311 | NCBI WGS metagenome assembly MWVX01 (sample SAMN06349984, study PRJNA376086) | soil metagenome | isolation source: MtG-4 sample Antarctic (ecotone) soil | place: Antarctica | collected 2015-01-13
CTTTGATACAAATGTTTTAGTTGCTGCGGCGCGTTCTCGTCGAGGCGCATCTTATCAACTCATTTCCTTCGTGCCTTCATCAAAATTTAAGTTGATCGTTTCTTTGCCGCTTTATTTTGAGTACCTTGACGTTTTAATGTGTCCTGATGTCAGACCGAAAAATTTATCCGACATCGAAATCGTTGATGTCGTCAATGAGATTGTTTCATCTGCCTATTATCACGATATTTATTTTCTTTGGCGACCTTGGTTAAAAGACCGCAAAGACGATATGCTTTTAGAGTTGGCGATTGCTTCGCAAGCCGATTACGTCGTAACGTTCAACCTAAAAGATTTTAAGGAAATTGATTCGTTCGGAACAGAAGCCGTTGTGCCGTCGGACTTTTTGAAACTTGTGAGGAATTTATGAGCGCTATAACTGTTGAACTGCCAAATTCTCTGCATCGAAAGCTGGAAGAACTTGCCGAAAAAGAAGGCATTTCGCTGAGTCAATTTTTAGCAACTGCCGCCGCCGAAAAAATGTCTGCTTTGGAAACTTTTGAAAACATTTTGCGCGAAGCTAAAAAGCGCGATACACGTAAAGCCTTTGAGACATTCCTGCGCGCCGTTCCCGATATCGAACCGGAAAATCCTGACGATATAATCAAATAATTATTACTTTTCAAATATAACCCGAAAGTGATGCGCCGCGTAATTGGCGCGGCATACCTCGGCGAAGAGGCGGGCGACTTATCGGCGCTGGAAAATCCAAATGCAGTTGAGGAAATCCAAAAGCACAGAGAAAGTTAAGATTGTTTTATAATTGTTGTCAAAAGTATCCTTGATTTGGTTTCAACAACGCAAATGATGAAACGGGAAAATCTTAAACGCTTTGCTTGGCTGTCGGTTTTAGCGGCGGTCTTGACGATTAGTTTGAAAATGGTGGCGTATTTTTTCACCGGTTCGGTCGGTTTATTGTCCGACGCGCTTGAATCGGTGATCAATCTGGTCGCGGCGGTGATGGCGCTCCTGATGCTCAGTTTAGCCGCGCGTCCGCCGGACGAGGAACACGCTTTCGGACACGACAAAGCCGAATATTTTGCGAGCGGCATCGAAGGAATGCTGATTTTGTTTGCTGCCGTCAGCATCGGCTGGGCGGGAATTTCCCGCCTGCTTGCACCGCAGCAGATTCAGCAGATCGGAGTTGGACTGATGTTGTCGCTCGCGGCGACTCTAATCAATTTTTTCGTGGCGCGAGTTTTGATCCAAACCGGGAAAAAACATCGTTCAATCATTTTGGAAGCTGACGGACAACATTTGATGACCGACGTCTGGACTTCAATCGGCGTCGTTGTCGGAATCGCCGCTGTCGCTTTTACAAATTGGTATATTCTCGACCCGCTCATCGCGCTGCTCGTCGCCGCCAACATTATTTGGACCGGAATTCGATTGATGCGGCGTTCGGCACTCGGACTAATGGACACGGTGGTTGCTGTACCGAAACAGCAGGCGATTCGCGAAATTCTCGATCAATATGTCGAGCGCGAAGGCATCGAGTATCACGCTCTGCGCACCAGACAATCCGGGATGCGGCAATTCGCCAGCGTCCACATTCTCGTTCCCGGCAAATGGACGGTGCACCAGGGACATCAATTGCTCGAACAAATCGAAGCCGACATCCGCCGCGCCGTCACCGGAACAATCGTCTTCACGCACCTCGAATCGCTCGACGACCCGGCATCCTGGCACGATATTGAGCTTGACCGTTTTGAACAATGATTGTCAGTTTGATAAATTAAATTTTGAGATGGCAAAAGCAAAAGAAATAATCGGACTTGATTGCACGGCAAATGCTCTTGAATGGGCGGAAGCGGTTTTGCGCGTGCGTTTTGAAGAAGTAATCGAACTGCGCGGGGCGGCGCTGGATTTTTCTGACATCAAAGGCGTTCACGGGATGCGGGTGGCGTCACGTCGTCTGCGCAGCGCGTTGCGCGATTTTCTGCCGCTTCTGAAAAAGCGTCCGCTTCGGCGCGTGAGAAAAAAGTTGAAGGAAATTGCCGACGCGCTCGGCGCGGTGCGCGACCAGGACGTAGCGATTCTCGCGCTGGAAAACTTGCAAGCCGTCGCCGCAATTGACGAAACCGGTGAGCAAATTAAAGAAGGAATTGAAACGCTGCTTGTAGAACGTCGCGCGGCGCGTGAAAGGGCGCGAGCGAATTTGACGAAAACTCTCGCCGACACCAATATTGCGGGGCTAGAGCAAGATTTTACCGCTGCTCTCGATAAAGCGTTCAGAAAAAATAAACGGGGATGCGTCGTCAGTTTTAATGAAGCTGGACGCGAAGCGGTTGCCGCCGGTCTCGAAGAGTTGTGCGATTTGGGCGCGAGTGTTTACGAACCTTTCAACATCGAAAAACTGCACGAAATGCGCATTGCGGCTAAACGTCTGCGTTATGCGGTTGAACTTTTTACGGCTTGCTGGGGAGCAAAAGTCGAGCCGTTTGCCGCCGAGATAGCCACGATGCAATCGCTCTTAGGCGAAGTTCACGATTGCGACGTTTGGCTGGAAAGTTTGGGCGGGCGGATGCGCGAGCGGCAAAACGGCGCGGCAAACACAAGCCAACACAAGGCATCTGTCTGGCTTTTGTCCGAATTTATAAAAAACCGGACAAAAAATTATCGTGCCGCACTCAAACTCTGGAGTGAATGGGAAGCAACCGGATTTACCGAAAGAATGCAGGCGACGATTGCTTGATTGTTCTTTTGTAAAATTAAAAAGACCCAAATAATAAAGTCTCACTTTCGCTAAGCGAACATTCGGCATAACAACCAAAATATTAAAACGATGAAATTAGACTCGAGTACCGTTTATACTATCGGTCACGGACGACATTCATGGACGGACTTCTTGGCGCTTCTGCAAAAATACGAAATCGCTTTTTTGTGCGATGTGCGGAGCATTGCGCGTTCGCGCTGGGTACAGTTTAATGGCGCGGTTCTGCAGGAAAACTTGCGTGAAAACAGAATCGGCTATGAACATCTTCCCGAATGCGGCGGTAAAACGATTGCCAAATCCGAAGATTTAGCGCACGGACTTGAAAGAATTTTAGAGTTATCGGCTGAAGTAAAAACCGCCATTATGTGTTCGGAATCACAGCCGCTGACGAAGCACAAAACGCCGCGCGCGAATTGTCATCGCATCGGACTTTTAGCGCCGCACTTAAAAGCAAAAGGCGCGGGGCGGATAATTCATATTTTGCCGAACGGCGACTCAATCGAGTTTGACGAAAGCGCAGTCGCTTCGATTTGGTAAAAATAGAGTTTCTCGCCGTTAGCGCAAAGACCGCAAAGTAAAATGATCGTTTATATAAATGCTGAAAATTTAGCTGACCTTTGTCAAGAATTAGCTGAAAAAGATTCGGATTTGGCTTTCATCTTTCAAACCTACGGCACGCCGCCTCTATGGGCGCGTGAGGCAAGTTTTGCAACGCTTGTTCACATTATTCTCGAACAACAAGTCTCGGTCGCTTCGGCGCAATCGGCGTTTGATAAATTGCGGGAAAAACTCGGCACAGTCACGCCCCAAGGTGTTTTGAGTTTGACTGACGCGGAAATGAAAGCCGCGTATTTCAGCCGCCAAAAGATGAGCTATACGCGAGATTTGGCAAAAGCAATTTCCAGCGGAAAGTTAAATCTCGAATCGCTCAACATTCTGCCGGATGAAAAAGTCAAAACGGAACTGAAAAAAATAAACGGCATCGGCGATTGGACGGCGGACATTTATCTTTTAATGGCGATGCACCGAGCCGACGTAATGCCAAAAGGCGATTTGGCTTTGCACATCGCCTGGCAAAAATTGAAAAATTTGGAAAACCGACCTGCCTCCGACGAATTTTTAGTTATTGGCGAAAAATGGAAGCCGTTGCGTGCCGTTGCCGCGCGTCTTTTGTGGCATTTTTATTTATGTAAAAGAAGGATTTAGCGACAGAGTTCTCGGAAAATCCAGAGAAAAATCAACCGCAGTTTCATGTAGTGGTATAAACAGATAAAAACTTATTCTGTTTATCTTGTTTATCCTGTTTAGCTTTCCTTTGAGCATTCTATGTCCTCTGCGACAAATGTTTTTTTGTGATAAATTTTTAGCGATGTTAGAAAAAGAACTTGAAACCGCCGTTGCTTTGGCACGACAAGCAGGCAAAATAATTTTAGATTTTTACGAAACGGGCTTTGAAATCGAAGAAAAAATCTTTGCCGACAACTTTTCCGAACCGGTCACGATTGCCGACCGCGCCGCCAGCAAAATCATTGTTGAATCTCTCGCCGAAATTTTCCCGGATGACGGGATTTTGTCCGAAGAAGAATTTGACGATCAGCAAAGATTAGAGAAAAATCGCGTTTGGATAATTGACCCGCTTGACGGGACGCAAGGTTTTGTTGATAAAAACGGCGATTTTGCAGTTCAAATCGGCTTAACTGAAAAGGGCAAAAGTGTTCTCGGCGTTGTCTTTCTGCCGAGTGAAAATATCTTATATTACGCAGAGAAAGGAAGCGGCGCGTGGCTCGTCGAAAATGAGCAAACATCCGAGCGGATGCAGGTTTCCGGCAAAACCGATTTCAGCCAACTAAATTTGGCGACGAGCCGCAATCATCGAAGCCCGGGAATGTCGCGCGTATTTGAAAGCTTTAGCTTGAAATCAGAAACTCGGCGCGGTTCGGTCGGTTTGAAAATCGGTTTGATTACCCGGCAAATCTGTGATTTATACGTTCATCTCAGCCCTCGCACCAAACATTGGGATACGTGCGCGCCGGAGATTATTTTGACGGAAGCGGGTGGCAATCTGACCGACCTTTTCGGCGGAAAAATCATTTATAATACGGCGGACGTCCACAATTATAACGGCGTTTTGGCAACCAACGGCGGCACGACGCACGAGCGGGCAGTAAAAAGTTTGAAACCTTTGTTGAATGAATTCGGCAGGCTGCGCGTAAAATCCGTCGCGGGAAACTAAATAACCTAAGTTGCCAGTTAGAATTTTTCACCGCAGAGACGCCGAGTTCCCGCAGAGAGACGCCGAGAAAACTTGAAAATCTCTGCGAATCTCTGCGCTTTACTCAGCGTCTCTGCGGTGAAATCTTTCGCAAATTTGGTAACTGGCAACTTGGGTTAAATAGTAAGAAAGGGGGAAGTTATGCAGAAAAAATCGAAAACTGTTTTTGATAAATTAAGCGTTTTTAACGAAGCGGGCGAATTAAATGTTATTGTCGATACGCCGAAGGGAAGCCGCAACAAATACAAATTCGACGAAGATTTGGGGCTTTTCAAATTAGGCGGCGTTTTGGCGGTCGGACACACTTTTCCGTTCGATTTCGGTTATATTCCGGGTACGCTCGGCGGCGACGGCGACCCGCTCGATGTTTTAATTTTGATGGATGAACCGGCTTTTGTCGGCTGTCTGATTCCGTCAAGACTCATCGGCGTGATCCAGGCTAAACAAACCGAAGACGGAAAAACCGAAGTTAACGACCGCTTGATTGCCATTGCTGCAAATGCGCGCGCTCATTCGGACGTAAAATCACTCAGAGACTTGAACAAAACTCTGGTTGACGAAATCGAGCATTTTTTCGTTTCTTACAACGAAGCCAAAGGAAAAAAGTTTGAACCTACGGGTCACGGCGGCACACAGAGAGCAAGAAGAATTGTTGAGGAAGGCATAAAACGGCGTAAGTAGCGGCGAAAAGCAAAAGACAAAACGAAAAAATATTAGCGGAAATGGAAATTAAACGACGGTTTGTCATCCACGAACATCACGCTACGCGACTGCATTTCGATTTGCGGCTTGAGGTGGCAGGAGTCCTAAAATCCTGGGCGGTTCCGAAAGGGCTTTCGCTAAATCCGAATGATAAACGCCTGGCAATCGAAGTTCCCGACCACAGTTTAAGCTATATTGGTTTTGTCGGGCGAATCGCTGAAGGCAGATACGGCGCGGGCGAAGTTGTTATTTGGGACAACGGCGAATATTCGACCGGAGGCGAACCGTTAGAACAATTGCAAAAAGGTCGACTTAAATTCACTTTTCACGGCGAAAAACTGCGCGGGGGTTTTACTCTTTTACAGATGAAAGATAGAAAAGGTCAGTGGCTCGTTTTCAAAGAAAAGGACGAATTTGCCGATTTTAATTGGGAACTGAAAACCGTTTTAACCCCGAAAGCCAAAATAGAGAAAAGGAATTAGCCACGAACAGACACAAAAGAACGCGAAGAATTTTTTAAATTTTTTTGCTTTTTTGTGTTTGTTCGCGGCTCAAAAACCTATGCGTTTCGGACATTTAATTTGCTATAATCAATTTATGAAATTCCTGCATATTTCCGATGTTCACTTGGGCTGCACGCGGTATCAATTAACTGAAAGTCCGCGCGATTTTTTTGACGCCTGGATTGATGTTCTGCAAAAATATGCGATCGGTGAAAACGTTGATTTTGTTTTGATTGGCGGTGATTTTTTTCATAAACGCAATGTTCCGCCGGAAACGATGAATTACGCCTTTGCCGGTTTGTCTCTGCTCAAAGATAACAACATTCCGTGCGTGGCGATTGAAGGCAATCACGACCAGAAGGGAAACGATACCGAACACAGCTGGTTACGTTCGCTGGCAAAATGGAATTTGATAAAGCTGCTCGAACCAAAAAATATCGAAGGAAAAATAATTTATACGCCATGGGATGAAGAAGATGGTGAAGGCGGATTCGTCGACATCGGCAACGCCCGGATTTTCGGCTCGCACTGGTACGGAGCGTCGGCAAACTGGGCGATTCCGATGCTGACCGAAGCGATTAAAGAGAACAGCCGCCCGGGCGCGTTTCAGATTTTGATGCTCCACACGGATGTCGAAGGTCATCAAACGCACCCGATTCCCGCGCTCTCGCTCGCAAACTTGAAAGAACTGAAATCCGTGACCAATTACGTCGCGCTCGGGCACACGCACAAAAGTTACGAAATAGACAACTGGGCATTTAATCCGGGTTCACTGGAAATAACGAGCATTGACGAATACCGCGAAACGCGCGGCGCATTTTTGATTGAAGTCGGCGAGAATCTGGAAGTTTCCGCGCAGCATCTGAGAGATTATCGGCAGAGACCGTTTCAGCGTTTACCATTTGACGTTTCAGGCTATAGCGACCCGAAGGATATTACGACCGGCATTCTCGAAATGATAAAAAATCAGGCGCGCCCGTTTGATGAAAGCTCCGATATGTCGCGTCCAATCCTCGAAATAACTTTGCGCGGGCATCTCGGTTTCCCGAACTCAAATCTCGAACAGCAAAAAATCCGCGAAGAAGCCAGAGAAATGATTGGCGCCTTGCACGTTCGCCTTAAAAATCACACCGCGCCGATTGAATATGCGGTCGCGGCAGGCGTCGGCGAAGACGTTTCGCGCGAACAACTGGAACGCCGCGTCGTCGAAGATTTAATCGTTCGTGATAACCGCTACAAAACGCGGGTTGATGAGATGGCGGACGCGATTGTTGGTGCTAAACGGCTGGCTTTGAGCGACGAAACACCCGATAAAATTGTTGATTTTATTGCTCTCAAAATAGTCTAAAGCCCAAAGTCCAAAGCCCAAAGCCCAAAGTCGACGCGTCAATTTGACTTTGGACTTTAGACTTGAGACTTTGGACAATAAATCTTATGTCCGAAGCCTTCGATAAAATAATTGGAATCAAACACTTGCCGCTATTTCCGCTTCCGCTTGTATTGCTCCCGAATGAGCTTTTGCCGCTTCACATTTTTGAGCCGCGCTACCGGCAGATGTTCAAAGATATTGCGCCAGAAAAAAATTTGTTTGGTGTTACTTATTTTAATCCGCAAGAAACATTTGTCGAAAAACCTTCGGCGGACACCGTTGGATGTGTCGCGGAAGTACGCGAAAGCCAGATGATGCCCGATGGTCGCTCTAACATTTTGTCAATCGGCACAATCAGGTATCGCCTGCTCGATTATATCGAAACGAACGACCCGTATCTGGTTGGGGAAGTCGAGTTTTTTGAAGATTTAGAAGAGGACTCGAATCTTTTGAAGCCCCTGACCGAAGAAGTTTCGGAACTTTTTAAGCGCATTGCCAGAGCCGCTCGTAAACTCAGCGGTGAACGCGGCACTTTTCCGGATATTTCACAAACCGAGCCGCAGGCGTTGTCTTTTCTGGTAACCGCGGCTTTTAATCTCGAACCCGATTTGAAATATCAATTACTGGAGATGCGTTCAACGATTGAAAGGCTCGAACGCTTACGCGAAATTCTCGTCCAAGCCGTCGGTCGAATGGAAGAAAGCGCTGAAATCCATAAAATTGCTAAAACAAACGGACACAGTAAAAAGAAAATAAACCTCAATTAATGTGTTTCGGCTTTAGCAATAGAAACAAAATACAACTTGAAATAAATTTTAAGAGTCTTAAAGCCAGCCTACTAAAAAAGTCTTTTGCACGAGCCACTGAAAATGTTACGATAGAATGCATTTAAGAAGGAAGAGTTTCAATCGATGAAAACAAAATTTTTCGCCTGTTTACTGATTGTTTGTGCTTTTTGTTTGAATACGTTCGCGCAAGCCGGCGCTAAAAACGAAATAAAAGTTAAAACCGAAAAAGTGTCAAACGCGCAGTTCTTTCCGCTTTCCGAATTAAGAGAGGGAATGAAAGGCACGGCGCGAACCGTTTTTCGCGGCAGTGAACCGGAGGAATTCAACGTCGAAATCCTCGGAATTGTTCCGGGCGCGATCGGTCCGAAACAGGATATGATTGTCGGACGAATTTCAGGCGGCAGCAGCGAGCGAACAAGCGTTTTTGCCGGTATGAGCGGTTCACCCGTTTATATCGACGGCAAACTTCTCGGCGCGATTTCATACAGCTTTCCTTTTTCGAAAGAACCGATTTGCGGCATCACGCCGATTGATCAGATGATTACGATTTTTGAAAAAAATCAAAATATCAAAACAAAATCGATTGAGCCGCGCGCATTTTCATTTGCCGAATTGAACGCGGCAACCTGGCAGCCGAACTTGCCAAAAAGCGCGAACGTTTCAAATTCTATTCTGACAGGCACAAGCGCGAATTCCTCGCTCGCCGTCGTTGCGGGACAGGCGTTTCAACCGATTGCCACGCCCGTTACTTTTAGCGGTTTTAGTCAGGAGACTCTCAATCTTTTTGCGCCGCAACTTTCGTCCGTTGGCTTGCTTCCTGTCGCAGCTGCGGGCGGCGCGGCGCGAATTGCTCCCTTAAAAGTAGCCAACGAAAAAACTTTGCTCGGCGGCACTTCGGTTTCGATGCAGCTCACGCGGGGCGATTATTCGATGGCGGCGAGTGGCACGGTAACTTGGCGCGACGGCGACAAAATTTACGCCTTCGGTCATCCGTTTCTAAATCTCGGCACGGCGGATTTGCCGATGTCCGAATCGCACGTCGTGACGGTTATCCCGAATTTGAACAATTCCTTCAAACTAGCCGTGCCGGACGCGATGGTCGGAAGTATGACACAAGACCGCGCCACCGGCGTTTTTGGCACGCTCGGACAAACGCCGAAAATGATTCCCGTCCGAGTAAATCTTGAAACGAGTCGCAACAATCAGGAAACTTTAAACTTTGAAGTTGCCAAAGACAATTTTTTAACGCCGCTTTTGTTGAATATTGCGGTTTACAATTCGATTACCGCTAATGAGCGCGGACTTGGCGATTCGAGCGTTGAAATGAAGGGCGAAATCAAACTAAAAAATCAACAATCGATAAAACTTGACCGTCGTTTTGCTGGAGCGCAAGCCGCGCAGTTCGCTTCGCTGTCGGTTGCCCTTCCGGTCAACGCGCTGCTTCAGAGCCGCTTTGATAATGTTGAAATCAGCGAAGTGAACATGAGCTTTGTTTCGGTTGACGGAAGTAAGACCGCTGTTTTAGAGCGCATCGCGCTCGACAGAACGGAAGTAAAAGCGGGCGAGAGTTTTGAAGTTCAAGCATTTATCAGAACAAACACCGGCAAAGTTTTTTCGCAGAAAATTCCGGTCACAATTCCTGCCGATACGCCGAGCGGCGCGTTGACGATTACGGTCGGCGACGGCGGCTCGATTCAGCAAACGGCGGCTTCGCGCCAATTCGTGCCGAAGGATTTGGGCGAGCTTGTTAAAACTCTAAACGAAATTAAAAAATCAGACCGGCTTTACGTGCAGACTTCCCGCGTAACGAACGGCGCGATTATCGGCGCCAATGAAATGCCCAATCTTCCGCCTTCGATGCTGGCGACTTTGAATAATGACCGAACAGCCGGCGGCTTCAAACCAACGGTTTTGACCGTTTTAACCGAACATGAACTTGCCCCCGCCGAATATATAATTTCAGGTCAACAGGTTTTGACAATTGAAGTGATTAAGTAGATATCGGATGTTACATGCCAGAGACAACTTCCAGCATCTAATACCTAGCATCTGACATCTATTTTATGAATAATTTACCCAAACTTCTTGAAGCGACAAGTTTTGCCGCACAAAAACATACCGCTCAAAAACGAAAAGGCGCAGACAGGCAGCCGTATATTAATCATCCGCTGGAAGTAGCGAATTTATTAGCAAATGTCGGAAAAGTTGATGATTATGACATCTTAATCGCCGCCGTTTTGCACGATACCATCGAAGACACAAATACGACTAAAGAAGATATTGCCAAGCTTTTCGGAAATAAAGTCGCTGAAATAGTTTTGGAGTTAACCGACGATAAATCTCTACCGAAAGCTGAGCGAAAACGACTGCAAATCGAACACGCGCCACACATCTCTATTGAAGCAAAGCAAGTAAAACTTTGCGACAAAATCAGCAACATCCGCGACATTACCGAAAATCCGCCACACGATTGGTCGAACGAAAGGCGAATTGAATACGTTGAATGGGGCGAAAAGGTTGTCGCCGGACTTCGCGGCGCTAATAAGAATTTAGAAAATTATTTTGATGAATTGGTCGGGCAAGCCAAACATAACTTGATATAGCTCAGTAAGTCTCAATCGTCCACTCAGGCAAAATATCTCTCATTAAAAAAGGAGCGGGAAGCCAAAAACTTCTTGCTCCTTTTTTATTAAATTCAACCTAACTTAAAAATCAAATCTAACGCCGAGTTGAAACTCGCGGTTATAACTTGAATTAAAAGTGAATGAAGGCGAGCCGGAAACGAATATGCGCGGTGTGCCGAAGTTCGTCGTTTGCGTCAAACGTTGTGCGCCGCTCACCGTGCTAAAACCGTAAAGTGCGTTATTGACCGCTTGTACGTTTGCGCGGTTGAAAATGTTGAAGCCTTCCGCAAAGAGTGTGAGCCGGAATCGCTCGCCGAACCTGATGGCACGTCCGACGCGCAAATCAACTTGGTATGTCGGGGCGGTCGAGAATTCGTTTCTTCTCGTTCCGGGCGCACGGTCGTTGGCAGTATTGCCGTCGCCATTCGGGTCGCCCGAAACAGCCGCCGAATACGCGATGCCGGATTGCGCCGTAAAAATCCCGGTGAAAATATAATCGCTTAAAATCGCCCGAACAATTTTGTTTTCACTAAATTTGAACGTCCCTGTTTCATAAACCGGACTGAAAATGAAACGATGCCGAACGTCTAAATCCGAACGTCCGTACTCGCCCGTCAAATCGAATTGATTTTCGGCAATTTTCGCGTCATCGCCGCCGCCCGGAACAACCGAAGTTTGGTCGGGTTTATCATCTTTAGCTTTCGACAAAGTGTAGCTCGCGTTAAATTGCAAACGGTTGGCGAAACGACGATTTAGCTCAAACGTTAAACCTTGATAGAAAGAATTTGCAGTGCTTTCAAAAAGGCTGATGCGCTGGAAAGTCGGAATCGGACGCGCGCCTGAAAATCTTTGAACCGTTATAGTTTCGCCGGTCGCCGTCGCGCCGTTAAAAATCGGAACGGTGGTTGTTATCGGCGCGGATAGATTCGCGTTACGAGTGCGCGTCAAATCATCGCCGCGGAAAAGCGTGTATTGCACCGAAGCCGTCGTGTTGGCAAAAATCTCGCGCTCGAATTGCAAACGGGCTTGATGCGTGAACGGCTGTTTGTAATTCTTGTTGAACAGATAAAGATTGACCGGCGCCAGCGTCGCACCCGTCGGCGGGCTGGTGAATACATTCGGATACGTCGGACACAATGCCGGAGTCACTGTGCAATTAATGTCAATTGCCACAACTTG
>MWVX01000525.1_pt1 | contig 12192 bp, 11 predicted proteins | sample 1047311 | NCBI WGS metagenome assembly MWVX01 (sample SAMN06349984, study PRJNA376086) | soil metagenome | isolation source: MtG-4 sample Antarctic (ecotone) soil | place: Antarctica | collected 2015-01-13
GAGTTTGTTCCGGCTGAGTACTTGACTCGGAGACACTGACCACAACCTTGGTGCAAAGGGATATCGAAGCAGTGATTCATATGCCAAATTGGCATCTCAAATGACGAAGACGCGGATTCAGTGGATAACAAAGTCGATCTAACCGATGCCACCAACCCGGGGCGTCCAATGCCGGATGATCGAATGTCGCTCCTGAACTGATGGTTTGGATCATACTCGCGAGTGCCGTGCGTCGTGGAGCGGGAGAACGAAGATCAAAGATGCCCGGCTCGTAGGACCCGCTATTGCGCGTTAACAGACTATTCCAGTCGAAAGCGCCGAACGCTGCCCAGGCCGTCACCGCACGAACGTCAATACATTCCGCGCGTGATTCCGCCGCGGCATTCCAGGCTTCATCAAACCACCGCAATTGCTCTTCTCGCGTGCAGCCAAGATGTACCTCCGTAATCGCAAGCGGCAAATGGTATCGCTCCCACACTTCTCTCAAAATTGCTTTCGGACCAGTGACGCCTTCCGCACAGACCCTCACCGCCTCCACGTCTGCGTATGCATGACGTCCGTTGCCACCATGAAAAGCAACTGGGTATCGGGCGAGGCGTTGATCGAGAAAACGCTCGCTGGTGATGTAATGATTTATCCCCAGAAGGTCAGGCGAAGTTTGATTCTCCAAAAACCAACCTAACTCGCTTGGCTGTATTCCCAACCAAATGAAGTAATCCCACATCGGCGTACCTGAAGTGATCCGACCATATAAGAGATCAAAGGTCAGCCAGCGTCGTTCGTTTTCAAAATCGGCTTGGTAAGCAAGCGTCGGCGTGCTGAAAGTTTTCCCCACGTCCTCGGTCTGTACCAGGCGAGCGGTTGGATTCACATTTCGAATCGCCTTCATCGAAAGAATGATTGCCCGACATTGCGCGAGTAAAGCCCTCACGAACACCAAGGCTTCGCGAGCGTGGGGATACCAATGTCCATACAGACAACTAAACCGCGCAGTGGTCAGCGGCTCGTTTACAGGCGTGTAGGCAGACACCCATGGGTAACGTCGAGCCACTGCTCCTGCGTATGTGGCGAGTTTTTCAGGAAATTTTGGATCAAGAAGACTTGTGTAGGACGGCCCGCTCCCGTGATGGACCAAACCGACGATTGGCATTAGTCGCAGACGACGCAGCGAGTCCATTCGTTCATCGGCCCAGGACCAAGCCAGGTTATCCAATGCTTGTGGCGCGGTTCGCTCCCAGAGAATGGGATACCGAAGCGTGCGGACCCCCAGCGCGGCCAGTCGCTCAAGATCCTCAGAACGTAGGGCGTGCCCGCAGCGTTCAAGTTGGTCCGAATACTTATCGCCAACCCGATTTACTGTGCACTCCAATCCGGCCCATAGTTCAAGTGGCGGAAGAGTTAACTTCTCGGCAGTCATGATGTATTCAGTGAGTCGCTGCCGTCATAGCGAGTCCGGAAAACGCAACCGGATCCGACTCCGGCTTGTGTCCGTTGCCGTTGCCATTTCCATTATTATGGAGGGTAGCTTCCAACCTCTTCATGCCGGCAATCTTCCCGTAGGTAGTAAGCGCCTGGGCCACGATCTGATCCATGTTGTAATACTTATAAGTGGCTAACCGACCGACGAAGGTAACTCCCCGCGTGCCATCAACAAGAGCCTTGTATTTTGCGTAGATTGCGGAGTTTTCCTTTCGAGGCACCGGATAGTAGGGATCTCCTTCCGCTTTCGGAAACTCATAAACGATGCTGGTGCGTGGATGCTCCTGGCCCGTCAGATACTTGAACTCCGTGACGCGCGTATAAGATTGTTCGTTCGGATAGTTAACGACCGGAGCCGACTGAAATGCCGACTGGTCGTGAGTTTCATGTTTGAACTCCAAGGAGCGATAGGGCAACTTCCCGTAACAAAAATCAAAGTAAGTGTCCACCGGACCGGTATAGATCATTTCGCGGAACGGAATGTCTTTCTCAACGTCTCTGTAATCACAATTGAGAAGAACCTTAATGTTTGGATGATCCAACATGCGCTCAAACATTCTCGTGTAACCGTGCAAGGGCATCGACTGATAGGTATCAGTGAAATACCTATCGTCTCGATTCGTGCGCGTCGGCACGCGCGACGTCACACTTGCGTCCAACTCGGAAGGATCCAGTCCCCACTGTTTGCGCGTGTAGTTCCTGAAAAATTTCTCGTAAAGCTCGCGGCCGACCTTGCTCACTACCACATCTTCTGAAGTGCGGATCTGTTCGCACGGCTCAGCCACCTTCTTGAAGAAATCTTCGACTTCAAATGACGTCAGACTGAGCCCGTAAAGGCTGTTGATGGTGTCCAGGTTAATTGGAATCGGAACTATTTGGCCATCGACGCTGGCGCGGACGCGATGTTGATACGGTCGCCACTGGGTGAAGCGGGAAAGATACTCAAAAACCTCACGCGAGTTCGTGTGGAAAATATGTGGCCCGTACTTGTGAACCAGAATACCGGCTTCGTTGTAATGGTCATAAGCATTTCCGCCGATGTGAGACCGCTTATCACAAATCAAGACTTTTTTATCAGAACCGGCGGCTAATCGTTCGGCAAGCACGCTGCCGGCGAAACCCGCTCCGACGATTAAATAGTCAAACATATGATCCCTCCTTGTGCCATTCCTTGTGTGAACGTTTCCCTGTTAAGGATTAGAAATCAGGCGACAACAACTGCCGCCCTCTGCGGCCTCACACTGCTACCGGCGAAGGCCTCGCATTTCCCTTCTGCTTAGTATCGATTGTTTGATTAATCAAATCGGACATTTGTGCCCACGTTTTATCCCATGACATGTCAGCGAGAAAATCGTCAATCCTCTTAAGCCACTCACTATCTTTTTTACCTTTAGTCATGAAGTCTTCAGCGGCGCGGATAAATTCGGTCGGGCTATCCGCGATTCGTACCAGGTTCAACTCGCCATACGGACGGATGACGTCCCGTATCGAAGTGGAGATGACAGGTTTGCCCGCTGCTAAGTATTCCGGTGTCTTGGTAGGGCTGATGAATCGTGTGGATTCATTCCGAGCAAACAACAGCAGGGCAATGTCCCAACCCGCGAGGTAGGCAGGTAACTCTTCGTATTTCTTCGGGCCGAGGTAATGGATGTTTGGGTGCTTAGGTAAAGTATTCGGATGGATCTTGACTACCGGACCAATCATGACGAAGTGCCAATCTGGACGCTTCCGTGCTACCGCGTCGAGCAATTCAGTATCAAAGCGCTCATCAATCACACCGAAGAAACCCAGGCGCGGCTGCGGAATAGCTGCCTGATCCTGGCGGTCGCCGGTAATGGTCCGGGCCTTACCAAAATGTGAGACATCGATGCTACTCGGAAAAGAATGAACCGCGGGGTGTGCATTAAGCTTCGCTTCATACAAACTCTGCCCGCCGGTGAAAACAAGGTCCACGCATCTGAAAAGCTCCCGCTCAAAGTCTGCCAGGCGCGAGTGCGCCCCTTTGAAAGCTGAAAGCTCATCCATGCAATCGTAAATAGAGGCTATCGGAGAAAAGTGTTTCGTAAAGCTGAGAGCCATTGGCGTGTAGTACCAAAACACGTATTCGCGAATACCCTGCTCCAAAAACAATCTGCGAACCATCTCCTTCAGAACAGCAGTCGTGGCAACTTCGCTGCGCAGCCCTGATGGCAAATGTGGCACGACAACTCGCACGTGCTCATCGCCCTCCTGCACGTCGAGCCGCATTGAGCCATTTCCAAAAACCGGTTCTTCTACAAAAAACACCCGCCGGTCTCGAGCACAGCGCGTCAGCAGATGTTGCGGCCGTTGATAAACAAAATTCCAGCGCAAGTGCGAGAAGCAAACGAGGTCAGGGATTTTTGGGCCGGCGCTGGGGAATCTTTCGGATTCGCCATTTCTGGTACCTACCTTTATTTGCGTCTGCGCATAGTCCCGCTCGGCCAAATGTTCCGCCATTCTTAGTTCCCATTAAGTTGTAAAAGTTTAGGTTCCGTGTTCATCGTTCATTCCCCGATTCGTGACACCGGTGCAGACGTATGCCTGAGAGAGAAAAAATTACAATTGACTTTTTACTATTCCAAAGACAAAACAGGCGAGGTCGAGCTCGCCCGCTTCCTCCGTCTTTTACGTTTGCAGTGTGGGCATCCTATAACTTGACCGCTAGAGAGTTCAGTACGCTAACGTACCTCTATAAGAACTCGACATAGATTCGTGAGTTTCTCGCAATGCAGGCTTGGCACTTCACTAATTGGTACGTTTACGTACCGACGCTGGTCCAGGTAACGGAGTAGTGTCTCCTTCAGAACAAGCGGGAATGTCTGAGGTTGGTTGGTGGTTCTCCGACAACTGCCAATCCAATCTCAGGCGATATCTGTCTCGACTACGTTCCTCTTGTAGTGTCTTAACCCTTGAGCTAGAGAATTCCCAATGGAAACCGCGCAGCATCACGTTCTTTACATTGAGGACCACGATGACACTCGTGAACTGGTCACACTCGTATTGGCAGAACGTAATTATCGCGTAACAACAGGCTCCACCCTTGCAGACGCTTTCAAACTCGCACGCCAACATCACTTTGATTTGTATATGCTCGACTCACGGCTTCCGGATGGTTCTGGAATCGACCTTTGTAAGAGACTTCGCGAATTCAATACGGGCATTCCGATAATGTTTCTTTCCGGCGCCGCGTATGAGGCCGATAAGGAGACCGCAATTAATAGTGGGGCTCAGAGCTACTTGATAAAGCCCGTTGACCTGGATGTGTTGTGCAGCGAAGTAAGTAAATTGATTGATGTCTCCGCGAGAAAGCGGGAACTGGTAGAAGGATCGGCAATATGTTTCTCGAACCTGGGAGGGTCTCCCGAGGACAACCGGCATTAAACTTTCCTCCACCTTCACAACGCGAGCTTGAAGCGTTAACGGCATCACATTGCTTGGCGGTACCGCTGGTTTTAGAAACCGCTGGTTTAGGACGATTAAAAGACAAACCAATTCAAAGTGGTATTGTTAATAGCGCAAGCAATTTATCGTAATTTAGATCAAGCAGGGTTAAAGCAATGTTATCAACGCCCCGGTTCCGGGTAGAGCCACCTCAATCCCTTCGGACAATCGAGGAATTCGCGCTGCGGCTTTTGGGCCTTCGAGAAATGACGCTGTTCTCTGCCCACACATAAACCGTGGATGAATTGAGTATGGAATTGCCCGGCTACATGGAAAACGGAATAATCGGGATGACTTTTTTAGAGGTCGCACTGGAAGAATCCCTCCCGGGAAGCACCCGCTCGTCGCTAGACACGCAGGAGTGTTCCTTCAAGAACCATGCCTTCAAAGCAATTACACGCGGAGTGTCACGCAGTATCGCAGCATGTGAACTAACCTATCGATCCCGCGAGCACATCGACTATAAAAAGGCGGCCTCTCAACTCCAGCGGTACTGCCAACTCCTCCGCAAGTGGGATGTCGATCTGATGACGATGCCGGCCAATGATACTTACCCGGATGGGTGTTTTGTTCAGGATACCGCAATCATACTCGATGAATTCTGTGTCATGGCCAGCATGGGTGCGGAAGCGCGACGCGGCGAGGTTTGTGAGGTGGAAAGAATGGTATCTCGGTTTCGAAGTATCCAACGCATCATCCCCCCGGCAACTCTCGACGGCGGCGACGTGGTGCAGTTTGGCAAACGGCTCTTTGTTGGCCTCTCCAGCCGAACCAACGCTCGCGGCATTGCCGCCTTGAGCGAGATTGTCGAGTCGTTTGGTTATACGGTCGTGCCAGTCACGGTTAATGGCGGGCTCCATTTGACCACTGGCTGCGGAATCGTGAATGACGAAACGGTGCTTTTGAATCCACGTTGGCTTGATACTTCTGCCTTTAGGGGTCTTAGACAACTTCACGTTCCTCAAGAAGAGCCATGGGCCGCGAATACGATCCGGGTTGAGAGCGCCGTCTGTCTTGAAGAAGAAGCACCTCGGACCATTGATCTGGTCCAACCATACGCCGGCAGTATCGACACGTTGGACATTTCAGAGTTTCGCAAAGCGGAGGGGAGCCTGTCCTGCCTTAGCCTAATTTATAAAGAACCCTTGCAGAATCCGAAGCGTCACGAACATGGGAGGAGTCGGTGATGGAAAGCCACGGTAATATGAAAACGACCGAAGCGCACCTGTCGAAGTATTTCGCCAAGGCAGAAGCGCAATTCGCATTATTGATGGAGATGGATGATCTGGACCAGCGGAGTTTTTCCGGTCCCTCGACCGCGCGAGAGTTCGAACAGGCACTCGCCTTTGCGCTGCGATCCGCGTTTGGTAGCGTGGCAGGCAATCATCCCCATCATCTGTTCCTGCAGCGAGTTCTTTATCGCATAAACAGACTTAAGTTTTTCTGGTATGACGATCTTAGCAATTATAAGAACGAACGCTCGGACTACTTACGGCAAGTTCAACATCGTATCGAATCGGCGGGGGAACCATGGGAACTCTCTCAACTTGCTTCCGAACGTAGCATTGACGGAGAAGAGGTAGCCGATGGACTGCGCCGGCGCGCCGCGGCAGACCTGGCCCCCACACCTTCTCAAGAAGCAATCTATTTTCGCGATCACATGGGGATAGCCGGGTATCGGAGGCTTCTGCAAATCGCTTCGTTAGACGGACTCGTGGAAGCGAGTCAGCTTTCGCGCACGCTTGGCGGCGTGTCCAACGAAATTCACGCGATGATGACGCGGCTTTTGGTTGAAGAATATGGTGGAGGTCGACTCAATCGTAAACACTCTTCCTTCTTCAGTCACATGTTGGAGGAACTTGATATTAGTGCGCTTCCTGAAGCCCACTTCGAAGTAGTTCCATGGGAAGTGCTGGCCACAATCAACCACAGTTTCCTGCTCTCTGAACGAAAGCGTTTCTACCTGCGTTATGTTGGGGGTTTGCTCTACACAGAAATCTCCGTTCCCGCGGCATTCAATAATTATCGCCTCGCTGCTGAGCGCCTGGGAATGTCCGAGAAAGCAAAAGGCTACTGGGACCTGCACATCAAGGAAGATGAACGCCACGGACGCTGGATGCTCAACGATGTCGCCTTGCCACTCGCGAGGATGTATGCGGGCAATGCATCGGAGTTGATACTGGGGTATGACCAACAAAGATTCATGAGTGACCGGGCCGGCAAAGCCACGGCGCAGGTAGTGAAGCAGGTCGACTACGCCGCTCAGCTTAAATCCGATAGCCGCGAAGCAAGCTTCGGGGCGGCAGCATGAACCAGGCAACCAGGCAGGATGTTGTTTGCTCGTTTATCGTGCCAATTCGTCGGGTGCAGGTCGATCCGCTTGAGGTAGAGAGGTTGGCGGATTACTTCAAGCTGCTCCGCTTGGCGGGTTGTGAGGTTTTAATTGTTGACGGTTCCCCGAAACCAATCTTTGAAGAGCATAGGAAATCCTGGCAAGGCTTTTCACGACACATAGCTCCTGATCCAAAGTACACCTACTTAAATGGAAAGGTGAACGGGGTTCACACGGGAGTTGATTTGGCTTCCTGCGAACGCATTATTCTCGCCGATGACGATATTCGATATCGCGCTGCCGACGTCAAAAGGATATGCTGTCTGCTCGACACGTTTGACATGGTTCGTCCACAAAATTTTATTGCACCATTGCCGTGGTGGGCACGACTTGAGACAGCGCGGATATTAATAAACAGAGGTGTGTTGCGCGCCGGCGATTACCCGGGAACGTGTGGCTTTCGCCGTTCCACAATGCGCCGCGTTGGTCCCTACGACGGCGACGTCCTCTTTGATAATGAAGAGATCGTGCGCCACTTTGCTGTTAACGGCGCCGACGTAAAATATGCGCTGGATTTCTTTATCCTTAAGCTGCCGGCGACGCTTACAAAGTGGTTGGAGCAGCGTCCTCGTCAGGCATACGAAGATTTCGTGATGCGAGCCAAGACCGCCTTTTTCCTCTCCGTTCTCCCGGTATCATTGGGACTCAGTTTTCTGGTCAATGTTCGCACTGCGGTTCTCTTCCTTGCGGTGCTCGCCCTGTTATCGGTGTTACTAAGCAGTCGAGGCATGTTGCGTAACGCAGCCTACCGATTCTTCCCCGTCAGTTCACCTTTGTTTGCGCCGCTTTGGATATTTGAACGGTCACTAAGCGTTTACTCGGCGCTCTATTGGCGGGCGCGTTATGGGGGATACCCCTTTGGACCAAAGCTTCTTTCCAAAGGCACCGGCGATGCCTGGATTGCCGGCGGCAAAATTTAGAGTCAGAGCTTAGCCAAGCCGCAACGCTTTCGAACCTTGATTGATCAAAAAACATGATCTCAATCGATCAGTGGTGAAGTCCGTAAATGCTACGGGACGAGCCTACCTCACTCACACGGTCCTGGGCGAGAAGGTTGCGATGCGTGCTGCGATGGGAAACGTGCTCACCACTGAGCGACATTTATCAGACGTCTTTGGATTGGTAGAGAGGAACTTCGAAACCAGAAAGATCTTTCGATGCTGCCATCAGCTTGTAATTCTGAGGCGAAGGAATACCAGTGAATTCGATCAGTACCGCCGAATCGCTCTTTCCCAGTTTCTTCATCGGAGGATTTGAGTGTGCCTCTCATCAACTCCTTTCCGGCCGTCGCCTCGATTTGACCGCGGCCACTGGCCATGATCGACACGCTACTCAGGATTACCAACGCCTGCGCGAATGCGGAATAGGCGTCGCGCGTGACGGAATACGTTGGCATTTGATCGAGCCGTCGCCCTATCGCTACGATTTTTCCAGCGTTCTGCCGATGCTGCGCGCCGCCCGAGAGACCGAGATTCAGATCATCTGGGACCTGTGCCACTATGGATGGCCCATCGACATCGACATCTTTAGTGTCGAATTCATCAAACGTTTCGCGGGTATGGTTCGAGCTTTCGTACGCCTGTTGCAGCAGGAAAGCGAGCCGCCGCTTATCATTGCTCCGATTAATGAAATCTCATTCTTTGCCTGGGCGGGGGGCGAATCAGCTTATCTGAATCCCTTTGAGACAGAGCGTCCGCATGAGCTCAAAGCTCAATTAGTTCGCGCCGCCATCGAAGGTATAGAAGCCGCCTGGTCTGTCAATCGGCGCACGCGAATTGTCCATACTGATCCCTTGATTAATGTGGTCCACAACCCGGCACGGCCAGAGGAATTTGAAGTTGCTGAATATTACCGTCTCTTGATGTTTCAAGCGTGGGATATGCTCGCTGGTCGGCGGCGTCCTGATCTCGGAGGCGATGAGAAATACCTGGACATCATCGGGGCCAACTATTATCCCAACAACCAATGGCTATGCGGTGAAACCAGCTTCCATCCGGAAAGGTGGCTGGACGTGTCAGATCCGCAGTATAGACCTTTAAGCAGTCTGCTGGTAGAAGTTTATGAACGTTACCGGAGGCCAATCTTCATCGCCGAGACCGGCACCGAATCCCAAGCCCGCGCCGATTGGCTGTGTTATGTCGGAAATGAAGTATGTGAAGCCCTCGAGCTCGGAGTACCTTTAGAAGGCGTTTGCTTATATCCGATTGTTGACTTCCCCGGTTGGGGAGATGACCGGCACTGCGAAACCGGCCTCTGGGGTATGGCTGATGCTCAAGGCCACCGAAAGATACATCGACCACTAGCCGATGAACTATTTATTCAGCAGAACGTAGTCGAACAAATAAGATCAAAGATCAGCATGAATCTCGAGGTTGGTGCGAGCGTTTTGGGATAATCGTTACCTCTGCTGGTTGAACAGTGAAGACGGACTCTCTGTGCTAAGATGTGGTTCCCTGCCAGCAAAATTCCGTAAGGCAAAGGATCATCAGGCATGGCTCACGTAGCTCCGTCTTCTTCGCCGAACAGAAACAAAATTCTGGCCGCACTCAACGAAGCGGATTATCCAAACATCTTCTCCCAATTAGAGCCCGTCTCGCTTGCTCAGGGCGAGGTTATCTACGAAGCCGACAGCCCTATGAAGTACGTCTATTTTCCCGTGACTGCGGTATTTTCAATGCTCAGCTCCATGGAAGACGGTAGGACTGTCGAAGTAGGTCCCGTCGGCCATGAAGGGCTGGTGGGACTGCGTATCTTTCTGGGCGCGGACACATCGCTGGATCAGGTAATTGTGCACGTGGCGGGTGAGGCTATGCGATTGCGAGCCAGCGTGCTCAAAGCAGCAGTAAGCGCCCAGGGCGGAATGTCAGATAAGTTAGTGCGTTATACGCAAATGTTGCTGGCTATGACGGCGCGCTCCGGTGCTTGCAACAAACTCCATAGCACCGAACAGCAGCTCGCCCGCTGGCTTTTGACGATGTGCGACTATGTTGGTGAGGAACTGGCGGTGACTCATGAGCTTATTGCTCTCACCCTTGGAGTGCGGCGCGCCGGAGTTAGCGAAGCTGCTAATGGTTTTCGAAATGGGGGCGTAATTAAGTACCGGCGGGGGCATATCCAAATCGTTGATCGGAGAGGTTTGGAGGTAATAGCCTGCGAGTGTTACCCGGTCGTCAAAAAGGAGTATGACCATCTGTATGCAGATCTGTCTCAGCCTTCAAGAGGATAACGTTAGAGCTTAGTTCAACTAAAGTTCGCTAGCGTACAGACCGCAATTCCACACAGATGTAAATTCCTACCAGGTTAGATCTCCTTTCGTCATTGGAATAACTTCTTTCCTTTCTCCTCGTGCCATCTACTGATTTACACGGTAACGAAGCCAACGGAACCTGGACGGACGAAATTATCAACCCGCCGCTGAGGTCACGCCCCACTATCTTGGTTGTCGAAGAGGACAATAACGCTCGTCACGCTTTGACGAAGAACCTGCGCCAGTTTGGCTACCGCCTGTTGGTCGCGGCTGACGTTGAAGATGCACTCGAATGGGTGAGCAGCAGTGCCTATATCCACGCCGACGTGCTGTTAATCGATCTTATCGGCAAATTGCCGGAAGAGGCCTTAAGCGTCGGGCAATACTTGCGCGCCCAGGCTAAATATGACGCTCGGACACCGCTGGTTGTAATGCCGGAAAAGGTGGCTAAAGAGGTGGAAGGCACGGACAAAAACGTGAGCGCGAATGATTGGATTTGTTATTACGAAGACTCTGATCAGTTGCAGCGGCTTCTCGTCCGTCTCCTTCAGTGAAACGTAATTGGAAAATTCCCGCCAACCCGGATCTTAATTGCCAGATAGATGCTTGCTAAGACCGGCGACCGGGTTGCCGGTAAAAGGCGACTGGCTCTGGCGGGCCACTTCCACAGTTCATTTTTGGGTGCCAATTTTTGGCATCTCCCTGCGGGGTTCCACGAGGTCAGATACTAAGAGCTCATCATTAGCGCCCGAAAATAGGTTCTTGAAGAAACCCTCTTCGCCCTAACTGGAGATCCGAAGGCGGCGATTTCCAGGCTGGAGAAAACGTGTAAAACTCTTGGCACATTATAAGCACGGCCCCAAAAACTGTAGAGGGCCACTCCACACGTGGGCACCGTGCTCAAAGCAGCAGTAAGCGCCCATGGCGGAATGTCAGATAAGTTAGTGCGTTATACGCAAATGTTGCTGGCTATGACGGCGCGCTCCGGTGCTTGCAACAAACTCCATGGCATCGAACAGCAGCTCGCCCGCTGGCTTTTGACGATGTCCGACTATGTTGGTGAGGAACTGGCGTTGACTCATGAGCTTATTGCTCTCACCCTTGGCGTGCGGCGCGCCGGAGTTAGCGAAGCTGCTAATGGTTTTCGAAATGGGGGCGTAATTGAGTACCGGCGGGGGCATATCCAAATAGTTGATCGGAGAGGGTTGGAGGTAATAGCCTGCGAGTGTTACCCGGTCGTCAAAAAGGAGTATGACTATCTGTATGCAGATCTGTCTCAGCCTTCAAGAGGATAACGATAGAGCTTAATTCAACTAAAGTTCGCTAGCGTACAGACCGCAATTCCACACAGATGTAAATTCCTACCCAGGTTAGATCTCCTTTCGTCATTGGAATAACTCCTTTTCTCCTCGTGCCATCTACTGATTTACACGGTAACAAAGCCAACGGAACCCGGATGGACGAAATTATCAACCCGCCGCTGCAGTCACGCCCCACTATCTTGGTTGTCGAAGAGGACAATAACGCTCGTCACGCTTTGACGAAGAACCTGCGCCAGTTTGGCTACCGCCTGTTGGTCGCGGCTGACGTTGAAGATGCACTCGAATGGGTG
>MWVX01000526.1_pt1 | contig 12184 bp, 14 predicted proteins | sample 1047311 | NCBI WGS metagenome assembly MWVX01 (sample SAMN06349984, study PRJNA376086) | soil metagenome | isolation source: MtG-4 sample Antarctic (ecotone) soil | place: Antarctica | collected 2015-01-13
GCGCAAAGAAACGATAGCAGTGAATCATATTCCTAATGAGGATTCCGGGAGGAATCAAGAATAATAAATTTATAATGGTCACAATAAAATATTTCACAATCAATTTAAACAACCTAAAACAAGGAGGTAATTATGTCACAGACAGTAATAGGAATTTTCAATGAGGCATCAGATGCCGAAAATGCAGTAGAGAGACTGCTTAGCGCCAATTTTACATTAGACCATGTAGATGTTTCCAACTCTAAATCGGAAACTACATCTAATGATAGTGATGGTAGCACATCCAAAATCGGCAGGTTTTTTCAATCCTTATTTAGTAATTCCGACGAGGCTACAGCTTATTCTGAAGTTGCTCGCCGGGGTAAATCTTTAGTGACTGTTCATGCGCAGACACAAGATGATGCGATGCGTGCCGCTGAGATCCTTGATAGTTGCGGAGCTATTGATGTCAACGAACAAGCCGCAGAATATGGCATTAGCGACAGGATGGAGACACGAGATACTGGTAATTATGATAATGATTCTGATAAAACCAGGTCAGATTCCGACGAAACCAGATCGATTCCCGTTATCGAAGAACAGCTTCGTGTAGAAAAAGAGACCGTAGAATCTGGTGGAGCTCGGATTAGGAGCAGGATTGTAGAACGACCCGTAGAGGAAAATCTCCGTCTGAGAGAAGAAAGGGTAACTGTGGAAAGAAACACTGTAAACCGAGCCGCCACTGATTCTGATTTGACATCGTTCCAAGAGGGTGAGATTGAAATGATCGAACGCTCTGAAGTTCCGCTAGTCTCCAAAGAGACTCGCGTTGTTGAAGAGATCACTCTTGGCAAGAAAGTAGAGGAGCGCGAAGAGACTATAAGTGACACAGTTCGCAAAACTGAAGTTGATGTAGAAAATCTTAGCAAGGACGATCTAAGCCGTAAGTCGGGCAAGAAAAAAGGCAAGTAAGAATTTAATTTTTAATTAGGTGGTGGCGAAGTTTCTGCCACCACCTATTTTTTATCTGTCCACGAGAGACTTGGATTTAATTGATACATAGCACTATATTTCAAAGTGATATAAATTTATCAGATATTACGCTTGAGCATTACGTCTAATCATAATGTCCATTCGCCCATTTAATCGCAGGCTTCATCCATTCAGTCAAGGGACGAAAAAGAAATCCATGTCGTAAGCCAGTATTGGTTTCAAGTTCCTTGTAGTGAGATATGCTATCAGGTACCCTGTCTTTAAATCTGATGCATGATCGTCCTATATCATCACTATTTTCATAAATAGATAAAATGTTACCGTAAAAGTGGATATCGGGGAAAGCGTTGAAATTACCGTCGCTGCACGCTGCCAGAAACACGAAATTCGCCTCCTTGTTTTTTAAAAATGTAGAGACATACATAGCAATTAAAGCTCCTTTTGAAGCACCTACAACAGTAACGTTTTTAGCTCCGGTCCCTGCTTTTAAGAGGTCGTTTATCTCATCTGCTACATGACGGGCATAATCTTTTATATCTATTTGTGAATTTCTTACTTCACTCACCACGATAAAATTTGCCTTTCGAAACGAATCAAGAATGGCCTCATACTGATAAGAGCCAAAGTCTGGGCTCAGAGCATTCGCACCCTGATCCTCTACAATTTTCCCATAAAGGTAAAAAATATATTTCTGAGCCCAAGTATGATTGGTAAACATGAGTATTGCCAATAAACCTAAAATAATTGAGCTGATAAAGTTTTTTAAATTCTTCATTATTTAAATCTGTCAGCGGTAGCTAATCATAAAATCATTGATGTTATACGCCCTTCTCTAAAACTATTTTAGTTTCCTGATCCATTACGGGGTCGCTTTTCTCACCCGTGTAATCTGCAAATATTCTGCGAAGCCATTTCAGCATCATAAAAATTGCTATGGCTGCAGCACTAAGAATGATGAAATTCACAAAAAAGAAAGTAGCCTTATGATCATAATTATCCCACATGGTCGCTAATATGCCTGAAAGCTTATTTCCAAGTGAGGTGGAAACAAACCATCCACCCATCATCAATGCAGTAATTCGCGGAGGACTTAGCTTAGAAACAAGCGATAATCCCATCGGACTCAGAAATAGCTCACCGACTGTAATGACCCCATAACAACCTATCAGCCACCAGGGTGATACTTTGATTTCCCCATTGCTCCCTGCATAAACGGCGCCTACCATCACCAGCGTGGAAAGTGCACTAATAACCAATCCCAAAGCTATTTTAGTAGGTGTCGAAGGTTCCCTGTTTCTTCGCCGCAACAATATCCATAAGCCCACAACAAGAGGTGTAAGGATGATGACAAAAAATGGGTTCACTGACTGGAATATCTCCGTTGATATAAGATTAACTTCGTTTCCGGCGTCCGGGTTTTCTCCTTTCGGGAGGTTTTGGAAATATGGATGTTGCGATTGAGTTTCAACCAATTTTTCATCTACTCTTTCTGTCCGAAAGTGGCTATCATATTTTGGAAACGTACCAACATCAGTAGAAATTCTTTGCGACAGATTTATGGATGAAACAGGCTGCTCTATTAGCGTTGGGAGTGATCGGTCAGTATAATTTTCTGCCCATGTGGTAAGTGCCGTTCCGTTTTGCTTAAAAACAGCCCAGAATATAACGACAACAGCAAAGATTGCCAGCATGGCAGCAATAGGTCTTTTGTCTGGCTTCGATGCCCGAAAATATAAGGAGCAATAGAAGCCAATCACTGGCAGGCAGGCAAAGATGAAAGCGTCTGTTGAATCTGACCCAAATATATTTCCAGGAATGATCCACCCTACCCCACCGGCAATTAATGCAGGGAGAAAAACGAGGCTGAAGATGCGGGCCATTGACATATCTTCGGGTTGAGTAGGTCTAATGATATCGGCATGCCTGTAATGTTTCATTCCAAACCAAAAAATAATTACACCTATAAACATTCCTATTCCAGCTGCTCCAAAGGCATACCCCCAGCCAAAATTGTTTCTGAGGTATGCCGCAAAAAAGTTGCATATGAAAGCCCCGATATTTATCCCCATGTAAAAGATATTGTAACCGGAATCTTTTAAAGCACGATACTGATTTTCATTATATACGTTTCCCAGCAGCGTAGAAATGTTGGGTTTAAAGAATCCATTTCCAATAATAATCATCAAAAGGGCGATATAGAAAAATGTCATCCCGGGAAGTGCCAGCAAGATGTAACCTATGCCCATACATATACCTCCAATAGTAATTGCTCTTACACAACCAAGAACACGGTCAGCCAGTAGTCCACCGAGGAATGGGGTAAGATAAACGAGAGCTATGTAGGTGCCGAAAATATCAAATGCAGTTTTGCGGTCGAATCCCAGGCCTCCCTTCTCCGTATCCATCATGTACAATGTAAAGATGCCGAGCATCAGGTAAAAACCGAAACGCTCCCACATCTCTGAAAAAAATAGAAACCGAAGCGCGGGAGGATGTTTTTGATTGTTGACCACCTGTGTTGGATTTTGTGTAAACTATTTCAAAGCTCGCATAAATATCTATCTTCCTAAGCCTCGTTCATACATTTTTAGTTTGAAAAAAATTGTACGCCTAAGCGCAATACAAAAAATAATAATGAACATTATCTAACATGCATTCTGCAGGGATATGGATCACCTTATTATTTTTACGGGGCTGCTTAAAAGATAAGTCTTAGGTGATAATCCGTTTCGCAACAGGCATTTAATGTTAACTAAAATCTTATAGCTATAATGCCACCTTCCAAACAAAAAAGTAATTCACCGTCCACCGCTTTAGACGAAGCCTTAATTCCAATTCTCCAACAGGGCACGAAATCTCCATTTCCTGCAAACATACAACCCATGCTTGCCACACTTATTGATAAACCCTTCGACGAACCTGGTTGGATATACGAGGTTAAGTGGGATGGCTATCGTGCAATTGCATACCTGAATAACAGCACAGTTAATCTTTTATCAAGAAACAATAAATCATTTAATGAAAAATTCTAGCTATATATGAATTTTTGATGAAGTGGAAGATCAGTGCTGTGGTTGACGGTGAAATAATTGTTGTGAATGAAAAGGGAATAGCTGATTTCACTAACCTGCAGGAATGGCGCAGTGAAGCTGATGGCGAGCTTGTTTATTATTTATTCGATGTGTTATGGTTAGAAGGATATGATTTAACTCAGCTACCTCTTATTGACCGCAAAAAGATATTGCAACTAATTGCTCCGGATATAGACACCATTCGTATAAGTGAAAGCTTTGATACTGGTGCAAGTGAATTCTTTGAAGTTGCCAAGAAAATGAAGCTTGAAGGCATCATTGCAAAAAAAAGAGAGAGCAAATATGTTCCCGGTTTCAGATCAAAAAAATGGCTAAAGATAAAAACCGAGACACGGCAGGAGGCCATCATTGCCGGGTATACAGAGAATGAAAACACCACCAAAAAATTCAGTGCACTTTTGTTAGGGGTTTATGAGAATGGTGAGCTCCAATTCATCGGCCCGGTTGGAACAGGTTTTTCTGATAAGCTTCAAGCTGAAATTCTTCAAAAGCTAAAACCCTTAGAAACGGAGCAATGTCCGTTCAAATATGTTCCTGATTATAATAAGCCATCACGTTTTCGCCCTAACCCACCAAAGGCTGAAGTAACATGGGTAAAACCAAATGTGGTAGTAGAAATTAGCTATCGCGAAATGACAAAAGATGGAGCTTTGCGTCACCCCTCCTTCAAGGGATTGCGTGAAGATAAGAATGCACAGGATATTGTACGGGAAAAGCCAAACCCTACCGGAGCAGTTATAAATGAGGTAAAGCCAGATTTGCCAAATAAAAAGCTATTCAAATCGTCGGGCAAAAAAGAGAGAAAAACACTACTAAATCCAACAGATGAAACTCAGGTTCGGAATATTAATGGTCATGATCTTAAGTTCACGAACCTGAGTAAAATTTTCTTTCCAAAAGATAAAGTTACCAAGCGTGATGTTATCAATTATTATTATCAGGTTGCTCCTTACATGCTGCCATATATTAAAGACCGGCCTCAGACATTAAATCGCTACCCAAATGGAATATTTGGTGAAAGCTTTTATCAGAAAGATGTAACCGGAAAGGCACCTGAATGGATCGATACCTTCCCTTACCACAGCGATAAAGATGAACGCGATAAAAGATTTCTTGTATGCACTGATGAAGCCAGTCTGCTATACATAGCTTCGCTCGGCTGCATTGAAATACATCCGTGGAGCAGCCGTAAACAATCTCCTGATCATCCGGATTGGTGCGTGATTGATCTTGATCCTGATAAGAATACTTTTGAGCAGGTGATTAAAGCTGCACAGATTACAAAAAAGGTGCTTGATGCGGTCGGTGTTCCTGCATATTGCAAAACTTCCGGTTCAACGGGATTGCACATTTATATACCCCTTGGCGCAAAATACACCTATGAGGATTCGAAGGAATTTGGTAGGGTGCTGGTGAAAATTATTATTCCCAAATTCCCGACTTTACCAGCATAGAGCGTTTAACCCAAAATAGAGGCGGTAAAATGTATCTGGATTTTTTACAGAATCGGCCTCAAGCGACTCTTGCAGCACCTTACTCGTTGCGACCCAAGCCAGATGCCACTGCCTCTATGCCCCTGCATTGGGAAGAGGTAAAGAATGGATTAAAAATGGAGCAGTTTACAATCTTTACTGCTGTAAGCAGACTCAAAGAGCAAGGTGATATTTTCAAAGGTGTGCTTGGGAAAGGCATTGATATCTCTAAAACATTAAAAAAGATAAACACCCTATTTGGCAAAGATGAAGGTTAATGAACTTTAGTAATTTAACTTAGTCAGTTAACACATACCATTTCTTCTCATCGTTAAGCGCATATATAAGGCCATTGCTCATTTCATGCACCTCTATTTTGAGGGCTGGGTGAATGTAACTTATCCTTTCAATCACTCTTATGCCATTATTCTCTCTCGTTAAGTATAAGATAAGAGCATTCATAGTGGGTGGAATTTGATCCAACCATTCATCATCAGGTTCTTTAACAAAGGCTTTGCTCATGTTCAGTTTAGAATTATTTCAAGTACTTAGATTAAGACAGGGAATAGATGTCAAACTTACATTTTCAAATGACAATCTTCATTTTATCCTGCTCTATCGGGAATATAATTGGAGAATACTTCTACTTTTTACAAATGTTTTTTATACTATATACAATTCGCCACTATTAAATTAATGGCAATCTACCCTTATCACGTGTGTAAACATTGAAGTGTGGATATCTGTTTCAATTAAGAACACCCGCTATAGCACTGTTCGCTAATTTTAGAAAAAAGTTACAATGAAGCAAACTCATTCTGTAATCATTATGCCAAATGATGAAAAGCTTGATGTATTCTATTACTGCACAGATAACAAATTGAAGGATTCAGAAAAGAAAAATTTGACAGAACTTATTATTCAACTGCATGATTGCAGCTGCCGGATGAGGATACATAAAGCTCTTGCAAAGGATGCAGATGCCCTTGAAACGATGGTACATAACAAAGTGATAAATACTAAAGGGCACATTTGTTAGTAAAGATGATGGAACCTCAGAAGGTTTTTTGATGCTTTCTACTGAAGATGTAATCAAATGCCTATAATCGTTCAAGGCACCATGTTTGCAATACTAGTTTTTTCCTCAACTTAATTATGAAACCATGAAAACCATTTTACTCTCAATAGGGATGATTTTTCCGTCACTGAATATTTTCGCCCAAGCTACAGTTACATCCACTAACATAGAAAAGGAGAACCGCAATGCAGTACTGATTCAGATTAACCAACCCGCTGATGTGACTTCGGAGGCACTCAAAGAGCGGTTAAAACGTTCAGGATTGGAAGGTAAATCAAAGAGTGGCGTTACAGCTTATAGAGGTGTTATACTTGCGGAAATAGCACCGGAGAAAATAGATATGTACACCAAAGTTGACAAAGGACCTGATGACAACTCCAGCCTTGTATATGTAGCTGTATCAAAGGGGTACGACAATTTTGCGAATTCTGCTGAGGATAGTGTTCTTATTGAACGCGTAAAAACTTTTCTCAATTCGTTTGTAAAAGATGCAAATACAATGTCTGTTGACAATACCATCAGGACCCAGATGGAAGAGGTGAGCGACAATGAAAAAGAATATGAACGCTTGCTGAATGAGAAAAAAGATCTGGAAAAGAAAAAAGCTGATATTGAAACCAGCCTTATAGAAATAGAAAAGAGGATCTCTGAAAAAAGAGCGGAGATTGACCGGAAGAAAGAAGCGCTCGAAGTGCTGAAGAACCAACGAGGTGAAATAAAATAGCACCTCATTTAAAATCAGAACTTGCGGTATAGCTTCAAAACACTCTTAATTGTTAATCATAATTTTTTTCTCAAAGGTATTTCCTGCAGCGCTTATTTTTAAGAGATAACTTCCTGCTGAAAGATTATTTTCATCAATATCAATCTTATTTAGTCCTTCAGATAAGGAAATAGTAGATACAGCAACAGTTTGGCCCATAACATTTACAATTTCCATTAATGCATCGCCAACTGTGGGAGAATAATATTCAATTTTAAATTCACCCGACGATGGATTTGGAGAAATTTGAATTGTGTGTAGAGATTCTATATCATTTACAGAGGTAGAAGAATTGATATAAAACTGATGCTGATATGTATTTCCTGCAAATATTGCTTCAAAGGTCCATGCTCCTGGCACCCACGAGGATTCAAGTATATAATACCAGGTTCCATAGGTTGCAGGGGCAAAAGACCATGGACTTACAAAATCCCACGTAATCACTTTTTCACCTAAAGGGTTATAAAAATTAACTGTAGTTACAGCTCCATAATCAAGGTCTTTGTAAAAGAGTCTGAGCACAAGTGAATCACCTAAATTAAACGTATCTTTTTCATAGGTAATCTCCGGGTCAGGGCAGTTGTAATAATACTGCATTGAATAAAGTGTTGCTATGCGGTTTATTGCAGGACTAATATAATCTTGCTGCGACTCCCACCAGGTATCAGTGTTAAGGCTATTGCAGGAGCCCACGTAAGGATCAATGACATTATCATTTTCATCCATCACCTGGAAATGAAGATGTGGAATGGTTGAACTTCCAGAGCTGCCTGCAGCACCGAGATACTCACCTGCCACAACGCTATCTCCTATAATCTTTGTTGTTAATGATCCTGATTTAAAATGAAGATACCATGATACGGATCCATCGTCATGTAAGATGTTGATGTAGTTCCAATTCGGATTGCCTGCATTAACGCAATTTTCATCAAAGTTTCCATCTACTTTTTCAATGATTATCCCTGAAGCCGCCGCCACTACCTCCATAACCTGTTCATCCATTCTGAGCCATGGGTAAGGCCAAAGCACAATATCTGTTCCCTGGTGATTGCCACCAAACCAGTCGTAGGTACGTGCTCCGCAATTATAATCGAGTAGTTGATTGGGGTTGGCAAGATTCTGGTCAACAAAATTAAAAACTGAGTAGTATCCATAATCCGTAAAACCAGCTTTCGGCTGGGTAGGCCATATAAACAGCGGGTGCACCATTGAATTCTTATTATACTTTCCGGGGTTTTGACTTTTCAGCATTTCTATATTCTTTCTTACCGAGGCTGCGATATAAGCAGATTGTTCGGGAGTTATGCATGATCCAGATTCAGGTTCAAACCTGCTTAAGAAAGTAACTGAGGGTGCATGACCGGTTTTACTTATTATTTTATTATCAATTTTAATATGTTCCTCTGTAAACAAGCTGTTTTGTGCAAAGCAATGAGAGGTTGCTATCAACATTGAGAGGGCAATATTAAGGTACAGGTTTTTCATCGGGAGCAATGATTTGAAGATTAATAATAATTTTTACAATATTAAAAAAAGGTTATTGTTTGACAAATTTTTCTACAATTAAATTATCCTCAGTTTCAACCTCTATAAAGTAAAATCCTTTTGACAAGGTGCTGATATCTAATTTACAATTTTCTTTACAAGGAATTTGCCTAAATATAACCAGTCTTCCCACATTATCAAATATTGAGAAATCTACAGTTGCAGAAGTCACTGCATTGATTCCTTCAATTGTTAAATCATCATGTACCGGGTTGGGATAAATTTTTATCTCATCATCAATTATGTTATCTATTCCTGAAGCAGTACAACCATTCCATTGATTAAATAATGTTTGCAGGGAATCAATGGGATCCACCCCTTCTGCTGCAGAGGGTACTACAAGGTCAAGATAGTAAATACCCAGGGTATCCCCCGGTTGCGCAATGCGAATGTAGGATGACAATGACGATATACCGGTGAGCAGGCAACGCGTATCAGCACCCGGTACCTTAGCTCCCTGCAACGCTGCCATTAGTTTACAAGCGAGGTTTCCTGGTGTGCTTAGAAATTTGGCTTGCATTGAATCAAGAATTTCAGGGCCAAGCAGAATGTTTCCTTGTATGGAATAGGTTTTTCCTGTTATATGATTTTTGTAATCATCACAATTAATTCCAGTATAAGCTGCGCTTCGTCCTCCATCAACCAGGTCCACTATTCCATATTGCCTGATGGGGGGATTGTTTTGCACATCGTTCGCCACAAGAGAATCAATGATCTGTTGCGGGGCAAGACCCATATCCATTAATGAAGCTGCATATACCTGATTGGTGGAAATATAATATGCTTGTGTATTTATGGCACCAACGCCTGGGTGCAAATCGCAGATGATTACACAACCATTAGGTATCTGGGGTGCTCCTATGCACGATGCTCCCGCGCTCCCCACCTCGCCGGTAGCGGAATCAATGGCAACTATTGAAAAGGTATCCTGACTGAAGCAGATTGCTGAAGTAATGGTTAGTGAGATGAATAATGTAAAAAGAGATTTCATAGAAGCTGAATTTAGGATGTAATTTATAGAATTTATAGGTGGAAAATTATCCCATACGCTTTTAAAACTTGATGCGGCGCGAAAATGTAACTGGCGGGAAATATTTACTGATTACTCATCAGGCAATCTTCATAAGAACTGTGCGGGAAGTAGAAATAACATTTCACCCTAAGGATTCCCCCATTACTTTAAAAAAAATTAAAATGAAAATTATAACCATCAATGCTCCAGTTACAAATTCTGTATTCTTGATATGAATATATTTGGTCAAACAGTCCGGGGAATAGAATACACTGTAAAAAAAAGCGATGCCGGCTGAAGAAATCAACCGGCATCAGGTAATCGAATGAAACATAAATTTACCGGGTCAAAACCATTTGCTTGCTATCAATAATTCTTCCGTCAATAGTTAAAAAATAGGAATAAGTGCCTGCTGTTAATTCAAAAGCATTAATCACAATTTGTCCTGCTCCTCTTTGGTTCAGAGAAATGGTTCTCATTACCTTACCTGTTTGATCGGCAATGGTAATTTCTGCTGCCCCAGCATTATCCGGTACAAAATACTTTATAATTGTAGTGGTGCTGAAAGGATTCGGAGCATTTTGCTCTAAGCGGGCTGAAGAAAGAGAAACATTGGTTGACTTCATTGCGATGTCTTCAGAAGAAAGAACACCTTTTTCAACAAGCAAATTCTGCAATTTAGCTACCGTTGATTCTAATTCCGTTAGTTGCTGATCCTTGGCTTCAATTATTGCCTGCTGTTCCTGCATGCCTTTTACTAAAACCGATGTCAGCTTTCCATAATCAATTCCCCAAATATCAAGATCAACTTTCACCATTTCACCTTTTTCATTTTCCCGCCAGTCGGTAGAACCAACCACTTCAGGAATTACTTCATGCATATCTTGCGCAATAAAGCCAATCTTATTGCCATCGTATGCTTTTTTCTTCATAGTATAATTAACTGGCTTTAGCTTCATTATTTCATTCAAGCCGTAAGTCAGTTCGCGAATGTTTTCCTTTTCTTTACGGTCTGAAATATTAAAGAAGTTGTCTGCATTCATATCATCCCAGGCAAGAGTAGAAGTACCTACATCATGCACGAGAGTAGCATCAGGCAAAAATTCAGCATGAACATGAAGTGCCAATGAGGCAGTAGCGTCCTTTATTGTTTGCCCGCTGTTAAATCTGATGCCAAGTCCTTCGCCTGCAATATGAAGCCTGTCTAACGGTGCTGTAGTACCTATTCCTACATCGTTATTAGCCTGAACATACAAACCTCCGGCACTTACATTTAAGTCCCCTCCATCGTTTTGGAGGGAAAGAGTTGAAGCAGCTCCGTTACTTCTGGCTTCAATCTCGTTATCATCAAACGAAACATTTAAACCTGCTGTAGAACCAAGTACAAGAAATCCTCCTATTCCCAATTCTGTATCAGTTCCTCCATCAACATGCAATTTAACTTGAGGACCGGTCGTCCCAATTCCAAAATTTCCAAACGACGAAATGGTAGCTTGTTCTATATCATTTGTAATGAAATCTAAATCATTAAGATCCTTAGTTCCCAAAACGCAAGTTGCGCAATTGGGATTCCCTGTTGTTCTCCAGGTAGTTTGTGCTGAAGATTGGTTGATCATGACAACTGTTATAAATAGCATTATAATAGCTGTAAGAAGTGATTGTTTTTTCATAAGTTTTCTTTTGAGGTTTAAAAAAAAATTGATTTTAACTTTTTTAGACTCGCTTTTTGCAAGTTTTTGTGCTTGGCCTGTGCTATCCCCTCTTCAGAGGATAGCACAGGCCAAGCCATATGAAACTTCTGTACCGGATAAGGATGAAAAAAAATGGGTCTCATGGAAATTAATACAAATATAGTTATCAATAACCTGTTTGTCAATAGCATATTCATGCTATTTTTATATAATCTTTTTACTTTCTTCGTTATTAATAATAAACTTCGAGATCATTTCAATTTTAGAATGTACTCCAAGCTTTTTATATAGGTGACGAATGTGAGAACGTACTGTATTCTCTGAAATATAAAGCTGCTTACCGATTTCTTTATATTTTTTGCCCTTGCATAATTGGCGCATAATAGTCTGTTCCTGAGTAGTTAATTGATGATCGTTAAGGTTTTTATCTGATGGTTCGTTATAGTGGTTGAATAAAATTTTTAGTATAACCGGACACAAATAATCTTTACCACTTAAGATTGACTCTACAGCATTTATTATATCAGGATAACCAAACCTATAGCTCACGCACCCATTT
>MWVX01000527.1_pt1 | contig 12178 bp, 9 predicted proteins | sample 1047311 | NCBI WGS metagenome assembly MWVX01 (sample SAMN06349984, study PRJNA376086) | soil metagenome | isolation source: MtG-4 sample Antarctic (ecotone) soil | place: Antarctica | collected 2015-01-13
ATTCGAGTTTTTACGACGACGCAAGCATTTTTCCAAACGGTTCGATTGAATTTGACCACGCTTTGCTGATGCAAAACATCGCGCACGAATGGCATAATGTTTCAAGTCTTGAATTGGCTTAAAGCTAAAACGAAGTAAATTTATGACAATTGACGAACAGCTTGCATATTTAAAAAAAGGTGCGGTTGAGATAATCCGCGAAGAAGATTTACGCGCCAAACTTGAAAAATCACACAAAACGGGCAAACCGCTTCGAGTCAAACTCGGCGCAGACCCGACTGCGCCCGATATTCACGTCGGACACACGGTTGTTATCCGCAAATTGAAAGCGTTTCAAGAACTCGGACACACGGTTATTTTTCTTATCGGCGATTTTACGGGAATGATTGGCGACCCGACGGGAAAAACCGTAACTCGTCCGCCGCTCTCGCGTGAAGAAATTTTGGCAAACGCCGAAACTTACAAAACGCAGATTTTTAAATTGCTTGACCCCGAAAAAACCGAAATCCGCTTTAATTCCGAATGGATGGAAAAGTTTAGCGCATCCGATTTTGTCAAACTGACTTCGCGCATCACCGTCAAACAAATTCTCGAACGCGACGATTTTGAAAAGCGAATGCAGGCGGAAAAACCGATTGCTCTGCACGAACTTCTTTATCCGCTTGTTCAAGGTTACGATTCGGTGGCACTCGAAGCCGATGTCGAACTCGGCGGCACTGACCAAAAATTTAACTTGCTCGTCGGGCGCAATTTGCAGCGCGAATACGCCCAAGAACCGCAGGTTATTATGACAACGCCGCTTCTCGAAGGCTTAGATGGTGTGCAAAAAATGTCGAAATCTCTGGGAAATTACATCGGCATTGATGAAGAACCGAGTGAGATGTTCGGCAAAATTATGTCAATCTCCGACGAATTGATGTGGAAATATTATGAACTCTTGACCGATGTCGGCGTGGACGAAATAAATGCCTTGCGTTTCAGATGCGAATCGGGCGCGGCAAATCCGCGTGATGTGAAAGTCGAACTCGCTAAATACATCATCAAGGATTTTCATTCTGAAGCAGATGCAAACGCGGCGGAACGCTCATTTGTCAACCAATTCAGTAAAGGACAAATGCCCGACGACATCGAAGAAGTTTCGCTCTTTTCCCAAATTTACAAACTCACATACCTTTTAGCCGAAACAAATCTGGCTTCGTCAAAAGGTGAAGCGCGGCGGCTAATCGTGCAAGGCGGCGTGAAGATTGACGGCGAAAAAGTTTCCGACGCGCAAACGGAAATTGATTTAAAGACGGAGAAAAGTTTTATAATCCAAGTCGGCAAGCGTAAATTTTTACAAATTAAAGGAAACTAAGATGCCTGAATCATTTATCGAAACCGAAGAAACTCTTATCATCGAAACGCCGGAGCGCGTTCCGCTGCATTTTGCGTTGGCTTCGATTGGCAATCGTTTTTTGGCAGTGGCGATTGACCATTTTATTCAATATGTGGCGATTGTTTTAATTACTTTGGCAGTTCTCAGTTTTGCCGGATTGACGAGTAGTTTGTTTGACGGAGAATTTCTTCAAGAGATGCCGAAATGGACGATTGCCATTTTGATAATCGTTGTTTTCGCGCTTTTTGCCGGTTACTTTGTTTTTTTTGAATGGCTTTGGAACGGGCAAACGCCCGGCAAACGGCTGATGAAACTGCGCGTCATTCGTGAAGACGGCAGACCGATTACGCTGTGGGAAGCGTTAGCGCGAAATTTGCTGAGAATTTTCGATGCCGTGCCGGGTTTTGTTTTGCCGATTTATTCCATCGGTTTGATTACGATTTTTATGAACAGCCGCGACCAACGCATCGGCGATATGTTCGCGGGAACGGTTGTCGTCAGAGAACGCACCGACGAAGCCCCGACTTTTGCCGAAACTTTTTCCAATCCGATAAGCGACGTAGCTTTTCACCGCGTTCAAAAACGGACGGATTTCAAGGCGAATCTGGCAACTCTGACGGAAAGCGAAATCGAAGTTGTCGAAAGTTTTCTGCGTCGCCGTTGGGATTTGACCGATAGGCAAAGGCTGTGGATGGCGTGGCGCGTCGCGCTTCCACTAATGTATAAATTAAAACCGAATTATGATTTGCAGACCTTTACTTACGAAGGTTTTTTGGAAGAACTCGTTCATCGGTTTCATTCGCGGCAAAGATTTTTGAATTAAAAAGATGCTGAATGTCGGTAAAAATTTGACATTCAGCATCTGACACTCAAAAAAGTAGGAAAATTTATTTAGTTTCTATCTCTATCCGATCATCTTCTCGCCATTTATATTGAAAAAACTTGCCGGCTTCATCGGTGGAAACATTGCCGCCGAGAAGTTCAATCGCTTTTGCCAAAACCGGGTCTCTTTGGTTTGCAATATCTGCGCCGGTCGGAAGAATCAACTCGTCGGGAATTACGCCGATATGCTCCAAACTTTTGCCATCAGACATAATTACGTCGGCATTAGTAATGCTTGCGCCGTAAGTAACCTCGTCGTTTGCGCCGGTGGTTGTAAAGAAGCCGCGCGACTGCATAACCGCGCCGGCAGATACGTCGCCGAGAACCGTTCCGCGTTTTTCAAGCTGCACCAGCCGCGCAAAAATTTCGGCGGCTGAACCCGAATTGCTGTCAACTAAAACAATCAACTTTCCTTTGTAAGAATTGTTACCGCGAGTTTTGCTTTGTTGCGGTTTCATCTCCTTGCGACCTTTGAGGTCGGCTATTTTCAAATTCTTGTCGAACATAAACCCGGCTAATCGCTCTAAAGTTACAACATAGCCGCCGCCGTTTCCTCGTAAATCCAAAATCAGTGATGATGAATCCTTTACTTTTCCCATCAAAACATCGACATTTTCCGGCTCAACCGAAAAAGAAGGCATTTTCCAAATAGAAATATTGCCGACTTTTTTGAGATAATTATAATCAACCTCTGTTTTGCCGCTTTTATCAAACAAACTGTAAAGAAGTTCCAAATTGATTACTTTCGGAAGCTGTTTGATTTTTGCTTCTATCTCGAGTTCACGCGGTTGTTCATTGCCTGGACTGAGGACAGTCATCCGCATTTTTGGACGTTTGCTCAAGACATTATAATAATAATTCATTTTCCAAAGTTCTTTTTTGGCAGGACGAAAACCTTCAATCGAGAGAATTTGGTCGCCCTGTTTTAATCCTTTGGCTTGCGCGTCGCTTTTGGGTTTGACCAGTGTTACCAGACATTTGTCGCCAAACATCCGCAATCGCCAACCGTATTCGATATCCAGATTCGTCGCCGGCGGCAGAAAAAACAGATGCGAATCGTTAAAATCCATTAAAGCCTGGGCGATTACCGCAAAAGATTGTCCGACGGTTTCTACTTGATTCAGTCTTTCTTCGGCTTTTTTGAATCTGGCTTCAAGGTCTATGCCGTGAAAATTCGGGTCATAGTAATCCTTTTTGATAGCGTTTTTGACGTTTTTGAGCATACTTTTCATTCTATCTTTTTCAATGCGGTCCATCTTTTGAGCATTGACGTTTTGAAGAAATGAAAAGACGCAGAGCAGGATAAAAAATAAATTTGCAAAATAGGTAAATCGTAATATTTTCATTTGAAACTCCATTTGAATAAGTGTATTAAAGGTTTGATTTGAAGCCATAATAGGCTATATGTGCCGGATAGTATCATAAATAATCTGAAAAGAAAAATTTAATTTTGTTGCAGGAATGTAAATATGCTATCTTCCTTTGAAGAAATATCTTCTCTTATAAAATGCCAAAAAAACAAATTTTAGTAACAGGCGGCGCGGGTTTTATCGGTTCGCATTTGGTTGACAGGTTGCTCGGCGAAGGCGATTGGCAAATTACAGTAGTTGATAATTTCAACGATTTTTATTCGCCCGAAGTCAAACACGCTAATATTTCCGCTTTTTTATCTCATCCGCAATTTTCTTTGCGCGAAGTTGATATTTGCGACGCGAAAAATTTGCGCGAAGTTTTTGCCGCCGTCAAATTTGACGCAATCGTGCATCTGGCAGCGCGGGCAGGTGTGCGTCTTTCGCTTTCCGAACCGAAACTTTCCGCCGAAACAAACATCAACGGAACGCTCAATCTGCTCGAATTAGCCCGCGAATTCGCGGTTGAGCAATTCGTTTTCGGTTCGTCATCTTCGGTCTATGGAATTAACAGTAAAGTTCCGTTTGCGGAAGACGACAAAATTTCACAGCCGATTTCGCCCTACGCGGCGACCAAAGCGGCAGGCGAACTTTTGTGCCATACCTATTCGCATCTGTATCCGATTCGCTCCGTTTGCCTGCGGTTTTTTACGGTTTATGGTGCGCGTCAGCGTCCTGATTTAGCGATTCATAAATTTGCGCAGCTTATTTCGGATGATAAGCTGATTGAGATGTTCGGCGACGGCACGACGCGGCGCGATTACACCTATATTGATGATATAATTCAAGGCGTGAGAGCCGCGATTGATTATCGTGAAACATCACACGAAATTTTCAATTTGGGCGAATCACAAACGGTTGAGTTGCGCCAATTAATTATGCTTTTAGAAGAAAATCTCGGCAAAAAAGCCGTGATTGAACAACGCGAAATGCAACCGGGCGACGTTCCGCAAACTTTCGCCGATATTACAAAAGCGCGAAAATTGCTTAATTACAATCCAACCACAAAAATCGAAGAAGGCATCGAGATATTTGTTGAATGGTTCAAAAGTGAAAAAGTGAAAAAGTGAAAAAGTGAAAAAGTTTGTTGTCCAAAAGATGTTGACTTTTTCACTTATACAAATTCGGCTCACCTTCCGGGCGCGTGTTCCAACGTTTGTGAATCCACAGCCATTGTTCAGGAAATTGGCGGACGTATTTTTCAACAACGGTTGTGATTTTTTGCGTTAGAAATTTTATATCTTCTTCCGCATTCTCCGTTTTTTCGTAATCAATCGGCGGTTCGAGATGCACGACATATTTTTGCTTTGCTTCATTCCAAACGGCAAAAGCCGGAAGAACTACGGCGTTTGTTTTCAAGGCTAATTTGGCAATACTTATCGTCGTCGAAGCGGGAATGCCGAAAAAATCTACAAACACGCCTTCTTTTTCCTGCGCGTTCAAATCCGCTAAAATCCCCAGCAGTTCGCCGTTTTCCAAAACGCGAAACATTGTCCGCGCTGATTTTGTTTTGTCCAAAGTTACGCTTCCAAACCGTGTCCGCATTTTATCTACAAAGTTTTCCACAAGTGGATTATCAATGCGGCGAACCAGAATATTCATCTCATAACCAAACGCCGGCGGCAACAAATTAAAGACTTCCCAACTGCCGAAATGTCCGGTAAAAAACAAAATTCCGCGTCCCGTCGCGTGGGCTTTATCGAAATGTTCTTTACCGACGACCTCAACTAAATTATGTATATCTTCGCGCTCGAATTTCCGAAAATGTGAAACAAAACCGAGATGCCGTCCAAGACTTTCAAAAGTGCCGCGCAAAATTTTTTCTTTCTCGCCCACCGACAAATCGGAAAGCGCGATTTCCAAGTTTCGGCGACCTGTTTTTTTGAGTTTTGGAATAAGTGAGCCAACCACATTACCGATGTTTCTGCCGATGCTCATTGAGGTTTTTAGCGGAAACAATCCGATTGCGCCGACAATTCCGCGCACCGCAAAGTATTCGAGTTTGGTTTGAAATTTACTACGTTTTTTCGGCATTAAAAAGTTTATTGACCGCCAAGAGCGCGAAGTTCACAAAGAAAATCGAATCCAAAATCTAAAATCCAAAATCGAATTAGCTCCACCGAAAAAACTTCTTCGTTACGGGCAAAAGACGATGATTGGCAACTGTCCGACTAAAAAATATCTCGTGTTCGGCTTCCGTCTTTGACATTTCGAGCATTTCTTCGACACATTCTTTCATTTCGAGTTCGCTGGCAAAATGCGCGGCTTCTTCGTATTCCAAAATGTTCTGGCTTTCGAGTCTGCCCGCAAAATACATCGGAAAAAACCAACCCGAAACGCGGCACAAAACGCCCAAACTTCTGCCGATTGTCCAAAATATCGCTTCACGCACCCTTCGCGGTTTCGCGTCTAATTTTGCAAGCCAACGCGCCGCATTTTCCCGATGCGCCCATTCTTCAGCTTCGATTTTTTTGATTTCAGTTTTTTCGGCTGATTCTCTGAGCGATTTCCAATGTCCGCGATAAGCGTAAGCCGCCGCGAGTTCGCCCGCGTGAGCGTTTTGCAAGATGCGAATTAAATTTTGGCGAGAATATTCATCGGACATTACTTTTGTTTTCGGAATCGCACTCATAATTTTTTATTAAGTAATCGGACACAATTATTTTAAAGACTATCCACGCGCTCACACGAACTACACGAATTAAAAACACGCGCTTTTACTGTCTTTTTAGTGCAATTAGGGTGAGCGCGTGGATAGTTTCTTTTATCAAATAAAATTGTCCGATTACTTATCTGACAAAATTATAAATAATTATTCTCGACACTTTAACGGATTTTCCGGTCTATCCTGTTATTTTCTTCTTTTTCCCAAAAAGTTAAAATTTCTTCGGTCGTCGTAATGCTGCTTTTGATGCAATCGCTGACCGAAATTCCGCGATAGAAGTTACTGCAAAAGAAAAATCCCGGATTGTTATTTTTGAACTTTTCAATCGAATCGGTAATTTTCTCATATCCGATATTATATTGCGGAATCGCCCTTCGCCAACGCTTTAACTGCTGAAAAATCGGCTTTCCGTTCACGCCCAAAATTTCGTCGAGTTCTTCAAACGCGATGTCAAATAATTCTTCGTCAGATTTGTCAAAAAGTTCCGCGTTCCGCGCTCCACCGATAAATGTCGTCAAAAGATGAACATCTTTCGGTGCGCGATTTTCAAAAATCACTGAACTCCAAAGACTGCCGAGAATTTTTCTCTGCTCGACTTGCGGAATCAAAAAACCGAAACCGTCCAACTCAAAATCTATATCTTTTCGGTGAAAAGCCGAAACTATCACTGCAAGCGGCGGATGATAAATCTCACTCAATTGCCTCCCAAGTTCGCCGTTAAGATTTTCAATCAACTTCGCGGCAACAAACGAAGGCGTTGCGATAACAACCGCATCGAATAATTCGTCGTTTAAATCTTCCGAAGCATTCTCTACTCTCCACTCTCCACTCTCCACTTTTTCGATTTTCAAAACTTCCGTTTTCGTTTTTATTTCATCGAGGAGATTTGCCGCCAATTTATCGGTCAAAGTCTGCATACCGTTTTTGAACGAAACGGTGCGCGACATTCCTTTCGGCACAAACTTGCTCGGCTTTTCTTTTTTGCCGAACAAAGACGCTTTCAAAATACTGCCGTAATCTTTTTCCATTTGAAAAAGACTTGGGAAAGCGGATTTGATACTCAGGTTTTCAGGATTTCCCGCGAAAATTCCCGACACAAACGGGTTAACCGCAAAATCTACAACTTCCTGCCCGAATCGGCGTTTGAAAAATCCTGCAACAGTTTCGTTTTCGGGCGATTTTCCTTTGATAAAAGGTTCGCGCAACAGGCGAAATTTCGCGCCCATTGAAAATATGTCCGAACTGATTATATCTATTATTTTCAAAGGCAAAGCCCGCAGTTTGCCGTCCTTCAAAATATATCTTTTTTTCGCCGTCGCGTTTGCCTGCGCTACTTCATCCAAAAGTCCGAGTTCCGCAATCAATTCAAATAAATGCTCCGAAACAAGCGTCGAATTCGGTCCCCATTCAATCAAATAATCGCCCGTTTCTTCGGTTTGAATATTCCCGCCGCAAACTTCTCCGCGCTCAACGAGCAAAACCTCAACGCCTTTTTTCTTGAGCCGAAACGCCGTGCAAAGCCCCGAAATTCCGCCGCCGATGATGCAAACCTTTTTCATCATTAATTTTTAATTTCAAGACAATGAAGATTTTGGTGAACTTTTAGCCTTTAATTTGGTTATTAAAAAAATTACACCAAAAGTAGCAAGCGAATAGCAGATTATCCCAATTATAAAACCGTAAGATAATACATAAAGCAAACTAGCCATTTCACAATCACCACAACTTGTAAGCCAACCTGCATTGATTAGGCTAACAGCCAAGAATATATTCCAACCTATAACTTTAATAATTAAAGAAGGATTTGGCGAAGCATCTGACAAGGCGACGCAAATACTAAATATAGTGAGAATAAAGCTAAGTGCAATTGATGATAAAGCAGCATATTTAAAATTCATAGAATTGCAATACCTCCCTTAAACCTCATTTTACTAAAATCATATTTACTGCGCTAAATTTTTTTCGTTTCAAAACTTTCCGCCTTGTGAACAACCAATTCGGCTAATGCGCTGATAAATTTGTCGGAATAATTCAAGCCTTCGGTAACTTCAAACTGCTCAACGCCTGCTTCTTTTGCGAGATGCTTAAACTCGATGCCGACTTCAAACAGCGTTTCGAGATGGTCGGACGCAAACGCAATCGGCACAGCCAACATATTTTTTACACCTTTGACGGCAAGTTCTTTTATCGTGTCGGGCGTTGACGGCGTGAGCCATTTTTGCGGTCCGACTTTTGATTGATAGCAAAGACTGTTTGGCTGCCTAAAATCGCCGCGTTCGACAACCATTTCAACCGTTTTTTTGATATGTTCGGAATACGGGTCGCCTTCGCGCACCAATTTCATCGGCGTTCCGTGTGCGCTGAAAAGAATGTGAACGCGAGCGCGTTTTGCTTCGGGAAATCTCTCTAAGCCTTGATTGATGCGTTCGACAAAAGCGTCAATATATGGCGGGAAATCATAATAAGAATCAATAAAAATTGTTTCCAAATCTCGCAAATCGTTGCGTTTTTTCAACTGTTTTTCCCACTCTTTCAAACTCGAAAGCGTTGTCGCTTTTGAATACTGCGGATAAAGCGGAAGCAGAACGACTTTTTTGATGCCTTCTTCGGCAATTCCGTCCAACGCTTCGGCGGTAAACGGATGCCAGTAACGCATCGCTACAAAAACACGTGCGTCAATCTTTTCGTTTAATTTTTCCTCAAGCAATTTCGCCTGTCCCAACGTAAATTCTTTTATCGGAGATTTGCCGCCGATTTGCGCGTATTGTTTTTGAACTTTGGTGTGTCGGGTCGAAGAAATCAATTTCGCCAAACCTCGACGAAACAAAAAACTGAGCGGAAAATTGATAATATCAGGGTCATTGAATAGATTGTTGAGAAACGGCTCAACCGCCTTAAGCGAATCCGGTCCACCCAAATTCATCAAAACAACTCCGATTTTTTCTTTCATTATTTTAATTCTATCAAACTTCGCTTTCGTCTTTTGGTTTTTTATCTCCTAGAATGCTTCGCAGAACTAACATTTTTGCCAAAATCCGAACTTCCAGACGGTCAAATTTATTGGTCAAGGCTTTTGTCCGCGCAAAATCGGCAATCGCCAAACGGCGAATCGTCGCGTCTGACTGTCCCAAACCGCGTGTCAATTCCTGTGTTAGCGAGCCGCTAAACGCGCCGACTTGAGCTTCGCCGTCTTCGATTATCTCGCCTCCGACATCCATAAATTCGCCGATTTTGGCAAACGCGGAAATCGTGTCGTTGAGCCGAAAAATTGCATCTTCCAAAAGCGGAAACGACTTGACGGCATCAACTTGGGCATAACCGCCGGCGAGAAGCCAAGTGTGCATAAAATCCTGATAATTTTTCGGCGATAAATTTACAAACGTCCGCGCTTCGTCCATTATTTGCGACGCGAGTTCTTTGTCGCCCGCCAAAGCGACTTGCGAAGCCAACGCGCTCAAAGCAAAAAGTTTTTGCGTCGGGTCTTTTATTGCCGCAATAATTTTTCGCGCACTTCCGATTATTTTTTCGCGCTCTTCTTTGGAAAGCGTGTCGAGTTTGGCGACATCTTCAATCAGTTGTTTCTGCGCGTCTTGGTCGGGTTTTCCAATCGGAGTTGCTATTTCGGTAATTATTTCTCCGGTGTCGTTTCTTACAACTTTTACTCCACCGTCTTTTTTTACATTCTTAACTCCGAATTTCTGGCGAAGTTGCGCGGCGCGGGAAGGCGAAAATTTTTCAATATTTGAGATATAACTTGTCATCTCCAAACCTTCGGCATCACTGCGTTTCAAAATCGCCTGCGCCAACAAATCGGCTAGTTCGCGCAAAGATTGTTCTTTGAATAGCGGCTTTTTGTCGGGCTTGGCTTTTATTTCTTCGAGATTTGACACGCCCAAGCTGAGCAGTGAACTGAGATAATAAAATTTGTCGGGCGTGGAATCTTCCGATTTGAGTTTTTGCAGAATATCTTCGCCGAAAGCTATGCCTTTTTCCGCGTCTTTATCGTAGATTTTCTTGAGCAAGCTGATAAGTTCGCCGTTAAAGCCTTTCGCCAATGCTTTGCGCCCGTATTTTAAAGCCGTGTCCACATCTTTCGCAGCGATTTGGTTGAGCAGGCGCGTTTCAAAATAAGCGTCGCTGTTTTCTATTTGCTTGCGAAAAGCCGGATTGGTAATAGCCCCGGCGGTGTCGGTAAAAAATTCGAGCGCAAGGCGCGGGTCGTGTTCGGCAAGTGTGGTCGCAATCTGCCCGCGGATGCTTATCGCCTTTCTAAACTTTCTCGAAAGCTGCCCTTTTTCGCTTGTGTCAGGCGAAAAAATGTCGCCCGATTCGGGCGTGATGTCCGATGCGCCAAGTTGCGTGTTGTATTGCACCAGCAGTTGGCGAAAATCGTTGATAACGGTTTGAAACATTGCCCGCGCTTCTTTTTCGTCGTGAAACCACATCAGGCTGGCGATTTCCGCCGAAAAGCTAATGCGGTTTTCCAACGTCCGCAAATTACCGACTTCCGCACCCGTTTCGCGTAAAAACGCGACTGCCTCTTTTTTCAGTTCGGCGGAAATCTCGCCTTTTTTTTCTTTTTCGATAGTTTGGGAAAAGTTAATTTGGATGGATAAAAAAAGCAATATAAGCAATAAATTTAATTTTCGATTCATTTTTTTTGTTTCCTTAGCAACGGATAAAAAATAATTTATAAGGCTTTGATTCTTATAAATTGTCACTAGCTTTAGCTAGTGGAATTAGTTCAATTCAAGTTTGCTTTAGCTAAAGCTGTAAGGATTAAATACTATTTTTTTTAATTTGGCTAAAGCCTTTGTTTTTTTCAATCAACCCATTAGCTAAAGCTAGTGGCAATTTATATTCTACGAACTTGTTTTTCTCTAATGTCCTTCACCTTCGCCTTCAATGCTGGCTTGAAAGACTTTTTCGTTTTCTTCGGCATTCGGGTCGAGCAAGGCTTCGGCGATGCGGAAGCGGGCGAAGAATCGTGCTTCGGGGCGCGAAAACTTTTCGGCTAGACTAACCGTGCGGTCAAAATCGCTGTTTGCTAGATTTTTTATCAACGCCACGCCGTTTGGCACATTGCGGTAAGATTCGTTGCGAACGACTTCGAGGCGAACTTCTTCCGATTTGACCGAACCGCCTTCGTTAAATTCGTCCAGCAAAATTCCCGCCGCGACGACATCATTGACAAATGACAAATTGCCTTCCAAAAATGCGAAACTCTGCGCGGGTTCAATGACGGCGTAGGCTTGCGTCAACTGCAACACGGAAGTCAGATTTTTGCGGTGTTTCATTCTGCCCGAATAGATTGAACGCGCTTCGTCGAGCAAAGTATTCGCCGTTTTTTTATCGCCGCTTTTCATCACCGACAAAGAAAGTGTCGTCAAAACTTCGATGCGTTCTTCGGGCGTTTTGAGTTTGGCGAGAGCCTGACGCACTTCGCGCAAATCGCCGCTTTTGGCTAAAGCAAGCGGCAGACCTTCTTCGATTTTCGTTCCCAAATAATCATATTCAGGTTTCTTTTTGACTTTGCCGTAATACTCTTTAGCTTTGACCAAATCGCCTTCGCTAACAGCTTTTTCGGCGGCTTGACGATAATAATCATCGCGCTCACCGACGGGTTTCTTTTCGGCGAGTTGAGCAATTTCTTCGGCAGTTTTCGCTTCGGTTTCGTTTTGGATATTTTGCGCCCGAACTTGATTATCGAGCTCCGTCGCGCCGTCCGTCATTTTTCGCCGAATGCCGAAGAAAACGAAAAAGTCTTTCAAGCCAGCATTGAAGGCGAAGGTGAAGGACATTAGAGAAAAACAAGTTCGTAGAATATAAATTGCCACTAGCTTTAGC
>MWVX01000528.1_pt1 | contig 12162 bp, 11 predicted proteins | sample 1047311 | NCBI WGS metagenome assembly MWVX01 (sample SAMN06349984, study PRJNA376086) | soil metagenome | isolation source: MtG-4 sample Antarctic (ecotone) soil | place: Antarctica | collected 2015-01-13
CAGCCATCTTATCATCGTAAGTGAATACTGAACAGGTAGCGCCTATTTCTGCGCCCATATTACAAATAGTAGCTTTTCCTGTACAGCTCAGACTATCTGCACCATCTCCAAAATATTCTACAATAGCGCCTGTACCTCCTTTTACTGTAAGGATTCCGGCCACTTTCAAAATGACGTCTTTGGCGGATGTCCAGCCATTCATTTTACCGCTAAGCTTTACACCTATTACTTTAGGCATCTTTAATTCCCAGGCCAATCCTGCCATCACATCCACCGCATCAGCTCCGCCCACACCAATGGCTAACATGCCTAAACCGCCAGCATTTGGTGTGTGCGAATCAGTGCCAATCATCATTCCACCAGGAAATGCATAATTCTCTAATACGACCTGGTGGATGATACCGGCACCTGGCTTCCAGAAACCAATTCCATATTTGTTTGAGATAGATGATAAAAAGTCGTAAACTTCTTTATTGGTATCTATTGCCACGTTAAGGTCCTGTACGGCACCCACTTTGGCCTGTATAAGGTGATCACAATGAACCGTTGAGGGTACTGCCACTCTTTTTCTGCCACAAGTATCAAATTGCAAAAGAGCCATTTGAGCTGTAGCGTCCTGCATAGCTACCCGATCCGGTGCAAAATCAACATAATCTTTTCCCCTTTCGAAAGTGCGGGTAGCAGGTGTAAAGGAATGTGCATATAAAATCTTTTCTGCAAGTGTTAATGGACGATTTAATAATTTTCTGGCTAAGGCAACTTTATTGGGTAGCTCGCTGTATAGTTTTGTAATTAAGCCTAAATCAAACATTATGAGATCAATTTTAGAGTTTGGATATACATCATCGATCTTTGTAAAGTCTGTATTTTATCCAAAGTGCTGCAAAGTTATTGAAAATCGAAGTATCAATAAGATGGAGATAGTTGGAGAAATGGAGGATAAAAATTAAATTAGCTAAATGAAGAACCTGAAAAACTATATAGAATGGCAGGCTTTTGGTGTGTGCGCTGCTATCGGTGAAAAAATGGGAATTGCAACTTCCCGCATTCGTATGTGGTTTATATATGTTTCATTTTTAACATTAGGCTCCCCTGTTATTATCTATATGATCATGGCTTTTTGGATGAATATGAAAAGATATATTTTAGCCGCCAGGCGTAACCCACTTTGGTATTTATAATCCCTTATAAAATCATATCATTCCTTTTAATTTCTCTACCACGTGATCTATTTCTTCTTGCTTATTGTATTTACTGAAGGAAAAGCGAATGGTCATCCATTTTTCTGATTTGTTTAGTGCTTTCATTACATGAGAACCTGCATCGGCTCCACTACTACAGGCACTTCCGCCAGATGCACAAATATTATTAATGTCCAGGTTAAACAATAGCATTTCAGATTTTGCTGATTTAGGAAAACATGCACTTAATATTGTGTACAATGTTTGAGCATTGTTGTTGAAGTGTACATCCGGAAACGCAGCTTTCAAAGATGCCATCATGTATGCCCGTAAATTTTTTATATAAGTACTGTCTTTTTCAAAATCACGCATAGCTATTTCCAGAGCTTTGGCAAAGCCTACTATCCCGTACACATTCTCAGTACCCGCACGCATATTCCTCTCCTGTCCTCCTCCTATCATAAGAGGCTGTATTTTTATATTTTCATTTACATATAAAAGACCCGTTCCTTTAGGGCCATGAAATTTATGACCTGCAGCAGAAATAAAATGAACATTCATTGTAGTAATATCCACCGGATAATGACCAATGGTTTGCACACAATCGGAGTGAAATATTGCACCGTATTTTTTGCAGAGTTCACCTGCTTTTTTTATATTTAATAGGGTGCCGATTTCATTATTGGCATGCATAAGTGTTACCAAAGTGGGAACAGAAATATTTTGTAATTGCAATTCTAAATTATCATACTCCACTTCTCCATTTTCTGAAAGCTTTACAAAACCTGAGGTAACACTTTTCTGCTTTGCATAAAATTCCACTGTATGCAAGACGGCGTGATGTTCGATGGGCGAAGTAATGATATGCCTGCATCCCAGGTCTCGAATAGCTGTTGAAATGGCCGTATTACTACTTTCTGTGCCTCCTGAAGTAAAAAATATTTCTCCGGTTTTGGCTCTAAGTAGTTGAGCTACAGATTTACGTGCATTTTCAATTGCCATCCTTGTCTGCCGACCATAAGAATAAATGGATGATGGATTACCATAATGTGTTGTCATGTAAGGCATCATTGCCTCAAGTACTTCAGTATCTAAAGCCGTGGTTGCGGCGTTATCCAAATAAATAGGCCTATCCGTAGCAGATTTAGCTAAGCCTGAGGGCAGATTTGTATTTAAGTTTGATGTCAATCTTGACTTTATTAATCCTTTATTCCTATACCAAAAGAAATTTATTATATGAATTCTTTTATGTCTTTCATCAAACGTGTAGCAATATTATTCGCAGTTGTTTCAAAATTACTTTCGGCGTAAATACGAATAATAGGCTCAGTATTGGATGTCCGCAGGTGAACCCAATCGCCATCAAATTCAATTTTTAATCCATCTTCTGTATTGATAGGATTGTTTTTATATTTGGATTTGATTTTTTCGAAAATTGCCGGAACATCTAGATCTTTTTGCAGTTCTATTTTATTTTTTGAAATAAAATAATCAGGATAGTTGCCCCTGAATGACTTCATTCGTTTTTTCTGGGCAGCAAAATGAGTTAAAAATAAAGCCAACCCAATTAATGCATCACGTCCATAATGAAAATCAGGAACAATGATTCCTCCGTTTCCTTCACCCCCGATGATTGCATCAACTTCTTTCATCCTGTTCACTACATTCACTTCACCAACAGCTGAAGGAAAATATTTACCTCCATGATTCAAAGTAATTTCTTTTAACGCTTTTGTGCTGCTCATATTACTCACCGTGTTGCCGGTCTTTTTGCTTAATATAAAGTCAGCTACAACGACAAGCGTAAATTCTTCACCAAACATAGAGCCATCTTCACATACAAAACAAAGTCGGTCAACATCAGGATCCACAGCAATACCAAAATCTGCATTCTGCTTCACGACTTCATTGCTTAATTGTGTGAGATGTTGAGGCAGCGGTTCAGGGTTATGTGCAAATTTTCCATCAACTTCTCCATTAAGAATAATAACATTGTCAATACCTAAGGCTTTCAGCAATTGGGGTACCACCAAAGCACCGGTGGAATTAATACAATCTACCACCACTTTAAAGCCTCGTTTTTGTATGTTTTTTACATTTACCAGAGGGTAATCAATTACAAGATCAATATGCTTCTGAAGATAAGAATCATCAAAATAGTGTTTACCCAACTTTTCAACTGATGCATAACTTACATTCAATTCATTCGCCTTCCTTAATACTTCTTCACCCATCTGGGAAGAAATAAACTCACCTTCGCCATTCAATAGCTTAAGGGCATTCCATTCTTTTGGATTATGGCTTGCCGTAATGATGATACCTCCGGCAGCACCTTCGCTTTTAGTGGCTATTTCCACGGTGGGTGTAGTGGACAACCCAATGTCAATTACATTAATACCCAGGCTGATCAAAGTATTTACCACCAGGTTGCTGACCAGGCTTCCGCTGATCCTTCCATCACGGCCTACTACTACTTTTTTTACAGTTAATTTATCTGTATCATTTTCTATCAGTATGGATGCAAAAGCAGTAGTATATCGAATTACATCTATTGGGGTGAGATTATCACCAGGTTTACCGCCAATAGTACCACGTATTCCGGAAATGCTTTTTATCAATGCCACAGAAAGTAAATTAAGGGCGCAAAAATACGCTTTTCGATTCTCCTGAAGATGCATCTAAAACAAAGTGTTGAACCATTACTTTTGCAAAAATTGATTCATGGCTGAGAAGGAATGGTATAAAGATTGGTTTAATTCTGCTTACTACCATAAACTTTACTTTGATAGGGATGATGTAGAAGCTCAACTGTTTATTAGTCGCCTTTTAAATATTTTACAACCAAAAAGTGGAAGCCGTATGCTGGATGTAGCATGCGGTAAAGGGAGGCATAGCAGGTTTTTAGCAGAAAAAGGTTTTGATGTGACAGGAATTGATATAAGCTTCGACAGCATAAATGAAGCAAAGCAAAATGAAAGTGAAACACTTCATTTTTATGTTCATGATATGCGCTTACTTTTCCGGATCAATTACTTCGACTTTGCATTTAATTTTTTTACATCATTTGGATATTTTACAACTCGCAGGGAGCATGATGATGCTATGCGAACAATAGCCGGAAGCATTCGACCCGGAGGAAAGTTGGTAATAGATTACCTGAATTTGCATTATATTGAAAAGACTTTAGTTACAAATGAAAAAAAGAAAATAAATCAAACAGAATATGATATCACAAGGTGGCACGACGAAAATCATTTCTTTAAAAAGATAGTCGTTATTGATCCTTTATTATCTCAGCCCATTGTTCATACTGAAAAAGTAGCCAAGTTCAGTCTTGGAGATTTTACAGATATGCTTTCATTTCAAAAAATGCAGGTGGTAGAAGTGTTTGGGGATTATAACTTAAACCCTTTTCAAATAAATGATAGTCCACGAATGGTGATTGTTGCAAAAAAGGGATAAAATTTATCAGTATTAATTGTTTCAGGACTTAAATCAGCTAATTAACATTGGCTAATTAATCTCGCGTTTATTATTTACCAGCATCCATTTTGCCGTTTCATAGAATGCAGTAGTGAGGGATGACATTTTCTGTTTGATAGAGTCTTGTTGCATCTGGGAGTAAACCGCACCTGAAAATAAATGAAGTTCTTCATCTGTAAAATTGAGGTTTTTGATAAAGTAAAAATTATCAGAAACCATCCCGATCTGGCCTTTATCGTGGTGGATAATGAATGCATGATTGCCTTTGCGTCTATTATTCAGAATATCAATACCTAAAGTAGTATTCCTGAATGATTGGCTGGTAAGTGCGGCAATGGTAGGGAGCACATCTATTTGTGAAACAACGCCTGTTTTACGTAGAGGTTTCAAAAGTTTAGGCGCATAGAATAACAAAGGCACATGTTCATCGGTAAGTCGTTCTGATGTCCATACCGGATCGTAGATCGCTTTTGCATTTCCAGCTACTCCATGATCACCAATGAAAACAAAAATCGTGTTATCAAAATATGCTTCCTTCTTTGCAGCTTCCATAAACTTTCTGAAGCAGAAGTCAGAATACCGGAATGCATTATACTCGTCCAGGGAATCAAAGCCATATTTATTTAATAAATCAACGGGAACTGTTTCCATCTTAAATTCTTTTTCATTTGCAGGCACGCGAAATGGGCGATGGTTATCAGCTGTTTGAACAATTGCAAAAAAAGGAGATATTTTCTTTGCAAAACGTTTGTTGGCCTCCAGGAAAAGATCTTTATCACTTATCCCCCAAACATTTACGGGTTCTGACTTAAAGGAACCGGCTGTTATCATTTCAAGACCTTCAATATTTTTCAGTAACCCTTCAAAATTGTTGAACCGGGGATCGCCTCCTAACAAATACATTTTTTGATACCCTTTGAATTCATTGATGATCGTATGTTGATTTAACGCTTCTGGATTACGAGTTGAAAATTTAGAAAGCTGTACATCAGGAATTCCGGTAACTGTAGCAAACAATCCGCGTGCAGTAGAAAAGTGTGGTGCAAAACAATGGTCAAAGAAAACTCCACCCCTGGTTAAGGAATTGAAAAAAGGTGTTGTATTCAATGGATTGCCGCTCATGCTGCTTTTGTACATGCTAAATGATTCGCATAATACCAATACAACATTGGGTGAAGTGGTAATTGCATTGGAAGAAATAACATTCTTTCTATTGTAGTTTACACTCTCAGGTGGCAGTGCCATCCACGCTTTCATTGTAGGGAAATGGTCTTTCCCTTTACGATTATCATTTTTAAGATTTCGAAACTTCAGAGTTGTAAAAAAATTTTGAAATGGATTAAGTGCCAGGTAAGACCGGAAACCATCCTGCAAAACAAATGCATTGTTCCACTTTAATGGTTGAAATGAGAATCCTCCATAAATGAAGAAAGCAAAGAGTAAAGTAGCCAATACAAACCACTTTCGCTGATAGCGGATTTTTCTGCCATTTGTTTGATTGATAACGAATACATGTGTTATTCGAAACATCCACCTCAGTAATAATAAGGAGGTAAAAAGAGCAAATAGCATCAAAAGTAAAGGATAGGATTCCCACATCATGATGAGTGAAGTACCGGGATCTTCAGCAAAATTCAGTGCACTGGCATTGAGACGGGTTTCGTTGTAAGAGAAACAGCCAAAGTCAGCAGCAAAAAAGAATACAACAATAAAGGTAATAAAGGCCAGATACCAGGTCCAGCATTTACGATTTGTTTCGGAATAAAAAGGTGAATATACTGGTGAAAGGCTTGCAATTACAATTGGTAACAATGCCAGGCTGATCCAACGCATATCAAAACGAAACCCTAATAAAAAAGAAGGGATCAGATTTGTAAACTGCTCTTCCGAGGGAAAAAATGTAAACAGCATAACCAGCCGGAATCCGGTGAAAAGGAGCAGATAAATGAACAATAAATTCACTACCCACAACAAAGTTTTTGGCATCCCGATCCTAAGTAGCATAATTCAGAAAGCAGTTGTTTATGTAACGCTTACAAAAATGATGAAATTGCATAGGGTTATAAAGGGTTTTCGGTGAAATAACTATAATAAAGGTAAAAGTGGTGCTTATACAGGTGTAGTAAATACATTTGCGCAATGACTTGCATACTATCTATTAGTATTTGGCAACAATTAGAAAACTGGGATCGGAAGCTGTTTTTACAATTAAACTCGAAATGGACAAATTCTTTATTTGATTTTATTCTACCGTATTTCCGCGATTCAGTGTTTTGGGCCCCCTTATACATATTTATTTTTGCTTTTATCGTATTCAATTACGGAACTAAGGGCTGGTGGTGGTGTCTGGCTTTCTTATGCACAGTAGCTATTGCTGACATGGTTGGTGCAAAAATATTCAAAGAAGGCTTTGACCGGCTCCGGCCTTGTCAGGAACCTGATTTGATGATGCAGGTACGTTTGCTGCTGAGGCATTGCTCTGGAAGTTCAAGTTTTATATCTAATCATGCTGCTAACCATTTTGGAATAGCCACATTTGTAAGTGTTACTTTTTATTCCACATTTAAAAAGTGGATCTTTCTTAGTTATGTTTGGGCTTTGTTGATAGCTTATGCACAGGTATATGTAGGCGTTCATTATCCGCTTGATGTGTTGGGCGGTGCGGCAGTAGGCACCGGGGCCGGGATACTTACAGCTTATTTCTTTAATAATAAAGTAGGTAGCTTTGCCCTTGCTTAAATTAACCTAAAACAATAAATGGAAATAATCATATTGCTCGGATTGATGCTATTGAATGGTGTGTTCTCAATGTCAGAAATAGCTTTAGTTTCAGCCCGCAAAGCAAGATTGGAAGGCCAGTCAAATAAAGGTGACAAGCAAGCGGCAGCAGCACTTGCTTTGGCAAACCATCCTGATCGATTTCTTTCTACTGTACAAATAGGAATTACTTTGATCGGCATTCTTACCGGTATCTATTCCGGGGAAAAACTTACAGATGATCTGGTGGCCTTTTTTAATCAATGGCAGGTATTACAATCCTACAGCCATGGATTGGCAACCACCTTGATTGTGATTCTGTTAACTTACTTCTCCCTTGTTCTCGGCGAGTTGGTACCAAAGCGCATAGGCCTGTCCCGACCAGAAGCCATTGCCAAAACAATGGCAAAACCAATGTCGGTGGTAAGTTTGATCACTTCACCATTTGTGTGGCTGCTAACAAAATCATCGTACTTAATTGTGAAACTTTTTAATATAAAGACCGACAATAACCAGGTAACGGAAGAAGAGATTAAAGCCATCATAAGTGAAGGCACAGAGCACGGAGCCATTGAAGAAGCAGAACAGGAAATTATCGAAAGGGTTTTTCACTTAGGAGATCGGAATATCACCTCGTTGATGACCCACCGAAGCGATATAATTTGGTTTGAGTTAAATGATAATGAGATAAGCATACGAGGGAAAATTGTAAAAGAACCGCATTCCATTTATCCAATTTGTGACGGTGATATTGATAATATAAAAGGCGTTGTCTCTATAAAAGAGCTGTACGTTTCTGATGATCTTACTCTTTTTAAAGATTTGTTACAGCCTGCCTTGTTTGTGCCCGATAACAATACAGCATACCAGGTCATGGAAAAGTTCAGAGAATCTAAAATTCATTCCTGTTTTATAGTAGATGAGTATGGTAGTATACTTGGAATGATTACTATGAATGATATCCTGGAAGCCATTATTGGCGATATGCCTCAACCAGATGTAGATGATTACCAGATTACAAAAAGAGATGATGGTAGCTATTTGGTAGATGCCCAAATTCCATTTTATGATTTTCTTTCAAGCTTTGATAAGGCTGAATGGATGAACGATAGTGAACATGAGTTTGATACACTTGCCGGTTGCATTCTGCATGAACTTGAACGTATCCCAAAATGCGGAGATAAGGTAAAATGGAAGGGATTTAAAATAGAAGTAATTGATATGGATGGACACAGAGTAGATAAAGTTCTTGTAACGCCGAGCAAAGAAATACTGGATGAGATGGACGCGTAAGGGCTTTATCGAATTTCTCAGTTTCAATCCTCTAGGGGGCAGAGCATAATGAATGTCCGAACTCATCTTTTAAGAAAACGATTTCTTAATAATTTTTCAATAACACTTTCTTTCAAATTTCGACTAATGGGAATTGAATGAATGCCGATTTTAATTTCATTGGCTTCAATGCTGCTCACCCGAAAAATGGAAATAATGTAAGACTTGTGAACCTTTAAAAAATGTTCAGCGGGTAAATATTCCTCTACAGATTTAAAAGTAAGGTAAGTAATGTACTTACGGCCTTCAGTATAAATGTTGATATAATTCTGAAGAGCCTCAACAAATAAGATATCACGGAATGAAATTTTTACAAGTTTATTTTCTGATTTTATAAAAAAGTGATCCGTAGAAGATGTGAGATACTCAGTTTTATTTTTCTCCCGCAATTCATAATATTCTTTTGCCTTTAGAGCTGCTTTGATGAAACGATCAAAGGAAATAGGCTTGACGAGGTAATCGAGCGCATTCAATTCAAATCCTTCTAATGCGTATTGAGGATACGCTGTGGTAAAAATAACTGGTGGTGGGTGAGGCAGCATTTTAAAGAATTCTAATCCAGTAATAGAAGGCATTTGAATATCCAAAAACAATAATTGAACGTTTCCCTGGGTTATTGCATTCAGAGCTTTGACAGGATTTTCATAGCTTCCGGTAAGATGTAAAAAATCAATGCCACCTATATATTCACTGAGCCCTTTACGGGCAAGGGGTTCATCGTCTATTATTACACAATTGATGATCACAAAACAGTTTTAAATAGTCAATTTAAGCGCAACATTGTACCAGCCATTCTTTTCCTCTATGTGCAATTGGTGTTTGCTGGGGTATAATAATTCGAGTCTTTTTTTTACGTTTGCCAGGCCAATGCCATTGTTTTTTTGATCGTCCTTGTCTTGTCCTTCTTCAGTTGTATTACATACGGAAAATTTCAATGCAGTGTCATCCCGTGAAATATTTACCTGCAATTCATTTTTTTTACCATTGCTATAGTGAGAAATATGCTTGAATGAATTCTCAACAAAAGGAATTAATAACAAAGGCTCAATTGTAATATTCTTTAACTCATTTTCGCAGTTAAATTGTACATCGCAATCCTTATTGATCCGTAAACGCTGAAGGTCAACATAATCCTTTAAATAATTAATTTCTTTTTCAATGGGAATTTTTTCCCCGTTACATTCATACAACTGGTATCGAAGCATATCTGAGAACTTATGCAATGCAACGCGGGCAGGCTCGTTAGCTTTATCAATTAAAAAATACACTGAATTAAGAGAGTTGAATAAAAAATGAGGGTTGATCTGAGATTTCAAGAAATTCAATTCGGCCTCTGCTTTTTCTTTAGCCACTTCTACCATTTGCTGTTGCAATTTTAGATAATCAAAGACTGATTTTAAACCAATGCTTGCAAGCACTAAAAAAAATTGTGTAACAAAATTATTGTACACCTTTTCTTTTATATTAGAGAAACCGATCAAATCATAATTCTGCTGAACAAAGCTCATTACCCACATCTTAATTGTACTGCTGAAAATAATAGTGCATACAAATGCGAATGCAAATACACCATATCTTTTGGTGTACAAAAGCTTTGGCACTAATAGCACGTTGGCAAAATATATCACAATTGCCAGGTCAGTTACTTTCACTACCGTTACCCAAATCGCTTCTTGCATCGTAGTATAATCCTGGTAACGCAAATAAAACCATACGAGAAAAATCAAAACCCAAAAAAGCAGGTGTAAAAAGTATCTGTATGTAGCGTATAAATGCTTCATGGTTCAAAACTAAATCTACAACTAAGAGCTCATACATTGTTTACTTCAAATGTGTGATTTACGTGACCATCAGCAAAATTGCATCTCATCAAGCGAAGTTTACTGATGGTGTAAATCATTTGCCCACTCACTTTTTAAGAAACAATCTTGCAGAAGAAAATAATAAATTATGAAACACGTAATAATCTTTCTTTTTTTCTTCAATGGATTAATGTTAATGAGCTGTGGGCAAGAAATCTCTCAAAAGCAAAAAATAAAAACATCCGTTTCTCAAAAATTAAATAGCGAATGTGAAGGATGTGAAGCTATTTATGAAACCGATATTCCCTTTGAACAATTACACTCAACAATCACTTTAGCTGACTTCAATGAAACGGGAAGCAAGATCAAAATCAGTGGAATAGTTTACAACCAAGATGGCAAAACGCCGGCAAAAGATGTAGTACTTTATATATATCATACAGACCAGACAGGGCATTACCCCACAAAAGGAAATGAGCAGGGATGGGGTAAGCGGCATGGTTATATCCGAGGATGGATGAAAACAGATCAGTATGGTTTTTATGCATTCTACACTTTACGACCTGCAGCTTACCCTGGCAGGAAAGATCCTCAGCATATTCACCTCATTGTAAAAGAGCCGGGGAAAAATGAATACTATTTAGATGATTTTCTATTTGAAGACGATCCGTTAGTAACTACAACTGTCAGAAATAACTTGCACAACAGGGGCGGCAATGGAATAATAAAACTGGTACAGGATAAAGGACTCATGCATGGCACACGCCATATCATCCTGGGGCAAAACGTTGAAAATTATCCCGCAGCCTCGCTGAATAAGAACCTGAAGTCAGGTTTAGCCATTGGTGAAAACTGTCCTGCTTTTGATCCCTTGCATCTTTCTGGTGTAGATGTTGGCAGAAAAGCTTGCCCTATGTGCAAGTATGGCTACGGACAGGGCGTTATGGTCTGGTTCCAGCACTCCAACCTTGACCATATGACTGGATTTATCCGATCACTGGAAAATGAAATGATAAAAAGAGGGGAAAATAAATTCCGGGTGTTTTTAATGTATATGAACCCATTCAAAATTCCAATGCCACGCACAAAAGAAGAATTAATAAAGAACAAAATAAAAAAATGGTGCGATGAACAGAACTTCCAAAAGGTAGCTATGACAATGGTGCCATCGCCAACAGATACAGAAACTTGTGGCATTTACAAAATCAATCCTGAGGCTAAAAACACTGTTCTATTATACAAAAAAAGAAAGGTGGCGGCTAAATGGGTGAATATAGATTACAGCACAAAATCATTCGATGAAATTGTCAAACACTTATGAGGAGTTTATCTATGTGGAGAAAAATTGGAATTAGTATTATTATTCTCTTTGTAGCAGTACAGTTGATAAGACCAACCAGAAACGTCCAGTCAGAAACACTTGCAAACAAAAATGATATTTATACTTTATATAAAATCCCTTATGATGTTTCACAAATCCTTAAAAAGTCATGCAATGATTGTCATTCAAATAATACTAAGTATCCCTGGTACAGTAATATACAACCGTTTGGCTGGTGGATGCAATTTCATGTGGATGAAGGCAAACTTGAATTGAATTTTAATCA
>MWVX01000529.1_pt1 | contig 12153 bp, 9 predicted proteins | sample 1047311 | NCBI WGS metagenome assembly MWVX01 (sample SAMN06349984, study PRJNA376086) | soil metagenome | isolation source: MtG-4 sample Antarctic (ecotone) soil | place: Antarctica | collected 2015-01-13
AAAAAAAGTCTTGCGCTGATGGTGAAACTCAATTTTAGCAGCTAAACTATTTTATAAAAAAAGAGATAATCCCTGTAAGAATCAAAACCATCCCGGTAATGATACCTGCATTGTGCTCCCACTTGTGCCAGTTTAATTTTATCAATCCTTTGTACACAATGCGCACCCAGATCAGCATACCTGCCAGGGTAATGATTGAATACATCGCTGCAATCGCAGTCATAAAATACCATCCTTTGGCTCCGGCCAAAAGGAAATAAGCTTCTATTTCCATGCAGGGTGAAAGAAACATGGCAATTACCAAAGCTGTAATAATTGATCGTTTTGTTTTCTTTTCCAGCAGGCTCTCTTTTTCCAGGTGAAAATGATTGTGCTTATAATGCTGACGGATAAAATAAAAACCGATCAAAATTAATATGGCAGGAGCAATTACGTGGGTAAATGCATCAATATGCTGGGATAGTTCTTCGCCGATAATTCCAAGGAGCAAGCCTATTAAAATTGTACTGATTACATGTGCAGCACCGGCAATAAAAGTAATACGGCTCGTTTCTGCCAGGCTCCACCCCTCTTTCTTCCCAATAGCAAGCACAGGTAGCCAGTGATTTGGTATCACGGCGTGTAATAAACTAATAACTAAGCTGCCTGTGATAATACTGAACATTGATTAAAAATTTTACCCATTCCCTAAAAGGATGCATACTATTTAAACTATGTGCCTTTAAGCCGGGCATGCCTGCCGGTAGACAGGCTTGCCGTAGCCTTATCAGTTAAAGACTTTAGTCCTTAGTCGTTGTCATGTTGAACCAGCCCAAACAAGTGCTGAGCTCTCCATTAGAATAACATTAATTCATTTGCTGTGCTCCATGATGTTCATGGCAAGCCTGCTCGCATCTTTTGCAGGCTTCTGCGCAACGTTTGCAATGTTCATGATCGTGCATACTGCATTCCTGGGCACATAAACGGCAAGCTTCCTCGCATATTACGAGAAATTTATGCGATACTTCGCTGTCTCGCATTAAGAGTTTTGCCCCGAGAAAACAAATTTCGGCACAGTCCCTGTCCAGTTCAATGCAGTGTGCCATATGTGTCACGTCTTTTTCATCAAGACATGAAGCTGCACATTCTTCGCAGGCTTTTGCGCAGTCTAAGAGTATTTGGATCAACCCTGCATGTTGATGCCCTGAATGATGATGTGAGGATTGTTGATGTTCCATTTTTTTTAATTTAATTGTAAATAAAAACTACTATTCTGTCTTTTTGCTTTTAAAAATAATAATCACAGTTTGCATTCCTGCAGTCTAATGGGTTAAGCGCTTCACAATAGAGAGACGGGATAAAAAAATGGACCATGTTAAAAGCTGATCTTTATTCCTCCATTCACCACAAAGCCTTCAACAGGTGCATAAATGTCTTTGAAAACAGGGTTGTCAATTGTGCCGGTGTATATAGAATCAAACTTTGATTGCCTTGTATCAGTAAAGTTTTCAAAATTGATATAAAGCGATATTTTTTCCCAAAGTTTTTCGACCATAAAACCGGTGATCCAATATGATTTCCCAAATGAGCCGTCACTTAATTTTTGTTTACTAAAATAATATCCTTCCAGTCCTATTTTAAGCTTTTCCTCTATTTCATACATCAATACATTGTTCAGGCGATGACGAGCAGTCAATGGTATCCACTCTTTGTTGTTTGTAAAATGCGTATTGGCATCAGTAAAAGTGTACCCGATAAACAATTTAAAATCACCATAGAGTAAACGAAGATTGGTTTCCATTCCTTTGGTATCGATATGACCTGTAGAATTTTGAAACTGAATCTTTCCTCCCGGAGCACCTGTCAAAACGAGTGGTTTTTTTAATCGGGTATAAAAAAATAAATGATTAAAGCTGACGCCCACTTCTCCAATAGTAGTGCGGTAATTGACATCCCAATTGCCACCTGCGGATCCTTCATTTTTAGATTTATTAATATTAATGGGCAATAAATTCTGGAACTGAATGCGCTCTGATTCTTCGGTAAAAACAGTTGGCGTTTTATAACCAAATCCACCTCCAAGCCTGGTCGTAAATTTTGGAGATACCCGAAGCATAGCCGAAACTCTGGGCAACAATTCAAATCCATAATCACTTACATGATCGCCCCTGATACCGGTTTCCAAAACAAATTTTTCTGCAGGCGACCATGTGTTTTGAATAAATAATCCGGTGGTATTGTAATGATAATCACGTACTGCATCTGCCGATCTTTGTGTCTCTTTAAGATCTTCCGTTAAAAAGTTGGCACCAATCACCCAATCCATCTTCTCTCCCCGTATATTCCATGTCAGTTCAGAAAATGAAGATTGTTGTAAGGCATTAAAATGATAAGTAGGAATGGCGATGTTCCTGTCAAAGCTGCTGAAACTATTTTTTAATTGAAGGGTAGCCTTCTCATTTAATTTATGTGCTATGCCCAGCTGTACAGTGATGCGATCCGTATTGTTCTCTTCAAAAAAACCATTTCCTCCATTTTTAATATAGTTCAGATTGCCACCAATGCGGTCTTCAGTGATGTAGCTTATACCGAAATCTGCAGTTGTATTTTTCCCATATAAAAAAAGACGTGGATTGATGGAATATCTTTCAAATTTTGGAATGGCTGTAAGCCCGATATCCGCAGGATCAAATGGTGCATTTGTATTCCGGGATCCAAAAACTGTAAGCCCAAGTTTACCATAACGCTCACTGTAAAAACCACTGAGGTCTAGTCCACGGGCTGATGTAGCATTTGCCAGAAAATTAATTTCTCTTTCCTTACGGGGTGTTTTGGAAACAAGATTTACCAAGCCCGCAATGGCTCCGCCACCATATAACGTAGATGCTGAACCTTTGATCACCTCCACCTGCTGCAGATCCAATGGAGCAATTTGCAAAATAGAGAGCCCTCCTGAGAAACCTGAATATAAAGGATAGCCATCACGAAGGATTTGGGTATATCTTCCCTCCAAACCCTGGATGCGTATACCTGCATTAAATGAGGTTGCTGAAGTTTGCTGTGTTTGAATGCCGGTGGTCTCATTCAACATCATTCTGATATCACCGGGTTTCATATTCGCTTTTTCATTGAGTTCTTCTCCTGAAATAATTTCAGTTCTTGTGGGTGTATTTGAAATTGTTCTGCTGGAGCGGGTTGCCCTAACGATCACTTCTTCTTCCTCCTCTCCATCCTCTGCTTTTTCCAGCGAAATCTCAACAGTCTCTGTACCCACTAATGGAAAAGTATATCGGAGAGTTTTTTCCCCAAAGCCCACATAAGAGATGATAAAGGTTTGCCTGCCATCAGGTATATCAGTGAGCAACACTTCGCCCGTGGTATCTGACACTATTGTTTTGTTTTGTTCTTTCCAGATAAATGTGGCTCCTGAAAGGGGTGTATTATCTGTGCCCCGTTTGATATTAGCTTTAAATATATTTTGCGCATGTGCATTGATAAAAAGACTGCACAGCATAATTCCTGTCAATAGGTATTTCATACTAAAAATAACTTGTTGGTGAATAAAATTCTTCTTTACGTGGATCTATCAGGAGATCCGTGGAGGTTGAAAAAAGGAAGAATAATAATCAGAGTAAAGAAAAGCCGCAATGCCTTCACAGTGTTTAGGCTTTTGTGTAATTATTTTAGGAACAATAATTGGTTTGGTAATCTGCACAAAACCGGAACAGCCGCCACAGGAAAAAAATGGTGAGCAGGCTTCTTCTTCAGACTCCACTGGGGAGACAGCTGATGACAAGGTTTCATCCTGGCAATTATCCTCAATACAGCAAGGAAAAGCCGATCCAACTGCAACGATAATCGCCAATATAAAAACCAGACATTTCTTCATTGCTCCCAAAGGTAGCTTGATCAGATGGCTTAATTACTGAATCTGTTTTTTATGCCGGATGGATCTTCATTTAGCAGTAGTAAATGACAGGGGAATATTAAGCTTAAAAGAAAAATTTCTGCCCACATTGAATACACCCTGCCTGCCGGTAGCATTATTATAAGCTGCATTTTTTAATCTGCTTAAATGGTTTTGATAAGCAACATCAGCGAGGTTCAAAGCATTAAAATAAATTGAGAAAAGCGTTTTTTTCCTCGCCATTATGTCCATGCTCAATCCTGCATTCAACAATGTATATGCAGGTGTGGCAGTCTCTGTTTCATAAGCAGTGAATGACTTTTTTTGCCTGAACGTACGATCTACTTCAAATTTTGCTGTAAGATTACGAACCCCTTTTCCTTTAGGTAATAAGTTAGCTTTTATGTCGCCAATATAGCGGCGGGCGGGAATGGAAGGAACATTATGCGTACCATCTATTGCATTTGAAAACTTGCCATTTACATACGAATAACTGTTTTCTATATGAAGCCAGTCCAGCGGGTGCGGGTGAAAATCCAAAGATATCTCAGCACCGGACAATGTTGCATTCTGCTGATCAAATTTGAAAGCAGTGACCAAATCTCCATCCACATCTACCGTAGAATCACCTCCATTCAAAGCGTTTAATTTTCTATAAAAAATAAAATCATTAATGCGATTGTGAAATCCATTGATCGTAAATAATATATGTTCTGAGCTTATTTCAAAACCACCGTCTGCCTGAAAGCTGGTTTCGCTTTTCAAATCCTTATCTCCATACTCATAACGGTTCGTGCCTTCATGTGCGCCATTGGAAGCCAACTCGGGAATACTTGGCGCCCTGAAACCCCTGGCTGTATTAATTTTCAAAGTTAATATCCGGCCCACCGCCCAACTCAAACCTGCACTGCCGGAGACATTTGAAAATTTCTTATCAAAAGCTGCAAACTTTACTTCATTGCCTTCTTTTAATTCATGCGAGCTTAATGAACGTGTATCATAACGTATTCCGCCACTCAATGTCACATCATTAATCGTTTTTTGGGTGAACAGGTAACTCCCTATGTCAAATAAATTGTACTCCGGAATTAAAAATTCTGCTCCCCTGTTTTCATTGTTCTGCTTCATGCCGGCGATGCCGATTGAAGTACGCCACCCTTTGCGGTCGCCGAAATGATATGCTGTATTGTAATTAATGGTTTTCAGGTCGAAGTGAAGGCTTCTTTCAGATGCGTCATCCACATTGCCAAATTCTAATCTCTGGTTTCTTTGAAAACCAAGAATGAGCGATACTCGTCCGGAACCGGCAATTAAACTATTTTCTGTAGTGACTTTGAAATGTTTGATATGCTGAAATGGCACCTGTGGTGTAGTGCTGTTGAAGTCATTTTCATTAGCGGCCATTTCAATTCCACCCGGTAACAGTTTTATAAACTTTCCCTGTCCGTCTCTTTCACCTTCAATCACGCCAACCTTTTGATTGAAATTGCTGACGATAAAATGCGTATAGCCCCAGCTCCCATTATATCCTGCATAGCCACCGTAGTTTCGTTCATTAAATTTAGAATTATACACCCTGCCATCATACTTGTTTTTATAATCGGCAGCAGCTTTGTAATCGCCCCAGGCATTCCAGTTAAAGCCATTGATATTTCCACCGAGGTTTCCAAATAAGGATCGTTGTTTATTATTAGTATGATAGCTTGTTAATATGCTTCCCCGCAAAGTATTGTTGGGAATAGCTGAGGTGGTAATAATGTTTACTACCCCTGCGATGGCGTCGCTGCCATAGATCAACGATGCGGGACCTTTTAAAATTTCTATCCTGTTTACACTGTTTTCATCTATTTCCACTCCGTGTTCATCGCCCCATTGCTGCCCTTCCTGGCGTACACCATCATTGATCACTACCAACCGATTGTATCCCAATCCACGAATTATGGGTTTAGATACCGCAGGCCCTGAAGTGATCTGGCTGACACCGGGCTTCCTTGCCAGGGCATCAATAATGTTGGTAGATGGCGAAGACAATAATTCTGTTTTGTTCACTTTGGTAACAGGCACAGGAGATCTGCGAATAGTAGTGGCACCCGCAACACCGGTTACGGTGACCGCTTCATTTTCTATAATGAAAGAGGTCAAAGCAAAATTTCGTTGCATATTTTCCCGGATATCAATATGCTCTGCCACTATGCTGTAGCCTGTGTGGGATACTTCAATAACGATATGCCCCGGAGGCACATTAGCCAAAATATAATTTCCTGCAGAATCCGTTGCTGTCCCAAGACGTGCTTCAGTAAGTGTGATAGAAACACCTTGTAAAGGCTCACCCGTTTTAGCATCTGTCACTTTTCCGGACAAGGATATTTTTGGACGTACCTGAGCAATGGCTGCAAACTGTGTGCAGCTAAGAATGATATAAAATAATAAAAACAGGGATATATAAACAGCGTGTTTCATAAAATGCTTTTTTGAATATTTTAATGAAGAAAGGAGAAATAAGAAAATGATTAACTCAAAAAAGCGGGAGGAGCTCTGCCAGACGTGCTGAGATTGCAGAATATTCCATTAAAACTTGTAGGGACAGAATTGTGAGAATAAAATCCATTCGTGTAATCAATATCAAAATAAGTGGGGTGAAGCCCTACATCTTTAGTCAGATGATAATCACAAAGAGAACAGGTCGAATCGTCGTTCCCTAAATGTGTTGTAATCAGGGCTGTGTCATCATTCTGTCTTATTTTCTGAGATGGGTGCGCATGAAAAAGTGTGACGGCATGAATCCACAGGAGCGGCGCAATTAAAATAATAGCAGCCTTTTTTCTGCGATCTAAAATCCAACTCTTTAACACAGATCAAAGCTAAAGATTTATGAATGGAACAAGGCCACAAGCATAAGTTAAAAAACAGGTTTGACTTAATACTCTTGCACTCACCTTATTCCCAATACAAATACTTGCTTTACAATAAGAATTTTAATCATCTATGCCACGTAGCTGGAACGAAATAAAAAGTAGAGCATTAACCTTTAGTAAAAGATGGGAGGAGACCAAACGGTAAGAAGCAGATGCAAAAGAATTTCTGGGCCTGTTCCTGAACATATTTGGTATTGAATGTAAGAAAGTGGCCACGTTTGAACATACGGTAAAAAGAAAAGTGAAGCTGCGGGATACATTGATCTGCTTTGGCTGGGTATACTGCTTGTTGAAATGAAAAGCCGCTGCGAAAATTTAGAGAAGGCATATTAGCAGGCAAAAGAATATTGCCACAACTTGCAGATTATGATTATCCCAGGTTTATTCTTATCTGTGATTTTTATTTCCTTTCAACTCTACGATGAAAATGCAGAACGACACGACTTTGTGCTTACCAAAAGTGGATCTCCATTTGAGCCAACTACCGGAATCGAACCGGTGACCCTTTCATTACGAATGAAATGCTCTGCCAGATGAGCTAAGTTGGCTTTTACTTTAAAGTTATTATCATGTTCCGGAAGTGATAACGATTCTTTGCAGGAGCAAATGAGTTTGAGCATTATTTTAAATAAAAAATCAATAATTACCTGTGCCTTTTTTGTTCTATTCTTCGTGGGGTTTTGTGGTTATACTTCACACTATGGATGCAGAGTCATCACTAAATAATTAATGTTTTATGTTGCTTTCAATTTTACGTCTTTGTGGCGATGTATCTCTCTGTGGCGATGTATTTGTAGTACCTTCTCAATATGAAAAGTGAAAAAGCCACATCAACAATAGAAGATTTATTGAAGAAAGGAAAGAAGGCACCTTTTCCTACAGATATAATGCCCATGCTGGCTACGCTTGTTGACAAACCTTTTGATGATGCAGAATGGATGTACGAAATTAAATGGGACGGCTACCGTGCACTGGGATACAAAAACAAAACCACAACAGATATCAGGTCAAGAAATAATAAATCATTCAATGAAAAATTTTATCCCGTTTATGATGCATTGAAAAACTGGAATATCAATGCAGTAGTAGATGGAGAAATCATAGTAGTCAACGAGAAAGGTGTACCGGACTTCGGCGATCTACAGGCATGGAGAAGTGAGGCCGATGGTCAGCTCCTTTTTTATCTATTTGATATTCTTTGGCTTGATGGCATTGATGTGATGGACATTCCATTGAGCGAACGCCGCCAAATACTCCGGTCTGTTATACCTGGTGATGGCATCATTAAAATCAGTGAAAACTTTGAAGCCACAGGAAGTGAATTTTTTGCACTGGCAGATAAAATGGGTCTTGAAGGCATCATGGCTAAAAAAGCATCAAGCTTGTATAAGCCGGACTTACGCACAAGAGAATGGTTGAAAATAAAAACTGAAAAAAGACAGGAACTGGTGATTGGAGGCTATACTAAAAATGAAGGCACATCAAAAAAATTCAGTGCATTATTGGTTGGCATATTCGAAAGTGTAAATTTTCGGTTTTTAACCCCAGTTGGCACCGGTTTCGATACGAAAATGCAGGTGGCATTGCTTGAAAAAATGAACACATTGCAAATCAATGAATGTCCATTTTCTGAAATACCGGAATATAATAAACCATCACGCTTCCGGCCCAATCCGCCGAAGGCAGATGTGACATGGATAAAACCGGAAATTGTTTGCGAGATCAGCTACCGCGAAATGACAAAAGATGGCGCTATCCGTCATCCTTCTTTCAAAGGATTGCGGGAAGATAAAAACGCAAAAGAAGTGGTGATGGAAACGCCCAAACAAGCCTCCGAAATTTTAGATGAAGAACATACATTGGTAAAGAAAAAAGTGATGGGGAAGCCATCAAAACTGGAACGCAAAACATTCCTGAATCCAAAAGATGAAAGCCAGGTAAGAAATATTTGTGGGCATGATATGAAGTTTGGCAACTTAAGTAAAATCTATTGGCCTGCTTTAGATAAAACATCAGGCAACTTTAAAGCAGTGACCAAGCGTGACATGTTCAATTATTACTACCAGGTAGCGCCACTCATGCTGCCTTATTATAAGGACAAACCACAAACACTTTATCGTTTTCCTGATGGCATTGATGGGTTGAGATTTTACCAGAAAGATGTAAAAGGCAAAGCGCCGGAATGGATCAAAACTTTTCCATACACAGATTCGGAAGGCATTGAAAAAGAATTTCTCGTTGTTGATGATGAAGCAAGCATCTTATATATTGCCACACTTGCATGTATAGAAATGAATCCCTGGAACAGCCGCATCAGTGCACCAAACAATCCAGACTGGTGCATCATTGATCTCGATCCTGATAAAAATACATTTGACCAGGTAATAGAAACAGCGAACGTTACCAAACAAATTTTAGATGCTATTGGTGTTCCTGCCTATCCAAAAACATCGGGCTCCACCGGCTTACATATTTATATTCCATTCGGTGCAAAGTATGATTACGAAGACTCAAAAGAATTTGGAAGAGTGCTTGCTAAACTGGTTCACAAAGAATTACCTGATTTCACAAGTATTGAAAGAAAGGTTGCTGATCGCGGCGGCAAAATGTATATTGACTTTTTGCAGAACAGGCCCAAGGCCACTGTCGCCGGTCCTTATTCCTTACGACCAAAACCTTTTGCTCCTGTGTCTATGCCCCTGCATTGGGAAGAAGTGAAGAAGGGTTTGGAAATAAAAAATTTCAATATTTTCAATGCCCTTGACCGAATAAAGGAGCAGGGAGATATATTTAAACCTGTGATGGGTAAAGGCATTGACTTACCTAAAGTGCTGAAGAAAGTAGAAAAGGTTTTTGGAAAATGATATTGAGAATTTTGGAATCAGCTATTGTGAATGTTTTTCTGACAGATAAATGAACACGTTATTTTCAATAGAACCTGAACTTCCGGAAGGCTTTTTATATATGCCAGATTTCATAACAGAGCAAGAAGAAATGGAATTGGTTTCCAACATTTCAACTTTAGAATTGGAGACTTTTATTTTCCAGGGCTTCGAAGCAAAACGCAAATTTGCAAGCTATGGATTCGACTATAGCTTCGACAAAAAAACACTTACAAAAGGAAAAGATATTCCGTCATTTTTTACTCCGCTTATCAACAGGGTTGCGGAACATCTTTCAATAATGACAAAAGACTTTGGTGAATTGCTGATACTTGAATATCCTGCAGGGGCAGTCATAAACTGGCACAGGGATGCTCCTCCCTTTGATATTATTGTTGGCATCTCGCTTTTGTCGGATTGTACGTTTCGTTTACGTCTCCAGGATAAAACAAAACAAGGCCGCGGAAATATAATTTCATTACCTGTAAAAAGAAGATCACTGTATGTAATGCAAGGTGCTGCCCGAAGTGAATGGCAACATTCCACTGCGCCGGTAAAAGATCCTCGTTATTCAATTACATTGAGAACATTAAGGCAATGAATTTTTCTAATGATAATTGAAAATCATGAGAACTCTCAAATGTGTTGATTATCATGAATTCGCTTAGTCAATATTACTTCTGGCGTCAAATCATTTTTCACCGGAGCCAATAATGAATACACAGCCGTGTCCGCAAAGCGTCCATGATAAAAACAATGATCTTTGAAATGAGCTTCCTTTACAAAATGGGCTTTTTCCATTAGTTTACCCGAAGTAATATTCAATGGGTCTATATGCCCTTCCACTGAATGAAGGTGCATTACATTAAATCCATATTGCAATATTGGCTGTATTGCTTCATACATAATGCCTTTCCCGTGTAATGCCGGATCAAGCATGTAACCAATTTCAGCCCGATAATTTTCTTTAATAATCCGCCAAAAACCAATACTTCCTCTAAGTGTTTGCGGTTCATCTTTTAAGCTAATAGCCCAGGTGATACCATCATTCTTTTCCAATGTATCTAAGATCAGCCGGATCCAATTTTCAGCATCTTCTATGGTTTTGGTCAGAGCTCTGTTTATATACTTCATAGTCTCTTCATTGGAACGAAGCTTCATTACAGCAGGTGCATCATCTAATCTAAATTTTCTTAAGTACAATCTTTCGGTAGTGAGCTCAGGGAATGGTGTAAAGTTGAGTGAAAGCATATGGTTACAATATAAAAAAAGAGGCCGAATATATTATTTCCCTTCTGATATTATTTGTTTGTAAAAGCATCTATCATTTGCATTACTTCCAGGCCATCATCACCTGAACAAGGATTGTCCCTTAGGCCAAGAAAATAATTTACCACTTCCTCTATCATCGGTTGCTGTACATGTTGCAGTTTATCGAATTCAAAAAGCGTTTCTTTCCCCTCGCTGATCCATACCAAGGGTTGTTGATCAAACACACTAAAACGAAGGGTTCCTTTTGTGCCATTGATTTCACACTGGTCTCTTTTTTCGGGAACCGTAAAGCACCATCTTCCGGTGAATAAAATTTTGTTTTCAAAAATAAAATAACCACAGGTTGTATCATCAGCATCATATAAACCCGCAGCGTTGAATGAGTTTCCTTTTGCTTCTATTGGCTTGCCAAAAAAGTACAGCATAAGGTCTAGTCCATGAGGAGCAAGGTCGTGAAATAAACCACCACCTGACACTACAGGTTCCAATCGCCACGGTACTTCGGTTTGCGCAATCATTTTCGAATCTTGTGGATGTAGAAATTCCATATTTACCAACCGCACATCACCTATCGCTTTTTCTTCTAACAATGCCTTTATTTTCAAAAACAAGGGCTGCGCTCTTCTGTAATGAGCTATTGTAAGTTTTACACCTTTTGCTGAAGAAACATCTGCCATTCTTTGTGCACCCCCTGCATTAGTTGACATTGGTTTTTCTACATATACTGCTTTACCTGCCCTTAGTGCTTTTATAGTATAATCCTCATGATAAAGCGGCGGAGTGGCTACATAGACTGCAGTTACTTCGGGGTCATTGATAAGATCGTCTGCATTTGTGTACCATTTCGCAACTCCATGACGCTTTGCATAATCTTTTGCTTTTGCCGAATCGCGTCGCATCACGGCTACCAATCTTGAATGTGGTACTTTATTAAAAGCAGGCCCGCTCTTGACTTCTGTTACATCACCACAACCAATAATGCCCCAGTTGACTCTACCGTTTTTCATGCTGAAGAAAAATTTACAATTGGCAAAAACTCTGTTGAGAAATCAAAATGAAGCAATAGGAACGGTTGCGATTGATTATTGTTGGTCGAAAAAAGTAACAGGTAACGGTTACCATCCTATTCCATAATCTTCACCATGGTTACTTGAGCCGCCCCAAAAACTTTTATGCTTCCAATCAAAATAAATGGCGT
>MWVX01000531.1_pt1 | contig 12134 bp, 18 predicted proteins | sample 1047311 | NCBI WGS metagenome assembly MWVX01 (sample SAMN06349984, study PRJNA376086) | soil metagenome | isolation source: MtG-4 sample Antarctic (ecotone) soil | place: Antarctica | collected 2015-01-13
CCATTGTCACTCGTGAAAATGATCAGTGTGCTGTCTAATAAATTGTTGTTCGAAAGATGATTTAAGATCGTATCTATGCTCCACTCTGCTCCCTGTAGCAGCTCAAAATAATCTCTATATGTTTCTGAAACATCATCGGTGGTTTGATAGGTAGCATTACAATCTACATAGTGAGCGGGAGCGTTTATGGTGTATCCTGGAAAGTTGGCTGGAATTGGCATGATGTCATCATCAAAACTACCCTCATCCTCCGGCCTTGGGTCATAGGGAACGTGGGGAGCTTTGTGGGCAAGAAAAAGAAAGAACTTCTGACCTGCAGGAACCTCGCTTAAAAACTCAAATGTTTTATTGGTAAGCACCTCTGTTTTATGACCCGCTATGATTTGAAATGAGGTGGAATTGTATTGATAACCTGCGTCTATATAGTCATCACTTGATGACTGACAATAGTAATCATAGCCAGGAACGGGGAATTTCTCGAAGCCATATTTCCCTATGTATCCTGTAAAGTATCCATTGTCATGCATGATCTCAGCGAGCGTAATGTGGGGAAATGTATCGAAAATCTCGTTGTTATACACGCCATGATGATGTGGATACAACCCGCTTACGATGGAGGCACGTGAGGGTCCGCATAGTGAAAGTGCAGGAAAGCACCAGCGGAAATTGGCGCCCTCGTTCGCGATGCTGTTTATTGCCGGTGAGTTAAAGAACTGTGGACCGCCATTGGCGCCAAAGACGTCATACCTGCAATCATCGAGATAGATCACCAGTACATTGGGCTTGGGGAGGAGGGGTTTACCGGAAGAATTTTCTATCGTATCGCTCGGAATAGCCTGATCATTTGCTACGATTTCTGGTTTGAATATGTTAGATGCATTGGATGGGGTGGAGCAATAAAACAAAGCAGCAAGAAGAGTGAACATTTTGAGAATCACAGGGTTATTAAGGGTTTAAAGTACGTTAAAAGTATGACAATTACGGAATGTACTCACTTCACTGAAAAAGGCGGGCCCCTGAATTGTTGGAGGGAGCCATGTGGCAGTGCTGACTTCCATGAAAAATGAGCCCCTGAGCTTGTCGAAGGGCACAATATCCGAGCTTACTTCAAGAAACGCGGAGCCCTGAGCTTGTCGAAGGTAACTCATATTCCAATCTGCAATCATCCAAATCTACATCAAATGGAATTTCTTTCCACCTACCTTGGTTATACCGCAAATTCGTGCTACTTTTGCACCCTAAAATTTCTTAGCTCAGCCGAATGCCTACCATTCAACAATTAGTTCGTAAAGGAAGAACGATCATCCGCTCAAAAAGTAAATCAAGAGCGCTGAATAGTTGTCCGCAAAAGCGTGGCGTATGCACCCGTGTTTATACTACTACCCCTAAAAAGCCGAATTCTGCCCTTCGAAAAGTAGCAAAGGTTCGTCTTACCAATGGGATAGAGGTGATATCTTATATCCCTGGTGAAGGCCATAACCTGCAGGAGCACTCCATAGTATTGATTCGTGGAGGACGTGTTAAGGATCTTCCCGGCGTTCGATACCACATCGTCCGTGGAGCATTGGATACTGCAGGTGTAAATGACCGTAAGCAGAGCCGTTCTAAATATGGTACAAAGAGGCCAAAAGCCGGAGCTGCCGCTGCTAAGAAATAATTCTAACATTCGTTTTGATTTCATACTATGAGAAAGTCAAGAGCAAAAAAACGCCCCATACTACCCGACCCGAAGTTCAATGATGAGATGGTAACCCGTTTCGTAAATACTTTGTTGAAGCAAGGGAAGAAGACAACAGCCTTTCAAATCTTCTACGATACTATTGATAAGATATCTGACACCACCAAAGAGGAGGGTTTTCCTATCTGGAAAAAGGCCGTTGAAAACCTTATGCCTGCTGTAGAAGTTCGCAGCCGCCGTATTGGTGGAGCTACCTTTCAGATTCCTGCGGAAGTGCGCCCTAACAGGAAGCTTGCTCTTGCTATGAAATGGCTTATTAATTATTCGGCTGCAAGGAGCGGAAGATCAATGGCTGATAAGCTTGCCGCTGAATCAATCGCTGCGGCAAAAGGTGAAGGTGCCGCCTTTAAAAAGAAAGAGGACACCCACAAGATGGCGGAGGCGAATAAGGCCTTTGCTCACTTCAGAATTTAATTCATCTCAGTTACAATTTTATATGGCTCAGGATTTAAAGTTGACCCGAAACATAGGGATAGCTGCGCATATTGATGCTGGCAAAACCACTACTACCGAACGCATTCTCTATTATACCGGTGTCTCTCATAAGATTGGAGAGGTGCACGATGGAGCAGCTACAATGGATTGGATGGTACAGGAGAAAGAGCGCGGCATTACGATAACCTCCGCCGCTACCCGCTGCTTCTGGAAATATAATGATAAGGAATATAAGGTGAACATAATAGACACTCCCGGCCATGTGGATTTTACCGTGGAAGTAGAACGCTCCCTTCGCGTTTTGGATGGGGTGGTAGCATTGTTCTGTGCCGTATCCGGTGTTGAACCTCAGTCGGAGACCGTGTGGCGACAGGCAAACCGTTACAAAGTGCCACGTATTGGCTTTGTAAACAAGATGGACCGCAGCGGTGCAGATTTTTTAGATGTTGTGAAGCAGGTGAAAGAAAAATTGGGTGCCAACCCGGTGCCTCTGCAGCTTCCGATTGGTTCTGAAGATTCGTTTAAAGGGGTAGTAGACCTTGTGCTGAACAAAGCCATCATATGGGACGACTCTACTCAAGGCATGAGCTATAAGGAAATTCCTATTCCTGAAGACATGAAAGAGCTGGTAGCCGAATACCGGACAATCATGATTGAAGCTGTGGCAACTTATGATGATCGCATATTAGAGAAATACCTTGATGACAGCGATTCAATAACAGTAGAAGAGGTGATGGAAGCCATTAGGAAGGCAACGATAGATATTGCCATCATCCCAATGCTCTGCGGATCTTCTTTTAAAAATAAGGGAGTGCAGGCAATGCTCGATGCTGTTATAACCTACCTGCCATCTCCGATGGATATTGAGGCGGTGAAAGGAATTAACCCTGACACAGAGGAGGAAATCTCTCGGAACCCGGATGCAAAAGAGCCCTTTACCGCCCTTGCCTTTAAAATCATGACCGATCCTTTCGTTGGAAGGCTGGCCTTTTTCCGCGTTTATGCAGGAACACTCAATGCGGGTTCTTATGTTCTAAATACCCGCACTGGAAAGAAAGAACGCATCTCACGAATTTTTCAGATGCATGCTAATAAGCAACTACCGATTGAAAGCATAGAAGCTGGTGATATTGGTGCGGCAGTTGGTTTCAAAGAAATCAGGACAGGCGACACATTGTGTGATGAGAAGCATCCGATAACATTAGAAAGTATCAAGTTTCCTGAACCCGTTATCTCCATTGCTGTAGAAGCTAAAACTCAGGCCGACGTTGATAAGCTCGGCAACGCATTGGCGAAGCTGGCGGAAGAAGATCCTACCTTCAAGGTAAAGGTTGACGATGAAACGGGCCAGACTATCATCAGCGGGATGGGAGAGCTGCATCTTGAGATCATTGTGGATCGCCTGAAGCGTGAGTTCAAGGTGGAATGCAATCAGGGAGCCCCACAGGTGGCCTATAAAGAGACAATTACGAAAACGATTCAGCACCGCGAGCTCTTCAAGAAGCAAACCGGGGGCCGGGGTAAGTTCGCAGATATTTACGTAGAGGTTGGCCCTGTTGGCGAAGGGGAGAAGGGGCTGGTATTTGTAAATGATATTTTTGGAGGAGCTATTCCAAGAGAATTTATACCACCGGTGCAGAAAGGATTTCAGGCAGCGATGGCAGCAGGAGTGTTGTCAGGGTTTCCTGTAGATGACCTTAAAGTACGCCTCTACGATGGAAGCTATCATAATGTTGACTCAGACCAGATGGCTTTTGAGCTTTGCGCAAAATATGCATTCAGAGAAGCCTGCGGGAAAGCCAACCCAATATTGCTTGAGCCCATCATGAAGGTTGAAATTGTATCGCCAGAGGAATATACAGGTGATGTGGTAGGTGATTTGAACCGCCGCCGTGGTCATATGGAATCTATGGAAATGAAGGCCAATGCCCAGGTTATCAAAGCAAAGGTTCCACTTTCCGAGATGTTTGGCTATGTTACCCAATTGCGAACCATCACCTCCGGACGGGCTACCTCTATCATGGAATTTTCTCATTATGCACCCGCTCCTGCAAACATTACTGAAGAAGTAGTCTCCAAAGCAAAAGGAAAGGTTAAGGCTGAAGCATAAGAATCTAAGTCTTCCATTCAAACTGTAACCCCGACCCTCAACGGTTCGGGGTTTTCTTTTTTAATCTACATCACGAAATAACCAGATAGGGTCATGTTACTGTAAAACCGTACCCATAGGTTATCTTTTATAGCCTTATCAGGATATTATTTTCATAAGGACATTCGTTGTCATAAATATTTTTCTACTTCAACTTATCGAATTATGAAAACGAAAAATCAAATTCTTGGTGAAATCGGTGGCTGGCTACTCGCAGGATTGGTTGTATTCGCGATAGTTAAAATTTTCCTCTTTGTATTCTAAAGCATTCGGTGTGCATTTTAGACACCATGATATTTAATACAAACTCAATATTGCTTTAAGGATAGTATCTGAAGGCGCGTCTTGATAACCAAAATTCTTTCCAGACTCTATTGGATAAACAAAACTCTTATTATACCTTTGCCATCCCTTTTTAAAAGCTCATTGAAATAAAATGGCCCAGAGAATAAGAATTAAGCTGCTGTCCTATGATCATATGCTGGTCGATAAGAGCTGTGAGAAGATCGTGAAAACTGTGCGCAGCACTGGTGCCGTTGTGGCGGGTCCAATTCCTCTTCCAACAGAGACAAAGATTTTTACTGTATTACGTTCCCCGCACGTGAATAAAAAGGCTCGGGAGCAGTTTAAGCTGTGTACATATAAACGTTTACTCGACATCTATACCTCATCATCTAAAACAGTAGACGCGCTGAGTAAGTTAGAATTGCCCAGTGGTGTTGAGATTAACATAAAGGGCTAAAGCAATAATATATGAAAGGCATTATTGGAAAAAAGGTTGGTATGACGAGCTTCTTCGATGAGGGCGGAAAAAACATTCCCTGCACCCTTCTTGAGGCAGGTCCATGTGTAATTACCCAGATTAAAACCAACGAGACCGACGGATACAATGCTGTTCAACTGGGATATGGATTGAAGAAAGAAAAGAATACTGCCAAGCCTCAGATAAAACATTTTGCGAAAGCAGGCACCACGCCTAAACGAAAGGTGATGGAGATTCGTGATTTTGATATTGAGAAAAGTTTGGGAGATACCGTTACAGTGGAAATTTTTGCTGAGGGCGATAAAGTAAGCATTGTAGGCTCCTCCAAGGGAAAAGGGTTTCAGGGTGTAGTTAAGCGCCATGGCTTTCATGGGGTTGGTTCAAATTCACATGGGCAACATGATCGCAATCGCGCTCCGGGTTCCCTTGGAGGTTCTTCCTATCCTGCGAGAGTATTTAAGGGTTTAAGGATGGCGGGTCGCGACGGGGGCAAGAACATCAAAGTGCGGAATGTTTCTGTGATGAGGATCTTTGCTGAAAAGAACTTGCTAGTGGTTAATGGTTGCGTTCCGGGGCCGAAAGGATCATATGTAATGATCCAAAATCAAAATTAAACGACTGCTTCAATCTGAGTAGTGAATTTATATTAAGAGACATGACAATTGAAGTTGTAAAATCAGATGGCAATAAAGCAGGGAGAAGTATTGATCTTCCTGAATCCTTCTTTGGGGTAGAACCGAATGACCATGCTATCTATCTAACGGTGAAGCAATATCGGGCCAACCAGCGGCAGGGCACCCATAAATCAAAAGAAAAGTGGGAAGTATCGGGCTCTACCAGGAAACTGCACAAGCAAAAAGGAACAGGGGGAGCAAGAAAGGGCAGCATCAAAAGTCCGTTGTTTCCTGGCGGAGGAAGAATATTCGGGCCGAAGCCAAGAGACTACAATTTTAAGCTGAATCAGAAAGTGAAAGATCTTGCAAAAAGGTCTGCACTCACATATAAAGCAAGGGACCATGGCATTGCGGTGATAGAAGATTTCTCGCTGGAAAATCATAAGACCAGGGAATTTGTAAACCTTTTGAAAAATCTCGGACTGGCCGACAAGAAAACAATAGTGGTTGTGAATGAGGCCAATGATCATCTGAAGCTTGCAAGCAGGAACTTTCAGAAGAGCCGCATATCTAAAGTCAGTGATTTAAATACCTATGAAATAATGAATGCAAACACGTTGCTCTTTGTGGAGAGTAGTCTGAAACATTTTGAAGCAGCGAAATCATAACTTTAAATACAAGCAGCTCAGGGCATAATAAAAGATCATGGCAGAAATACTCATCAGGCCTTTAATTTCAGAAAAGCTTACGATGCTTGGACAAAAGCTGAATAAGGTAGGCTTTGTGGTTGCAAAAGATGCAAACAAGATTCAGATTAAAAAGGCAATTGAAAGAATGTATGGCGTCAGTGTAAGGTCTGTCTCAACCACTGTTCTGCCGGGAAAGCTGAAGCAGCGATTTACCAAAGCCGGCGCTTCAAAGGGGATGAAAAGCCCTATTAAAAAAGCATATGTCACCCTGGCAAAAGGGGAAACAATTGACTTCTATGCCGGCATATAATTAACTGCTGGCAGTTAATGCGGCCTGTAAGAAGATTAAAAAACTAACGTTAAAGATTAGCGGAAAAGTAATCAAAGATGGCAGTAAGAAAGTTTAACCCCGTTACACCGGGAACACGATTCAGGATTATAAATGCTTTTACGGAGATAACAACCTCAACTCCTGAAAAAAGCCTGTTAAAACCCTCTAAAAAATCTGGTGGCAGAAATAGCGATGGCCATCGTGCCATGCGTTATATCGGCGGCGGACATAAGCAGATGTATCGCATCATCGATTTCAAAAGAGATAAACATAACATTCCGGGTCAGGTGACAACGATAGAATATGATCCGAACCGGTCGGCCTTCATCTCTTTAATATCATATAAGGATGGGGAGAAAAGATATATTCTCGCACCCGCAGGATTGAAAGTGGGACAAACCATTATGTCTGGCACAGAAGCCCCCCCTGAAATTGGAAACGCCCTCTATCTGAAAGATATTCCCCTCGGTACCATCATTCATAATGTGGAGCTGCACCCTGGAAAAGGTGGTGCAATGGTTCGCAGTGCCGGCGCAAATGCGCAGTTGAGCGCTAAAGAGGGTAAATACGCAATCATAAAGCTACCTTCCGGTGAAAACAGGATGGTGCTGGCTAACTGCATGGCCACCATAGGTTCCGCCTCCAACTCCGACCATAATACAGAGATGGCGGGCAAGGCAGGTCGCAACCGGTGGAAGGGCATTCGTCCGCGCAACCGCGGTGTTGCAATGAATCCGGTAGATCATCCGATGGGTGGTGGAGAGGGTAAAGCATCGGGTGGCCATCCACGTTCAAGAAATGGTAAATATGCCAAAGGCATGAAAACACGCCATCCTAAAAACGTATCGAATAAGTTTATCATCAGTAGAAAAAAGAAATAATTTCCTGATAAGAGTTTTTGAAAGCACTTACTAGGTTAAAGATACAGTACAATAAAATTTTTTTAAGAGTAACGAAAAGTAGAATGAGCAGAAGTATTAAAAAAGGACCTTACGTAGATCATAATCTGCAGGAAAAAGTAGATAAAATGACTGCCGGAGGAAAGAAAACCGTTATAAAGACCTGGTCGCGCCGTTCCACCATTACCCCCGACTTTGTGGGGAATACTTTTGCTGTGCATAACGGCAATAAGTTTATCCCAATTTATGTAAGTGAAAACATGGTAGGCCATAAGCTTGGTGAATTTGCTCCTACCCGAAATTTCAAAGGTCACTCATCAAAGAAAATGGATTAAGTCATGGCAGAAGCTAGAGCCATATTAAGAAATTGTCAGTCTTCCCCCCGCAAGATGCGGTATGTAGCAGATCTGGTACGTGGGATGGATGCAGAGAAGGCGCTTTACGCATTGCAGCTCAGTTCAAAACATGGAGCAAAACCGATGGGTAAGCTCCTTAGATCGGCAATGGATAATTGGGAAAAGAAAAATGAGGGAATGCGCATTGAAGACGCACGCCTTTTTATAAAGACGGTTTTTGTAGATGGTGGCCGCATGTTGAAGCGATGGCTTCCTGCTCCACATGGTCGGGCATATAAAAAACGTAAACGTTCCAACCACATAACACTCATTGTTGACACTAAATTGGGCGTGGTGGAGACAACTGCGGCGGCTCCAGTTCAGGGAGCATCTGAAAATGTAGCAGGATCATCTCCACCTCTCATTAAAAAATCAAGCAGCAGAAGAAAAAAAGAAGAGAGTAAAGCAGTAACAGCTTAGATCAAATTATAAATAATTGCATGGGACAGAAAGCAAATCCGATTGGTAACCGACTCGGAATAATTAAAGGATGGGAATCCAATTGGTTCGGTGGACGTGAGTTTGCTGATAAGTTGATTGGAGATGAAAAAATCCGTACTTATTTGAGAGCGCGGATTTCCAAAGGGGGTATTGCGCAAATCGTTATCGAGCGAACGCTGAATCGCATCACCATCACCATTCATACATCGCGTCCCGGCATAATCATAGGAAAGGGGGGAGGAGAGGTTGACCGGATAAAGGAAGAGCTGAAGAAAGTGACTGATAAAGAAGTGCAGATTAACATTGTTGAAATTCGGAGGCCGGAAATTGAAGCTGCCATTGTTGCCGATACTATCGCCCGTCAAATTGAAGCAAGGATCAATTACCGTCGGGCTATAAAAATGTCGATTGCCTCAGCTTTAAGAATGGGAGCAGAGGGTATAAAGGTTAGAATAAGTGGCCGGCTTGGAGGAGCGGAGATTGCCCGCTCAGAAGAGATTAAGCAGGGGCGTGTGCCACTACATACCTTCCGTGCAGATATTGATTATTATTTAGGTGAAGCCCAAACGGTTTATGGTAAAATAGGAATAAAAGTTTGGATATGTAAAGGAGAGGTTTATGGCAAGCGTGACTTGTCTCCCAATGTTGGGCAGAAGACAAATGAGATGCAGCGACCGAAAGGCAGTGGACCCGGCGGTCCAAGAAGGAGTGGTGGTGGGGACAGGGACAGAGATAGAGGAAAAGAGAGAGAACGCTCTGATAGAAAATAATACTTTGAACTGAATTAATTAACAATCTGTCATTGTGGGCTTGACCCGCATTCTCAATAAGAGTTCAAAAAGTAATTTAAGATGTTACAGCCGAAGAAAACCAAATACAGAAAAACCCAAAGGGGAAAAATGAAGGGCAACGATCATCGTGGGGCGGTCCTCTCGTTTGGTTCTTTTGGCTTGAAGACGTTGGATGAAGCATGGATCACCGATAAGCAATTGGAGGCAGCACGTGTAGCTTTAACCCGTCATATGAAACGTGAAGGCCAGGTTTGGATTAGGGTATTCCCTGATAAGCCATTAACAAAAAAACCAGCCGAGGTACGCATGGGTAAAGGAAAGGGAAATCCGGAAGGATGGGTAGCACCTGTTAAACCAGGCAGAATACTTTTTGAAGCTGAAGGAGTTTCATTGCCAATAGCTAAAGAGGCAATGCAGTTGGCAGCAGATAAGCTCCCGGTACATACTAAATTCATTGTAGCCAGAGATTTTAAAGCGTAATAAAGATTACCCGCTTATTTGGGTGGAAATACTAATATAATGGCAAAACAAAAACTGAATATGAAAGAGTTAACGACCGAGGAGATCGTTGACAAGTTGAAAGAAGACTCATCGCATTACACAAAGATGAAGTTTAATCACGTAGTTACAACACTTGAAAACCCGATGACCTTGCGTAGGTTGAGGCGTGATATTGCACGGATGAAGACAGAGCTGAAAGCGCGCTCCACGGCAAAAAATATAGCATTAGCATAAATTAGGGTGATGAAAATATGAGTAATAATACAATGGAAAGGAATTTAAGAAAATCAAGAACAGGCGTAGTTACCAGTAACAAGATGAATAAAACCATTACGGTTGCCATCGAGCGGAAAATAATGCATCCATTGTATGGTAAATATCTTAAGAAGACGAGGAAGCTGATGGCTCATGATGAGAAGCAGGAGGCATCTATCGGTGATACGGTTCGAATCATGGAAACGAGGCCAATAAGTAAAAGTAAGCGCTGGCGGTTGGTGGAAATACTTGAGAAAGTGAAATAATTAGGTTTTGTAATGTTAGGAAATGAAGATTGAGTGAGAAGGATAAGCTGAGGGCGGTTAAAAAGAATTAAAGCATGATACAGTCGGAATCAAGATTAAACGTAGCAGATAACAGTGGTGCTCGCGAAGTACTCGTAATTCGTCTGTTGGGTCATTCTCGTCAGCGATACGCGTCCGTTGGAGATGTGGTGGTTGTTACAGCGAAAGATGTGATACCTGCCGGGCAGTTAAAAAAAGGTACTGTTTCAAAGGCTGTAATAGTGAGAACCAAAAAACGAATACGCAGAAGGGATGGCTCTTACATTCGTTTTGATGACAATGCATGTGTGTTGCTCAACCAGGCTGATGAGCCAAGAGGAACAAGGATCTTTGGGCCGGTTGCAAGAGAGTTGCGGGAAAAGCAATTCATGAAAATCATTTCATTAGCCCCTGAGGTACTATAAAATATGAGCAAAACAAAAAATACTGTTAAGCGCTTCAAGGCAAAAGTGCATGTAAAAAAAAATGATGTGGTGTATGTTCGTGCCGGCGATGACAAAGGGAAAAAAGGCAGAGTGTTGGAGGTAATCTTGGAGAATATGAAAGCCATTGTAGAAGGGGTAAACATTGTTTCACGCCATACAAAGCCTAATGCTAAAAACACACAGGGCGGCATTGTTAAGAAAGAAGCGCCCATACATATCTCTAAGCTGATGCTCCTTGATCCGAAAGGTGGCAAGCCCACCCGCGCCGGCAGACGAATAGAGAACGGCAGATCAGTCAGGTATGCTAAAAAATCAAATGAGATAATCAAGTGATGGATAAATATATTCCCAGATTAAAAATGCATTACCAGGAAAACGTAGTGCCGGCTTTGCAAAAGCAGTTCAATTTTACTTCTGCCATGCAAGTGCCCCGCTTGAAAAAAGTGGCTATCAACCAGGGAGTAGGTGCTGCAACAGCAGATAAGAAGCTGATTGATCTTGCCGTTGGCGAGATATCATCAATAGCAGGGCAAAGAGCAGTTCCTACGAAATCAAAAAAAGACATCTCTAACTTCAAGCTAAGAGCAAGCACTCCAATTGGTGTTCGTGTAACTTTGCGGGGTGAACGGATGTATGAATTTCTCGATAGACTGATCTCTGTAGCATTGCCCCGGGTTCGAGACTTCAAAGGTGTAAATGATAAAAGTTTTGATGGAAGGGGAAATTATACTCTCGGCATTACCGAACACATCATCTTCCCTGAAATTGATATTGATAAGATCACTAAAATTAATGGGATGGACATTACTTTCGTAACCAGCACTAATGATGATCAGCAGGCGAAAGCATTGCTCTCCGAATTAGGAATTCCTTTCAAAAAAGATAAATAGAATGGCAAAAGAATCAGTAAAGGCAAGAGAGCGAAAAAGAGCAGGTATGGCTGCAAAATATGCAGTCAGGCGAAAAGCATTGAAAGCTGCTGGAGATTATGCCGCTTTGGATAAGCTGCCCAGAAATGCATCACCGGTAAGAAAGCACAATCGCTGTCAGCTTACAGGACGTCCTCGTGGGTATATCGGGGAATTTGGTATCTCGAGAATAAAATTTCGTGAGCTCGCTTTGAATGGTAAAATTCCGGGAATTACAAAAGCATCGTGGTAAAATTTCTCAAATCATTATACTTAAGCTGAAATAAAAAAAATATGGTTACCGATCCGATAGCTGATTACCTGACAAGAATGCGTAATGCGCTGGCAGCAAACCATCGCATAGTGGAGATTCCTGCATCAAATATGAAGAAGCGCCTCACTGAGTTACTATATGATAAAGGATATATTCTTAAGTATAAATTTGAAGATCAGGAGAGAGGGCAGGGAGTAATCAAAATCGCCTTGAAGTACAAC
>MWVX01000532.1_pt1 | contig 12129 bp, 9 predicted proteins | sample 1047311 | NCBI WGS metagenome assembly MWVX01 (sample SAMN06349984, study PRJNA376086) | soil metagenome | isolation source: MtG-4 sample Antarctic (ecotone) soil | place: Antarctica | collected 2015-01-13
AGCCATTGGCAGCTTTGTTATTGTTTTTAAAGATGAACAACCTGAACAAACCTGAGTCGGTGGTAAACTTCCGCAAATTAAAAAGCAGGATGATGAAGATGCCAGCAATACCGCCACCAAAATAAAAGTGAACCTCTTTGGGTTTCAACCCAGCGAGATTGTAAAGTTTTTAATTGTTGTCTTCTTAGCTGGCTTCTTTGCAACCAATGAAAAATTTATTTCAGAATATGGGCGATGGCAGAAACGCTGGCAGTTCTTTGGCTTTGCTTTAATTGCCATCCTGGGTACTATATTCCTGTTTCTTATTTTGGGCGATTTAGGTCCGGCTATGGTAGCCTGCTTCACCTTTATTATTTTATTTTCTTTTTCTCGTGGCGATTTTATGTATGCCGTTGGAACCGCCGCAGTTTATGCACTTTCAATCTGGCTTACGGGAAATGATATTCTATTTGCCACAGCCATCACCGTTGGTTTACTACTTCTTGCTATCCTGTTTATTAAAAAGCAACTTACCGAATCGGCCATCATGCTACTTGTGGTGATGGCTGGTTTTCTTTTGCTGGACAAGGTGCCTTATATCGAGAAAGTTTTTCCCGGCCCGGTGCAGCGACTGGTGGATAGAAAGGCTATCTGGCAAAACCCATGGGACAATGAAGTGTTTGGCGGCGACCAGATTGCGAATGGCTTATGGGCTATGAGCAGTGGAGGCGTGAGCGGGCAAGGCATTGGCGAAGGCTTTGCCAAAACCATTCCTGAAGCACATACCGATATGATTCTTCCATCAATGGGCGAGGAGTTTGGATGGGCCGGAATTATTTGTGTCTTTATCGTATTCCTATTATATGTGCATCGTGCCATTTTAATAGGCCGGCAAACAGGTACACCTTTTCTTTTTTATCTCTGTGCCGGTATCGGAATAGCAACATTTGTTCAATTTCTTTTAATTGCCGGTGGGTCTATTGGCGCCTTGCCGCTATCAGGCGTCTCGCTTCCGTTTATGAGTTATGGAGGATCATCCCTCATTGCTAATATGATGGCTGCCGGTTTTTTACTATCGGCTTCTATTGTGCAGGGTTCTGCTGTGCAAATGAAATTTATTTCCCGTCAGCAAGACCGTAATATTATGCCTGCATTGATTGCCGCTTTGGTGGGTGTGGTTCTGATGGGCGTTAATGTTGGCCAGTATCTTTTTAATAACAGTAAATGGGTAACTCAACCTGCATTGGTTGCAGATAGAAGCGGGGCAAGAATGTTTAGCTATAACCCACGGATTGCTATTTTAATGAACCGCTTAGGTGCTGGTGATTTACTTGACAGAAAGGGCCGCATTTTAGCAACCGGTAATCCTGCTTTTTTTTTGCAGCAGCAGGATTCGCTGATATCCGCAGGCTTGAACCCGAGTGCATTACAAGGTTTATCACGCAAAAGGTTAGACCGTTATTATCCTTTTTACGAGCAGGCTTTTTTCTGGACGGGTGATATGAATACCGGCGCTTTTATGGGTGGTACCAACGGGTATTTTGCAGAGTACGAACACATGGCGGAACTAAGAGGGTTTCCTGCACCGGAAATGAAGTTCAATGTACTTGCAAGCCGGTTTAGAGAGAACCGCTTTTTACCAAGAACAGAAACAGAAATGACGGTAGCAAAAAGGGATTTCAGTGCGCTGGCGCCGCTGCTGTTAGCCGGTATAAATAGCAAAGCAGTGGATTCCTTTAAGCAGCAAAACCGCGATGTGCAAATGACGATAGATGCGGCGCTGCAAACAACCCTTCAGGCTGCATTACAAACTTTAGATACTTTGAAGAACAGCCGCATTTCGGTTGTTGTTATGGAAGATAATACCGGTGATGTATTGGCATCGGCCATGTATCCGGCCCCGCCGGTGTATGACATGGACCGGATGACTTTATCCAATGCAGAGCAGGCCCGCCTACCTTATTTTCTTTCTACAAAAGATATTGGTTTTACCTACGCATCACAGCCTGGTTCTACAGCCAAATTGATTACAGCTTCGGCTGCGTTTAATAAATTAGGAATGGCAGCAGAGAAGAAAACCATTCTCGTTCGTCCCGGAGATTTGATTCGGGTTAAAAGCGAAGAGCCTGATGAAACAGGAAACATTTCTATACAACGCGGTATTGTTCGTTCCAACAACCCATTCTTTATCCGGTTAGCCAATGAAGAAAGATTAGAAGAAGAAATGGCTTCAATTTATATGAAGGCCGGGCTATTTCTCCGGGGTGTTGGTGGTTATTTCTACAATGGGGATTTAACGAATAACGATCAACAGGAGAGATGGCGCAACATCTGGCGCAAAACAGAATTCAACAGCATTCGTTCCTATAACAGCGATAATATCAGGCGTACAAGAGGTCGTGGTATTTCCGGTATGGCATGGGGGCAAGGCGAATTGATTGCTACCCCGGCTTCTATGGCACGGGTAGCATCTGGCATTGCTAATGGAGGCGTGATGATGCATAGCCGTTTTGTAATGAAGGTGAGTGATTCGTCGGTTGCACTGGAACAAGGCGTACCTCTTTTAAAAGAGGCTGGTGCTGCCGACTTGATGACGAAGTATATGAAGGCGCAAAGCGCATCAAAACAAGCCCTGCTTAAGATTTTTGTAGCCGGAAAAACCGGTACGCCCGAGCGTATTTTAAAGGGCGAAAGAATCAATGATGGCTGGTATGTATTTTTTGCGCCAAAAGGTAAAGGCCCGGGGCATATTGTGGTGTGCGTTCGTGTAGAAAAAACCAAGGGTTCCAGCGTAGCAGTGCGGTTGGCAGGTTCGCATGTGATACCTGTTTTACAGAAATATGGCTACATCAAAAGTTTTGGGGAGAAGCCCCCTCCGGCTCCCCCAGTGGGGGAGTGACCCGAACTCAGACCCTTGCTTTTCGAGGAACTGTGGTATTTGCAAAGTCTTCGACAGGCGAGGGCTGTGGCAGTATGGCCTTCGCACCGGGTAACCGTGGGCCGATAAAATTTGGACTGTTTCTTGAATATCTATAAAAGAGCGAAAAGCTCACCAGCTCGTACTATGTTCGATTTATTTAAACAAAAAGGAGAAGCACCTACCCCTGATGTAAAAGCGCTCAGGCAAAGCTTATTACAATTTATTAAAGTACAGTTGAAGCGTTGGGAGGGCGGGGAAGGTGCCAACATTAAAGGGCTGCAAGCTTTTGTAGCGCCGCCGGCAGATGAACGTCATTTGTATGAGGCCGCCTTATTTATAGATGATGAAAGCAAATTTAGAGAGGAGGTACAGCGTATTGCAGATGATTATGCTATTGAGTTGCCACCTACATGGACGATGGAAACTTTGTTTGTAGAGGAACTGCCAGCGGAAGCGGTAAAGGCCAAAGACCTACCGATGGCCCTGCATGTTTCTACCCGCAAGCAACCCGTGCTTACAACCCGAACGACAGCTTATATACAAGTAGTAAATGGTGAAGCTGATAAAGAAAAATATGTACTGACATCAACAGGCGGAAAAGTATGTATTGGCCGCGAAAAAAAAGTGCAGACAGATGAAGGTTTTATGCGGGAAAATACCATTGCCTTTTCATCGGCCAGCCAGGATAAAAGTAACAAATTCATAAGCCGGCAACATGCGCATATTGAGTGGAATAAAGACACCGGCGCCTTTTTTTTATATCCTGATGAAGGCGGCGTACCACCCCGCAATAAAATAAAAGTGCAAACAGGCGACGGCGCCATTATTCGTTTACAAACTACAAAAGTGGGACATCATTTGGCAGAAGGCGACCAGATTGTTTTGGGCGAAACGGCGCTGCTGAAGTTTACTTACGAGGATAGTTGAAATTTTTTAAGTTGATAAATTAGTGACACCCTTTTTTCTTACCCGAAAACTAAACTACGTTCATGTCAAAAGTTTTTACAATATCCGAAGGCCTGGAAAACATGGGCGCCATTAAAAGCGGCGGCCAAGGTTCTGTATATAAAGGCAAAAGAATTGGCGAAATTATTACGGCAATAAAACTTTTGCCCACACCTATAATTTCGCAGGATGAGGACAACAAGCATTACCGCGATTTTACAAATGAAGTAAAAAAATTGCAACGGGTGGGAGAAGTGCCTAATCCCAACATCGTAAAGATTCTGAGTTCCGGTATCAGCGAAACGGGCGGCTTTCCTTTTATTGAAATGGAGTTTATAGAAGGCCCTGATTTAGGCGAATTATTAAAGCCACCCTATTCCCCGGTTTTTACCATCAAAGAAATTATTAAGGTTGCCGACCAGTTATCACATGCGCTTGCGCATTGTCATAAACTGGAAGTCAAGCATGGCGATATTAAAAGCAACAACGTAAAATACAATGAGCAGACAGGCAATTATGTGTTGCTTGACTTTGGGTTGGCTATTTTATCAGATGAAGAAAGAAGAACCTCTTTACGACATGCGGGTGCTATTGAATTTATGGCGCCGGAACAAAATGAAGGCCGGATGCTTTTTGAAACTGATGTGTATAGTTTCGGCATTATCCTTTACGAACTGTTGGCTGGTGTAGTTCCTTTTCCGTTAGATGGCAACAGCGAAACGGCCCGTAATAAAGTAATGGTGGCGCATATGGAAACAACGCCGCCTGATGCACTTGCACTTCGCACCGTAAATCTCCCGGCTGGTTGGGCCCAGGAGCAAAGAGCCTGGGAAATGCAGGTGCCCGAGTGGATTATTTCGATGATTTATAAATGCCTTCAAAAGAAGCCCGAAGACCGTTATGCGAATGCTATGGAGCTTCATAATTTTATTTCGCACCACCGTATTCATACAGCCGAAGTGCTTGGGCTGGTAAAAGGTGAAGATGCAAAATGGAAGTCTCTTCTTTCAAAAAAAGATGCAGAGCTGAATAAGATGCAGGAAGAATATGAAGATTTGAAAGCAATAGTTTTAAAGCAGGATAGTGAATTGCAGGCTTTTAAAGTCCGTGGTCCGCAGCCATCAGTGACGAGCGATTATAGCAACAAGAAAACAGTATCAAAATCAGCATTTACAGCCGTAGCAGTTACTGCTTTTTTAGTGGGGTGTTTGGCAGTCTATAGTTTGTTTTTCAACAAATCAGTCGTTGGCGGCACGCAAACTGCCACAGTTAAATCAACCGGTGATTCCGGTTCAATTACAAATGATGCTAACGCAGCCAAACGACCTGAGAACAAGGACCTAAAAAATGGCACCACCAAAGAACGGAGAAAACAGATCGCTGATTCTACAGCTATTGCCAGGCAAAAAGCCAAGGCGGCCCAACAAAAAATAGCAGATAAAAAAGTTCAGGATACAACTAAGCAGAATGCTGCAAAAATTGCCGAAGAAGATACTGATGAAGAAGCTGCTAACGGAGGTGGATCTCGTTATAAAGTTCGTGACATAGCCTACTTCCACAATGAGCCGGATGAAAGCACAAAGCGGAAAGCATTTATTAACCATTGGAATAAGGCAGTGTTGAAACCAATGGATGAAAGAGATGGTTTTGTTTATATCATTTACACCAATAGCGCAGGACAAACATCTAAAGGCTGGATGTTGAAACGGGAATTGATACAGGTGAAATAATCACCTCTTTAATGCTAAGAAAAATCAGGATTTAGAAGATGGAGGGCGGAATACGTGCACCTCTGCATAAATCACTTCTCAGTTTTTACAAAAACAACTTTTCTTATGAAATCAACGTTACCGATGTTGCCACTTGGTTGAAAGGTTATAGCGAATTAAGATGTCAGTAAATTTTTGCTAGAGATAAAGCAATAGTAAAACAAAAAATCTATCACTTTCAATCATCAAAGTAAGCAAACTACACTTTTAAATAAAAGCAAAAATTTACTTTAAACTCTCATTCGCCCGGCAGAATTTTAGCTCTTTTGCATGTCGCCTTGTGCGGATAGAAAAGTTCTAAAAGTTGTCAGGCGAGAAGCGTAGGTTACCCAAGTCAAACCCGTTTGCCTTACGTTAGGGGTTTGGGTTCGGCGGGCATTTGGAAAACGGCCAGGCCCGGCACTGAAGCCGATAGAAGATAAAAAAGTTGAAAATATATTCGGTTGCTGATAAGTGTTTGGTAAGCCGGATATACAGCCGATAGTAGCACCAAGATAGAAGTTTTTTCGTCGTCCCCTTGACGCAAACCTTCATATCAGCAGCAGTAGTTGTTTTTGGCAACATTATCAAAAATTACAAACTCCACCAATAAGTAAATTTTAATACAAAGGCACGGTTGCGTACAAATAAGGGTGAAGGATAATAATTATCAGTATACACAAGAAAAAGATCTGATGCAGGTTTATAGCGCCATTGCAACCGTGTGTTGAGGTTAATGTTTTGCAATTGGTTATTATATTGTATAAAGGTGGTGAAGAACAAAGTGTTGGTCATGGTAACATCTATGCGCGGTCCAATGAGCCAGAAATTTGTATTGCCCCAGGGCTTTAAAAGCCTAATATGATTATAGCTTGTACTCAACGCAATGCTTACATATGGTTGAAAACGATAGCCAACATCGCCTGTTAAATTAAACCTGGAACCATTTAAATAATAACCGCCAAAGCGTGTTGAAAACTCATACGTAAACAATTGCTGTGGCTTCGAAGTGTAATGAGAACCAAAGGAGTTCCATTGGTGCTTAGACCCCCTGGGTAAAGTATCTTTTGTAAAATTAGTAGGATCGAATGGCCGTAGCAGTTGTACATAATCATGGGCAACCCAAACATCAAAATTGCTTTGATTACGCAAGTTTACATTATATGCAAGAACTGATATATCGTCTGTATGATGCCAGGCTTCATTAAAATAATAGGTGGAAAACACTTTAGGCCCATGGCTAAGAACAGCTCCATGTTTAGGAAAAAACAAATGTGATAATGAGGGAGTCAACTTTATATAATTTTGTCGTGGCACATAACCTGCCTCAGCGTTATAGTTGCGCCCAACATATTCATGCTGCCATGAAATATTCCATTTTTTATTTAAATATTGCAGGTTGGCTGCATGAACAAAATCAGAGGTTGCTTTCCCCGCGCTGAAAGATTTTACCAGTATAACTTTCCCCGTCCATTTATTATTAGACGAAGCAAGGTTATATTCCAGCCCAAGATTCCGGTTGTATTGAGAGTACAAAGGCTTGGTAGAATCTTTTTTATGATCGTAATTAATAGATTGTTTATTTACAAACAACATTCTTATGTTAGAACGGGAAAACACTCTTCTCTGTAACGCAAGTACCGTAAAATTTTGGGCAGGTAAGCCGCTTTCCGTTTGGTTTCCGGTTTGTATGTCCATTGCACCCACCCGCCAGTTTTTATTTAAACTTCCGCTTAATCTTGCTCCATAATTGATAGGAACACCCAGGCCTACTCTGCGTGAAAAGAATGGGCGGATACCTGCGTAACCAAAGTTTGCAAACAGATCATTGTTTTCTAAAAAGAACTGCCTTCTTTCAGGAAAAAATAATTCAAATCGGTCAAGATTAGTAACCTGCTTATCCACTTCTACCTGGGAAAAGTCAGGGTTTACTGTAAGGTCAAGATTGATGGAGGAAGTAAGTGCAATCTTTGCATCTGCACCAATATTTTTTTTGTAATCAACTTTAGTATTATTATTAAAATCTTTTGCAAGGCCTGCCAGCGCATAAGGAATTATGGAAACATTTGTACCCGGGTCAGGTGGTGGCTGATCCCATATCAGGTTACCTGTATAGGCAAGTGAGGCTGTAGGAAATTGGCGCGGAACCGGAGCCCATGCGGATTTTTCAGCGACTTTAATATCAAGCCTGCTGAAGTTGATTCCCCATTTGGCAATGCCTTTTTTATAGCGGATACTTTTAAAAGGAATGGACGCTTCAAAAATCCATTTATCAGGATAATTTTTTACGGCAGATACCCATTTATTGTCCCAGTTAAGGTCGGCTGAGCCACCGCTATATAACATACCATCCCATTGTGCACCTGCCGCATTTGCGCCAAAAGTAAAGCCGTTTGTCTGGTCATCAAAAGGGTCAATAAAAAAAATAAAATTATCATTTCGGCCAAAATTAAAATCGCGCCTTAGCGATTCTACCATATAATTACCTGGCGTCAATAAGTTACATATAGCAATAATGTAAAGGTTGTTTGCATCATACGTCATGCGCACCTCTGTAGTCACTTTTGCATCACTGGTATCCATTGGGAACACCATAAAAAAATCTTTTGCAATATTTGCATTTATCCATGCCTGCTCATCCATTACGCCGTCAATTCTTATCGCCGAAGTAGCCTTATCTATATGCAATTGGTAAGCATCATTCTTTTTTTGCGCAAATAGCTCAATGCAGAAAAGAAAGAAAGAAATGAGGGTTATTATTTTCACAGATTATAATGCTAAAGATTAAGGCCTACAAATTACTCATTGTTGCCTTTGCATAAGTAAGAAAAATAAATTGAGATTCACTTTACCGATGAGTCCGAAGCTCTACACAAGAGGAGGGCACGGGAGACTCATGCTAACACGGCTGGACGCCAGTAGTAGAACCCCAACTTACGGATCCAATAGATATTGCTTACCAGGAAGTCCGGGAGGCCGGAAAAGAAGCAGCAGATAAAAAAGTTCAAAATACAACCACAGAGAATGCTGAGAAAATTGCGGTGGAGAATACTGAAGAAGATACTGACGGAAGTGTCCCGCTATAAAGTTCGTGACATCGCCTACTTTCTGAATGAGCGGGATGAATGCACAAAGCGGAAAGCATTTATTAACCATTGGAATAATGCAGTGCTAAAACCAATGGAGGAAAGTGATGGTTTTGTTTATATCATTTACACCAATGACGCAGGACAAACATCTAAAGGCTGGATGTTGAAACGGGAGTTGATACAGGTAAAATGATTGGTTGCTATGAAGAGCCGTATGAATCGAGAGGTTCACGTACGGTTCTGCGAGGAGCAGGGGGCGAAATCCCCTTGCTTAGTCAACGAGCGGCAGATTTTAGTTTTATATCTATTATCTCTCATTACGATTATTTTATTGCTACAATATAGGCTTGTCGGTCACCTAAATTATAAGGAGTCTTTTCAAAACCGTTAAATTGGTCGATCTGAGAGAAGCCAGCTTCTGTTAGTATCCTCCTTACTTCTGCCAAAGTGAATACATACTGGTAAGCTGTTGAGTCTTCCCGTTGCTCTTTACTTACAATGCTGTAGTCACATTGCAAAATGCTATCCGTAGCACGATAGATTCTCTTTGTCAAGAACAGCATGTCCCGTACCTGCATCCATTCATTTTCTTTAAGTGATGGTAAGATACTTTCTGCCAGTGCACCGGTATGAATAAGAAATGTACCACCATCTTTCAGTACGTTATAAACCTTTTGGGCAAACTGAATCATGGGATAATAGCTGAAATAGCTAAAGCTGTTCCCTAAACAAAGGGCTAAATCGAAATCTCCTTTTAACTCATACTCCAATATGTCGGCCTGCACAGCCCTGATGGGCAGCTTTTGATTCTGCGCCACTACCTGAAGCTGTTGAATATACGTGTCGGCTATGTCAATGCTGGTAACAGAATAGCCTTCCTGGGCAAAGGCAATGCTATGCCTGCCATAACCGCAAGGCACATCCAGTATATTGCTTTTGGGCGGAAGAGAAGTCACATCTTTAATAAACCGTACTTCAACGGCTGTATAGTCTTCCGGAATGGCATTGGCCCACAATTTTAAGAAAAGGCCGTTAAAGAAAGTCTTGTACCAGTTTATCTGAGCATTCATTAGGCAAAGTAATTTGGTTAAATAGGTTTTTAAAATCGTTCATCGTTGTTTAACTTTTATGTCATCAGTACCGAATTGAAAGATTTCCCTAATTCATTAACAACCATGTTCAACTGCTTCTATCGGTTATATTGCCGAAGCACAGATAATTAAAATTCTGTTACGCCCGGCAACTGACGCTAATTTTAGAAGTTGATGATTTGCACGGTAGCTAGATTTATAATGTCGAACTGAAACCACTGCTAAATTGAAAAAAAAGTTGATACTCACATTTTATCAGCCTGCGTTTTGGCTATACAAATGTTGTGTAAAGACTTTACGTCACTGAGTTTGTTCATAAACAATCTTGCCATTGATCATGGTTAACACACTTTTTGTCGCAGGTAATTGTTGCGATGGTATTGTAAAAATATCCTGTGACAATACCGCGAGGTCTGCAAGCATGCCTGGCATTAATGTTCCTTTCTCTTTTTCTTTAAACTCTGCGTAAGCATTGTTTTTTGTGTAAGCAATCACTGCCTGTTCTCTTGTAAGATTTTCTGTTGAATCAGACTGCATTGTTGTACAGAACATGATGTCGAGAAACGGATTGGTAGTGCCATCTGGTGAAATGCCAACTATAACACCGTTATCAAACAACGAACGCAATCGGCTGCCCTGGCAGTATTTGGGTGTGTGCATCATGAGAATATTATATGCTTTTAGAACCTCTCGTTGCTGAGGAGATATAGGTCCAACACAGTTATGTTCAATGCGAATTCTTTTAGTTTTGAACTTATCTGCTGGAGCCGTTTGCTGCAATAAAGAAAGCACCACTTCAAAACTACTGTCGGCAGTAATGTGCATCAATAACTGGCGATTGGTAGTAAGTGCTTCCTTTAACATCAGCTTCATCGTGTCTATCGGGTAATTCAGGCGACCATTCTTTTGACCCGGTGCTAAGGAAGAAATTTTCTTTAAAGCGTTGCCTTCGCCGGGCGTTCCATCAATCACATACTTAACTCCTGAGATGGTAATAAGTGGCGAAGGATGTGTTTCAGCAAGGCTCCAGTCCTGTGTTTGCCTGCCTGCGGAAGTAGTGCGTTGGAATGCCATGATGCGTATGCGTTGCGGCGAGTTAACTTTCGGAAATACAGATGCAGCGAATTTTTGTGTAAAACCTGTCCCCATATATTGTACGCTTGTAATACCTGCCGGTAATTGCTCCTGTACAAAAGATTGTAAACTTTTTATTACACTTTGTGTGTCTGATTTATTCAGTGCAATCCAAACCGGAGTCTGTGCATTTTGTTGTAAAGCAGAAATTTTATTCGCACTGTTTCTTAAAAACCAGCCACCAATAGGGTCTTTATCATTGTCGCGGTAGCCAGATGCTTCAAGAGCTTTTTTGTTTACCACAATACCATGCCCCCACCATATTTGTAATTCAACAGGGTTATTTGGTGCAAGGCTGTCCAATGATGCCCGCATACTTGTATCAACAAAAACAGAAGTACCAATAAAACCATGAATCCATTCGCCGGGCTTTGCATCTTTCAGCATCAATGCCACAGAATCTAACACAGCTTTTTTAGTTAAACCAGCAAAGTTTAATTCTGCATTTATGTTAAAAAATTTGCCAACAGGTGCAAACCATGCGGGATGGTCGTGTGCATCATTAAAACCCGGTACAACCGTTTTGCCTTGTACATCAATTTTTTTGGTTTTGCTGTTTGCAAGTCTCAATATCGCTTCATTGGTTCCAGTTGCGATTATCTTATTGCCTTTTATGGCAATCGCCTGCACATAGGGTTTATTAGTGTCTGAAGTAAAGACTTTCCCATTGGTTATAACAACGTCTGCAGACTGTGCCAATAAATTTGTCTGGCACAACAGGGATAAAAAACAAACTATTAAAAAATAGTGGTAGAAAACTTTAGTCATGTCAAGAATTTTTATGAATTGTTCAAATAAGCTTTTGCATAAATCCATTTACCCTCGCATTTAGGAAAGACAAATGTATCCAGTCCATCATTGTCGCCTGCCTTGGAATCATTAGGGGGTAGTATAAGATTTCAGGAGATGCATGAGGACATAGGCGGATTATCCTGGTAGCCTTGAGGTTTTATTTTTTTTCAACCATTACAATAGCAAGATTGTCATTGAAAGAGTTATTTCTCTTTCTATTGAAGCTTATATGGCACATTCGCAAAGTTTTCTACCAGCCACTTACCAGATGTCTTACTTAAAACGAACGTACCGATATTACCCACAGTACTAATCTGGCGCACCAAAGCCACTGCAACATCAGGCTTGATGAATTTTATCTTCTCGATAGTAATCGTCTTTTTGCTATTCTTTGCTGCCGGCCCTGCATGAAATTGAATAAGTTCGTCTTT
>MWVX01000534.1_pt1 | contig 12118 bp, 9 predicted proteins | sample 1047311 | NCBI WGS metagenome assembly MWVX01 (sample SAMN06349984, study PRJNA376086) | soil metagenome | isolation source: MtG-4 sample Antarctic (ecotone) soil | place: Antarctica | collected 2015-01-13
GACGATGGAGGTTCGCGGACGAAATCTGATCGAAGGAATTCCCAAAACAATCTCAATCTCGGACGAAGAAATCCGTGAAGCGCTGTCTGATTCGGTGGCAACGATTATCAATGCCGTGCGCGTTGCGTTAGAACGAACTCCGCCCGAACTTTCCGCTGATATTGTCGAGCGGGGAATCGTTTTGACGGGCGGCGGCGCGTTGCTCAAAAACCTTGACAAACGCCTGATGATCGAAACCGGTCTGCCGGTCGTCGTTTCTGACGACCCGCTTTCCTCTGTGGTGCTCGGAACTGGAAAGATGCTGTCTGATTTTGAGCTTCTTAAACGCGTTAAGTGGGACAATTCATTGATGACGGGAAGCTGAAACAGTTAGCAGTTAGCAGTTAGCAGTTAACAATAAATTTTGAATAACTGCTAACTGATAACTGATAACTGATAACTGATAGATGATTGAGCGAAGTCAGAAAGATGTTTGGAGAATAACGCCGTGGATTATGATTGCCCTGCTCCTCGGCAACTTTATTTTGATGGCGTTTGATGCAAAGACCAGCTCACAGGAGAGAGTTATTCGCACCTGGACGCAGGTAGCGGCTAATTTTGTTCAATCGCCCGTCACGAGTATTAGTTCCGCCGCCACAAATTATTTTCAATCATTCGTTAATTTAAGGTCTGCTCAAAGTGAAAATGACGTTCTCAAACAGCGCGTCCAGGAACTGGAAGTCGAGATTCAAAATAGAGAAAGCTTATCGGCTGAAAACGCCCGGCTCAGTTCGCTTCTCGAACTAAAAAAACAGTCTAACTATAAATTGCTGCCTGCTCAAATCATCGGACGCGACCCTTCCGTCTGGTTTGATACTTTGATTATCAATCGCGGAAGTCTGGACGGCGTAAAATTGAAAATGCCGATTGTCGATAATGGCGGTGTGGTAGGGAAAGTAACGGCGGTCAGTCCTCTGACGGCGCAAATTTATTTGGTTACCAGAGAAAAAGAGAGCGAAGGCGGCTTCACCGGTGAACTCAGCACATCAAATGCGCTCGGTGTAGTTACCGGCACAGGAAAGACAGACACACTTGAAATGGGTTATGTTCCCGGTAGTATTGAAGTTCAAGTCGGCGAAATTGTTTATACAAGCGGACAGGAGGGCATCTACCCGGCAGGTTTAAAGATCGGCGAAATTGTCGAAGTTCGTTCAGGTTCAGCAACAACGGCGCACCGAATTTTTATCAAGCCGAGCGCAAATTTTTCTTCGATGCAGGAAGTCGCCGTGCTGCTTTACGAACCGCCGCCGCGTCCCGTCTATGATCAAGCTTTGCCGAATGCAATTAAAACCGATAAAGGAACAAATAAAAAGTCATCAAAATAGTTTAGAAGCGTTAACCGGATGGAACAGGTCAAAATTACAGTCGCATTGATTATTGCCATACTGCTTCAGTGGACGCTCCGCAACATCGCTGAACCTTTTGCATATATTGACTTTCCTTTGATTATTGTAGTTTATGCGGCATTCGGGCAAAACTCGATCAAAGCATTATTTTACGGTTCGGCAGCGGGTATCTTAATCGATGCTTTAAGCGGAGGACTTCTCGGGGCAAACGGCTTCTGTAAAACATTGATTGCATACATAGTTTCGGAGATTGTGCGGCGGGTCTACCTGGACAACCTTTTACTTCGTATCCCCGTCATAGCAGGTGCTTGCTTGCTGGATGATACGATTTATTACGGGGCGCATCTTTTGTTCGGGCAAGAACCAACCGGACAGTTTGTGACGACTGTTGCCTATTCGCTTATCGGAACAACCATTGCCGGAACAATTATTTACTTGATATTAGACAGCTTTTTCGTGGAAAATACAAAAAAACGAAGACGCGAAATTTTTGCCGCGCGCCGGCAAACTCGGCGCCGTAATCCAATTCGTTTAGGCGCTAGAAAATAAGTTACTGGCGGTGACATTAAAATTTACTATTAACGATTATGAAGATAAATGATCAGGCGCAAAATTTGGGAGCGCGGGTGAGCGTGATTCAGGTGCTCGCTTTTTTGCTGCTGACTATTTTGGGCGCTCGCCTCTACTATCTGCAGGTTGTCAAGGGCGAGTATTACAGCGAAAAAGCGGAAAATCAGCGAATTCGTTTTATCCCGATTCCGGCGCCGCGCGGTGCGATTTTTGACCGCAACGGTAAACTTCTGGTTGATTCGCGTCCAACCTACAATGTAACGTTGTCAAATGAGCCGATCAAGCAAATTGACGTGAGTGAACGCGTCGACGATTACACGCAGGGGTTAAATGTTGACCGGCAGTTTTTAATCGAGCGGCTCAATTTTATCAAAAAACAGCCTGGCTTCGAAACATTAGTTTTAAAAGAAAACGCCACCATCCAGGACATTACGTGGGTTGAAGCGCACGCTTCGGAATTTCCGGAACTGCGTGTTGAGTTGCAGCCGCAGCGGTTTTATCCGCACAAAACAATTCTGGCGCACGTTTTAGGTTATGTCGGTGAAATCAGTCCGAAACAACTTGAAAAACCCGAAGTCCAGGCGAAAGGTTTTCGGGCTGGCGATATTATTGGCAAAGGCGGTCTTGAACAATACTACGACGAGTATTTGCGCGGCAAACCCGGTCATCGAAAAGTTATGGTTGATAGTCGCGGGCGTTTACAGAGCGAGATTGAAGTTGTGCCTCCGCAAGCCGGGCAAGATTTAATTTCAACGATTGATCTTGATTTGCAACTGGCGGCGGAAGAAAAACTTTCCAATTCAGCGACAAAACGCGGAACAATTATTGCCAGCGACCCGAATAACGGCGAAATTTTAGTAATGGCTTCCGCCCCTTCTTTTGACCCGAACGCTTTTGTTACGAGAAGCACCACGCCCGATGGACGAAAGGAAATTTCCCAATATTATACAAATGAGCAGCGACCACTCCTCAACCGCGCGATTCAAGGGCGTTATCATCCGGGTTCAACGTGGAAAATTCCCGAATCAATTGGCGCACTTCAGCAAGGCGTGATTACCGTTGCACGTTCAAATATGGTGTGCGGCGGCGGCATCCAAATCGGCAATAAACACACCAGGTGTATGGGCAATCACGGTTCGCCGCCGCTTTCATACGCCATTACCAAATCGTGCGATGGTTATTATTATCGTTTGGCGCTGAAGATGGGTGTGGAAGGTTTGATAAAAATGGTCGAAACCTTCGAATTTGATAAACGAAGCGGAGTTGATTTGCCGAACGAGAAAGTCAGTCATACGCCAAAATATTATAAGCCCTACGTCGAAAAACGTGATGGGAAATGGAATGACATCGAAACTGTTTTCGCTTCTATCGGACAGGTAACCGTCGATGTTACGCCGATTTCGATGCTTCGCGCCGTTTCAATTGTTGGAGTGCAGGGAAAAATGTTTGTGCCGCATCTCCTAAAAGAATTTAAGCCGATCAGCGCAATTGGTGAGGAAGGCGATTCAAATTTTATTCCATCGCGTCCAGGATTCGTTTATTCGCACTCCGCGCCGAAGATTATTGAAATGACTCCCGAACAGAATAAAGTAATGGTTCAAGGAATGTGGGGCGTAGTCAATGGCGGCGGCACAGGCGCGGGTATCAAAATCAACGGCTTTGACATTGCGGGGAAAACCGGCACGGCGCAAGTTGCCAAACTCGGGCAGGACGTCGGCGCAAAGAAAGACCACTCGTGGTTTGTGTCTTTCGCACCGGCTTACAAACCGGAACTTGCCGTTATTGCTTTAATTGAGAATTCAGGTTTTGGCGGCAGCCACGCCGCTCCCGCCGTCAAAGGCGTTTACGAAGCTTATATTACAAAACATCATTCGGATTTGTTGAGCGAACAGGAGATAGCGAAAAAGTAGCAATACGGTTATCAGTCAATAGCGAGTAGTCAACAAAAAACTGATAACTGTTAACTGAAACAATGGTTGCAATACTCGAAAAACGTAATTTTAGAGATTTTGATTGGCTGACGGCTTTTCTCGCCGTAGCCATCGTTTGCTTTGGCATCTGGCAAATTTACAACGCGCAGCCGCAGATGAACTACTGGTCAAAACAAATTACCGGTTTATTTATCGCACTCGTTGCGCTGATTGCCATTGCGACGACGGATTACCGCCGCGTGATTGATGCCGCGCCGATTTTTTACGTTCTCGGTTTGTTCCTTCTGCTTCTCGTTCTGACTCCCTTGGGCGTCAAAGTCAACGGTCAGCAAGCGTGGTTGAAGCTACCGCTGATCGGGCAATTTCAACCTTCTGAGTTCGTCAAAATCCCGGTTGTTTTAATGCTCGCCAAATATTTTAGTTCGCGGAAAATCGGAACTTTGAAGCCAAAGGAAATTCTTGTGGGTGGTCTGATTTTAGCCGCGCCGGTCGGTTTGATTATGCTTGAGCCTGATGCCGGACAAGCGATGACTTATTTTCCGATTTTAGCCGTTGTATTATTTCTTTCAGCCGTCAAAATTCGGTATGTTGTTTTGACAATTGTTGCCGGTTTGATTTTTGTGCCTCTGACATATTGGATTGGAGTTGAAACGGGGAAAATTAAAAATTATCAGCAGGAACGCATTAATGTTATTATCGACCCCGACTCAGCAGACCCGCGCGGATTTGGTTATCACACGGTTCAATCAATAATTACGGTGGGCAAAGGCAACCTCACCGGCATCAAAGGCGATACGGAAGCTTCGCAAAGCGTTTTGAAATTTCTGCCCGAACCGCATACGGATTTTATTTTTGCGGTGACGGCGGAGAATACGGGTTTCATCGGCTGCATTTCGCTTCTGCTGGCTTATGCCTTGCTTTTATCAAGATTAATCGAGGGCGCGCGCCGCGCCGCAGACCGCGCCGGAATGCTGGTCATCATGGCGATTGCCGGAGAATTGGCTTTTCAGATATTTATCAACGTCGGAATGACGCTCGGTTTTCTGCCGGTCATCGGCGTTCCTCTGCCTTTGATGAGCGCGGGACTTTCGGCAGTTTTGGCGACATTCATTGCCATCGGGTTTGTGATCAGCGTTAAAATGCGTCGTTTTGTTAATTAATCCAAATTGCCGGTTACTGAAAAATGAAAACCTTTTACCGCAGAGACGCTGAGATTACGCCGAGCAACACGGAGAATTTATTTTTTCTCTGCGAAACCGCTGCGCCTCTGCGGTGAAAAAATCATAACCGGCAACTTGGGTAACAAGATTATTAATTTGTAATTTGAATTTTAGAGGTTCGAAGCAATGGCACAAGCAATAAGTAGAATAGGAACGATTGGAGTTGAAACGGACCGCCCGGCAAAACGTAGTTTTTTGAGATTTGTATGGTTTCCGATCGCACTTCTTCTCGCTCTTTCGGCAGGCGGTCTGACCGGCGTTTTGGGTTCATATTATCTGAATAATTCTCATTACTCGACCGAAGTTTCCGCGCTTGCAACTTATCGTCCGCCGCAGGTAACCACTATTTACGCCGATGACGGCGAAACGATTCTGGCAGAATTCGCGCTGGAAAAACGTATTCCAATCAAAGAACAAGATATTCCCAAAAATGTCGAGGATGCCCTGATTTCCGTTGAGGATTATCGTTTTTATAAACATATCGGTATTGACCCATATCGCATTTTGGGCGCGACATTTAAGAAACTGACAAATCCGGGGAAAATTGAAGGCGCTTCGACAATTACGCAGCAGCTTGCCAAAAATCTCTTTCTTTACAGAGACCAAACTTATACGCGCAAAATCAATGAATGGATGGTTGCACTGCAAATCGAACGCCTTTACACGAAGCGACAGATTTTGGAAATGTATATGAACTATATGTTTCTCGGAGCCGGTTCATACGGTTTCGAAGCCGGAGCGCGAACCTATTTTGCAAAACCTTTAAAGGACTTGAATTTAGAAGAAGCGGCGCTGCTCGCGGCAATTTTGAAATCTCCGGAATATTCACCGACGCGGAATATGGAAAAGGCGAAGGAACGGCGCGACATCGTTCTTGACCAAATGGCGAAATACGATAAAATCTCGCCAGCCGAAGCCAGCGAAGCCAAAGCCAAACCGATCAAACTCGCGGATACGGCATTTTATCAATCGCTGCCAAAATCAACCGCCTGGGATTATCCGGTCGAAGAAGTCCGCAAATATTTAGAAGAAAAATATACGACGCGCATCGCGCAGGGTGGCTTAAAGGTTTATACAACCATTAATGTCGACGCTCAAAAGCTGGCGACCAAAGCCGTCCGCGAGGGTTTGCGACGATACGACCAATATCGCGGCTGGCGTTCAGATTATCAAAACGTTTTGCTTGATGAAAACGAACAGCCAATTACGGACGAAAAGGAAATCGCGCGCAAACTAAACTCCTTCAAACACGCCGATTGGTACGGAGATGAATACGAAAAAGGCGAGTTCATCAAAGGCGTAGTGATGAAGATTGACCCGGCTAAAGATGAAGCGACAATTCGTTTCGGCAGATACGAAGCCGTCGTCACCGCAAAAGATATGGGCAGAAGCGGTAAAAAACCGAAGGATGAATTAAAAGTCGGTTTTCTACCTGAATTCGAGGTTAAAGAAGTTGATGAAGACGGGTCAAAGCTAAAAGTAACGCTCCAACAAGTGCCGGAAGTTCAGTCTTCGATTGTTTCGCTTAATGCACATACGGGCGAAATCGCAGCTATGGTTGGCGGATATGATTATCATACGAGCAAGTTTAATAATGCAACGCAAGGGCTTCGCCAGACAGGATCGGCTTATAAACCTTTTATTTATACGGCAGCGGTTGAATGGGGAATGACGCCAGAGGTCAATGTGAGCGGCGCGCCGATTCGGCGTGGCGGTTGGATGCCGCATAATTATGACGGCAGCTTGAGTCATCCGAATGTGCCGATGAAAGTCGCGCTGGCAAAATCTTATAATTTAGCGGCTGTCCATCTGCTTGACCAGGTTGGCGTGCAAACCGGCGCGCAGATGGTTCGCCGGTTTGGTATCACAAATCCGATGTCTCCGAGTTTGCCGTCCGCTCTGGGCGCCAGCGAAGCTTCTCTGCTTGAAATGGTTTCAGCTTACTCGGCGTTTCCGAATAAAGGCGTGCGCGTTCAGCCGCATTTGATTCGGAAAGTTTACAGTCGCGACGGAAGTCTTTTAGAAGAATCTAAGGGAACGACCTTCAAGGTAACCAGTGAATATGTCGCTTTGACGATGGTTGAAATGATGCAGGGGGTGATTAAACCCGGCGGGACGGCGACGGGCGCAAACGCTAGCGGACATCAACTGGCGGGGAAAACCGGCACGGTCAACGATCAGACGGATGTCTGGTTTATCGGCTATACACCGACCTATGTCACCGGCGTGTGGATGGGAAATCCTGAACGGAAAGAATCGCTCGGCGCGGGAATGACCGGCGGAAAAGGCGCGCTCCCCTTTTTTAACGCGTTTATGATTCCGTTTATGAAAGATAAGGTACGGGAAAGTTTTCCAAAAGCGCCTGCGATGCCTTCCGATATCAAAGCGCTTGCCGAGCAACGCAAACGCGAGGAACTTGAAAAACTCGAAAAAGCCGAGCAGGAAGGTAAAAAGATTATCGTTACTTATAATCCGGTGGCAACAAAACCTAGTAGTAAAAGAAGAAGCGACGAGTCTTCTGGTGAAGGCGATGAAGTTTCAACCGATTCAACAATTACAACGCCGACAGATACTACAACGCCGGAGACAAACCCGGTGCCGGGCGTAACGCCGCGCACAAGTGATGATTTACCAAAACCAAATCCCAAGCCGCCTGTTCCGGTTCCTCCGGTAAAGAAACCGGACGTGCCGGCGGCGGACAAGCCAAAAAGCGAAGCACCGAAACGTAAAGGCAAGAAGGGCGAAGACGATAACTAAATTATGAATTACGTATTAAAGTTTTTTGATTCGTAATTCATAATTTAAAATTAGTAATTAGTAATTTTTAGTTAAAGAATTTTCCCAGATAAAAGGGAAGCATTTTGCGCCACCATTCCCAATCGTGTTTAACGTCGTGTCCCCACATTTCGAGAAGATGCGGAATTCCCTTTGAATGCAGAACGCCGGAAAGCTCGCGGCTGCGCTCGGGCGCTTCAAACGCGCCTTGTCCGGAGACAATGACGATTGAATCGGCTTTTTGTAAATTATGCAGGTGAAAATCGTCGTTCAAATTTTTCAGATACATCATCGGATTATTAAAATAAACGTTGTCGTCAAAATAATTCTCCAGATAATTGTAAATATTATAGCTCCCGCTCATCGCAATCGTCCCGCGAAAATTGTCGGAATGCTTAAAGTAACAGTTCGCCGCGAGGAATGCCCCCAAACTCGCGCCCGTCGTCAGAGGTTTTGCACCCTCCCCGCATTCATTGCGAATGAGCGGCAAAACTTCTTCCATCACATAGCGATCATAGCGGGTTAAAAGCTCGGCTTTCCACTGCGGTGACGCTTCTTTATTGAGCAGGCTGTATTTATTGACCGAATTGACCGAATAAGCTCGAAGTAGTCCGGCTTCGATAAAAGGTTTGATCACATCAACGAGCAAAAACCGCTCGTATTCGAGGTAATCGGCGGCGGCTGTTGGAAACATTAAAAGCGGAAAACCTCGGTCGCCATAAGCCACCATCGGCATTTCCATTCCGAGATTGTGGCTGAACCAGGATGTCGTGTCACGACGCATAAATTTTTTGACTCCAAAATAATTTTTTCGATAAAACTTTTCGCTTATTATAACGAAATGGGCTGAAATTTCACTGCGCGGAAGTCAATTTCAATCCAGCGATGCCCGCGACAATCAACAAGATACACAAAATTCTATTGAAATCTCGCGGTTCATTGAAAATATATGGAGATTTCATCGGAAATGGAAAGGCTTTATGCGGCGGTCTTTGACCTATCAACTGGTATTTGGTATGTTCTGCGCAGTCTCGATAATCAGTTATTTGCGATTCAATTCGGTCGCTCAACCGGCAAATGTGTTCCGGCAGAATATGACGGAGACGGTAAAACCGATGTTGATGTGTTTAGACCTGGTGATGGGACCTGTATTTGATGAGAAGCAAGCTCAGATTTACAGGAGCGCACTTTGGAGTATCAACAGACAAGCCGATGCCATCTGATTACGATAGAGACGGAAAAACTGCCATTGCCGTGTTCAGAAACGGAATTTTTAATGAGTTATGAAAAAAGAATTTTCCGACCTTGTCAAAAAATTGGACGAACAGATTTGCCAAGATGTGCGGCTTGACAGAGAACTGTTCACGTTGTTGTTCGATAAAGAGCGCGAGTTAGGACTTTTGCACGACGAGCGTCCGATTTGTCCGTTTTTGCGCCCGCATTTCGTCACGCGCGCGCAGTACGAAACAATCGCGCACTCTGCCGAAGTTCTTGCGGGCGCGTTCGAGCTTTTAGCCGCTGCCGCGCTGGAAACGGACGAAATTTTCGCCGAACTTGATTTAACCGAAAAGGAAGAGCGCATGGCGCGGCTTGACCCGCGATACGAGCGGCTTTGCGTTTCGAGCCGGTTCGACGCTTTTTTTGACGGCGATGATTTCAAATTTCTCGAATACAATGCCGAAACTCCCGCCGGCGTCGGCGACCAGATGCAGATGGAGAAAGTTCTTGAGCTTGTCCCGCCCGTTAAAGAATTTCTCGCGCAGCACAAACACTGGCGACCCGCGCCGCACGAACGGCTTCTCGAATCGCTCGCGGCGACTTACCGCGAATTCGGCGGAAACAAGGAAAAGCCGAATATTGCCATCGTTGATTGGCACGGCGTTTCAACGATGACTGAATTTTATGTTTTGCAGGAATATTTTGAATCACAGGGTTTTCCAACTTTGATTGCCGACCCGCGCGAGCTTGAATACGACGGAAATTCGCTGCACGTCGGAGATTTTGCGATTGATATTTTTTATAAACGAATCCTCATCCATGAATTTTTGGAAAATTTTGACGAAACTCATCCTTTATCGCGCGCTTACGCGGACGGGCGAGTTTGTATGGCAAATTCCTTTCGTAGTAAAATCGCGCACAAAAAAGCCGGTTTTGCTATTTTAAGCAACGAGCGATACGAAAAACTTTTCACGCCCGAACAGCTTGCCATAATTCGCCGCCACATTCCCTGGACGCGGCGCGTGCACGATTGCCGAACGACGCGCGAAGGACGGGAAATTGATTTGCTCGAGTTTTTGCGGCGCGAGCGCGAAGGTTTTTTGCTCAAACCGAACGACGATTACGGCGGCAAAGGAATCAAACTCGGCTGGGAAACATCGCAGGCGGAATGGGAAACGGCTTTAGATGAGGCTTTGCAAAATTCTTACGTTGTTCAAGAGCGCGTGCCAGTCGGCAAGGTAACCGTTCCGGCTTTTTCCGATTCAATCAAAATGGAAAGTTTGTTGATTGATTTCGACCCGTTTTTGTTTCTCGGAAAAGCCGAAGGCGGTCTGGTGCGTCTGTCTTCGCAATCGCTCGTCAACGTCGCGCAAGGCGGCGGACAAACCGCGCTTATCATTTTAGAAAATTTCTAATTGTGTTGAAGGAACTGAAAATCGACATTTTAATTATTGGCGTCGTTGTGCCCAGTTGAAAGGTTAAATAAAAAAACTCGAATCTGTTTCGAGATTCGAGTAGTCATGATTTCTCGATTTGCCGCTGCAGTATTTATTTCAAAAAACTTTATTTCGCAACTGTAATTTCTCGCGTCGTCGAATTGTAACCGCCATTGTCGACAAGGTTTCCGTTTTTGTCGATGAGTTCGACTTTGACTGAATGTTTTCCTTCCGCAAAACCTTGTAACCAAACGGGCTGCCATTTATCAATCATCTTCGCTTCATTGCCGTCAACCGAATAACGAACGTGATATTCGCCGCCGTCACCGACAAGCCTAGCGTTCGATAGCCAAAAATCGATCATAATCGCTTCTGCTTCCGCGCCCTTATACTCACCTTTCGGACGGCTGTAGGTGAGAAGCGGTTTTGCCAAATCAACCGCCCCCGCCGTGCTTGTTTCCATCGTTTTACCTTCCGGGCTAGCCGTTGGATTAACATTAGAACTAGGTTTTGTGCCTGCGCTGCTCATCATCTGATTTGAGTTGGTCGTCGCTGGTCTGCCCGGGTCGCCGCCACCGTTTTTAACCGTAAATTTTACCATCTGAAACGCACCGGCATTTTTATAGCTTTCGTGCCACGGACGTGAAGGGAAAAAGCGCAAGGTATGTTCGCCGTCCACAACATTTCTTAATTCGAATTCCTGTTCGAGATTGTAATATGCTTCATACGGCTGGTTGTCGAGAATAACGTGGATGTGATTGCCCATTCCGCTTGTCATATCTTTCATCGGTTTATAGCCTTTCAAATCTCCGCCAAGTTCGAGTCGAACTTTGACGGTTGAACTACTTACCGTTGCACCGTTTTGTGGTTCGACAACTTTCACGCTCGGTGCGGCATTATCCTGTTCACCGCGAGATTTCATCTGTTCCGCGATCATCTGCGGGCGCGAAACTTCCTTGAGACCTTCGCTGCTTTCGCTATGCCCTTCTGCGCTGTGCTCTCCAGATTTTTCGCCTGCGCTGCCGTGACCGGGGCTGTTTTGATGAGGAGCTTTATTTTCTCCGGTGTAACCGCCCGGATTTATCTGATGGGTTTGCGGATTATCACTGCAAGCTGAAAAAATGCCGAAGGCGGCTAAAAGTATCAATAATTTCGTCAATTTCATTATTCTCTCCTAAAACATTAAATTCACTTTTTATTACAAACTTTTATTTGTCAGTAATCAAACAATGAATTTTTTAATTAATGAACCTAAAATTTAATTAGTAAATAGTAGCGAAGTTTTCTTGTTTGCGAAAGTATCTGCACCAAAATAAAAAAGAGCATCCTTTCGGAATACTCTTAAGTTACATCGGCAAAGCCAAAGTGTATAGAACTCTAAACTCATCGATGCCAGGTATTTAAATTTATTAAATGCTTCTCGTCTATGGAACAAAAGCATTCGGAACAGGCTTATCAGTCGGATTACCGAATGCCACACCAGTAAAACCTTGCGTGCTTCTTTGCACATACCACGTGCCATTACGGAAAACAGCAATATCAGTTTTTCCATCCGCATCATAATCCGCCGGTACGGGTAAATC
>MWVX01000535.1_pt1 | contig 12089 bp, 12 predicted proteins | sample 1047311 | NCBI WGS metagenome assembly MWVX01 (sample SAMN06349984, study PRJNA376086) | soil metagenome | isolation source: MtG-4 sample Antarctic (ecotone) soil | place: Antarctica | collected 2015-01-13
ATTTACCTTTAGATAAAAAGATTATGAACTGGCAGGATTATATATCAACCGATCCAAAAATTATGTTTGGAAAGCCATGCATACAAGGTACTCGTATAACGGTGGATTTAATTGTTGAAAAAATTGGGCAGGGGCAAACCATTGAACAAGTTTTAGATTCCTATCCCCACCTTACAAAGCAGCAGGTAAATTCATGTTTGCTGTATGCTGCCGAATCAGTTAGAAAAACCATTGTTTATGCAGAATAAATTCCACCATGGTTTTTATTGCAGATGAAAGCACTGATAATAATATCATTTCTTCTTTAAGAGAAAATAATTTTTCTGTCATAGCCATACAGGAAATCACCGCCGGAATGGGCGATGATTCAATACTAAAAATGTGCAATGAAGCACAACACATTCTTATCACCGAGGATAAAGACTTTGGTGATTTAGTGTATCATTTTCAAATGCCTCATCATGGAATTATTCTTGTGAGGTGCAATGAGTTATCTAACATAGAAAAAGCTAAACGGGTTGTTAGTGTAATTAAAATACATTACAATGATCTGGAAAATAGTTTTGCCGTTATAACTCCTTCTCAAATCCGAATCAGAAAACAATAAAATTTCATGCCGCCTATCCTCTTCGAAATAAAAAACAGCATTGCCTTCATCACCCTAAACCGTCCTGAAAAATTTAATTCTTTCAATCGTGAGATGGCATTGAGTTTACAGGAGCGGTTAAAAGAAGCTGATTCAAATAAAGAAGTAAGATGTGTTTATATAACCGGTGCCGGAAAAGCATTTTGTGCCGGGCAGGATCTTGCAGAAGTCGTTGACCCAACCGGACCCGGGATGGATAAAATTTTAGTGGAACATTTTAATCCCATAATAACATTTATAAGGAATCTGACGAAGCCTGTGATTGCTGCAGTAAATGGTGTTGCAGCGGGTGCAGGAGCAAACATTGCATTGTGTTGTGATGTCGTTATTGCTGCAGAATCTTCTTCTTTTATCCAGGCATTTAGTAAAATTGGATTGATACCTGATAGCAGCGGGACATTTTTTTTACCAAGATTAATTGGGTTTCAAAAAGCAAGTGCATTAATGATGTTGGGTGATAAAGTAAATGCAACAGATGCTGAAAAATTTGGAATGATCTATAAATGTTTTCCTGATAACTCTTTTGCTGAAGAGTCACAAAGGCTTGCTTCCACATTGGCAGCTCTGCCAACAAAAGCTCTATGCTTTATTAAGCAGGCATTAAATAATTCATTAATCCAAAACCTGGATCAACAATTAAAAACCGAAGATGAGTTTCAACAAAAAGCCGCAGCTACAAATGATTTTAAAGAAGGGGTTACAGCTTTCTTAGAAAAAAGAAATGCGTTATTTAAAGGAGAATAATATCTGAACTATGATTTGTAGGATTATAGCATTGAATTAAAAATTAGCTATGACTAAAAATGAATTAGCAAATAAGGTCGTCTCCGGAATGATGCAGAACGATTTGTTTAGCCAATGGATGGGACTGGAAGTTTTGGAAGTAAAAGAAGGATACAGCAAAGTTAGAATGACTATAAGAAAAGAAATGCTGAATGGTTTTGGAATTGTTCATGGGGGCTTGGCCTTCTCACTTGCTGACAGTGCTTTTGCTTTTGCCTGCAATAACCGCAATAATATTTCTGTGGCCTTGGATGTAACTATCACTTTCACAAAAGCTGTAAATGTTGGCGATGTATTATCTGCAGAAGCCAAAGAAATTCATAACGGAAGAAGTACAGGAGTATATCTTATAACAATTACCAATCAAAAAAATGAACAGGTAGCATTTTTTAAAGGCACTTGTTTCAGAACAGGCAAACCGTTAATTTAAAAACCTCACGATTATATTAGAATTTCCCGTTTACAGTAGGCTCAGGATTTGTATACCATTAACTGCGTTACAATCGATACATTCTTAAAATTGATTAACTAAAAGCGCAGGTATTTATTATTATTAAATTAAAACAATTACAAAATGAGAAGGTTACCCGTTTATTTAGTATTAGATACGTCAGGCTCAATGACCGGCGAGCCAATTGAAGCAGTAAAAAATGGTGTGCAGGTAATGATAAGTTCATTACGGCAGAATCCACAAGCTATTGAAACTGCTTTTATCAGTATTATTACTTTTGATAGTGAAGCAAAACAAGTTGTTCCACTCACTGACCTGGCATCTTTTCAACCGGTAGATTTAAAAGCAACAGGAACCACCTGTTTAGGAGAAGCCTTAAAACTTACGGCAACCTGTATTGATAATGAAGTTGCTAAAACAACTCCTGAACAAAAGGGTGATTGGAAACCATTGGTATTCATTATGACGGATGGTATACCAACGGATGATTGGCAAAGCGGACTGGAAGAATTTAAGCAGAGAAAAACAGCCTTTACTGTTGCATGTGCTGCAGGCTCTGGTGCCGATTCAAACTTGTTGAAACAAATAACTGAAAATGTAGTAAGTCTTGATACTGCCGATAGTCAAAGCATTGCAAAGTTCTTTACATGGGTATCTGCATCTATAGCAGTTACATCAACAAAGGTTGAAGATGGTGGAACTGAAGTTACCCAACTTGGGGAATTGCCTCCACCACCGGCAGAATTGAATATTGTAACATGATCCAAATAATAAAACTAGTAAATAACCCAGCAGTTATTAATTTATTTACTTTTTTTAATATCAATTAGAATTAAATGGATGATGTAAAGCAAGTTGTAGATAAGCTTTTTAAAAGTTATAATATAAAAATACCTGCTAACAAAAAAGATTTATATAATAAATTTTTAGCTGACGAACAGAATATAAATGCTATTGATTTAATCAATAAAAATCAACAAGGCGTTATGGCAAGGTGGAAAGTTGAAGATAGAATTGCTGACATCATTCAGCAACCCGTTAGGTTATTAAACGCAACTGTGGGAAAATCATACGAAACAAAATTTGATTTTAATAAATTTGATTGGAAGGACGTTAGCGAATACAAATTTGAAGGCTTGGAAGAGGTAGGTTTGTTGTTCGATGAAAAAACGAAACAAATAACAGGCAAACCAACGATGAGCGGGGATATAAAATTTTCAATGAAATTCAAGATTGAAGGTCAGCCACAAGAGGCACCCTTTAATGAAAAGCAGTTTACACTTATTATAAATCATGATCCCAAAAGTTTATGGAAAAAGCTTGAAAGTGATAAGAATGATCCTTTTTGGAAGGAAGACGATGTAACGCTATTTGAACCTTTTAGGGATAAACATATTTTGGTTTCATGTAAACGCGGCCGCTCTCATGCAAATGTAGGTTCATTCAGAGAAGATGATTTTGCTTTTAAAGAATTAGAGAACGAATGGAATGTTGTGGTTGTTGGCGATGGTGCCGGCAGTGCTAAAATTTCCAGGAAGGGTTCTGCCATAGCATGCAATGGTATTGTAGAATATTTCAGTGAAGAAGATTCAACGAATAATTTATTAGCATTTGATGATTTAGTGGAACAATATCAAAATAAATCCAGTGATGATATCCAGAATAAAATAAATCACTTTGTATATAATAATCTTGGTAAAGCGGCTTTACAGGTTCACAAAAAACTGGATGAGTTTGCGGCTAAAGAAGGGTATACAATCAAAGATTTAAACTCCACGTTGGTTTTTACCTTGTATAAGAAATATGATGCCGGATATGCTTTTCTTTCTTTTGGTGTGGGCGATTGCCCAATGGCAGTATTAAATAAAGGTATATCAGAAGTCACATTGCTCAACTGGATTGATGTTGGAGATTATGGCGGAGGAACAAGATTTATTAATATGCCTGAAGTATTTCAGAATGAAAAATTTGCTTCAAGGTTCAGTTTTAAAATGTTAGATGATTTTTCTTACCTGATACTAATGTCAGATGGTATTTATGATCCCAAGTTTGTTGTGGAATCTAATCTTCCCAATATAAAAAACTGGAAAAAATTTCTGGAAGATATTAATGGTAAAAATGAAGATGGAATAAAAGTGGAGCTGAGTGCAGATAATCCTGATATTGTAAATCAATTTTCCTCATGGATGGATTTTTGGAGCATTGGCAACCATGATGACAGAACTTTGGCCATTGTATTTTAGCTACATCTAAATTGATGACTCGGAATTAAAAATGATCTAATAAAATAAATATTGAGTTACTTAAGCAACTTTCAAAATAACTCAGCTACAAATATGAAGTCTGCTCCATCTATTATTAACCCTGGTAAAATATATCAGTATAATAATAAAGATGAGCCGATGCGGGGTGGTATGAAAGATGTTTATTTCGCCCCGGACAAATCTTATGTAATTGCATTTTACAGGGATAAACAGGATTATAATTCCCGGGAGAGATTAAAAAAGCTGGTTAGTCAGTATTATGATAGCTTCTTTAACCGGGAAGGCGGCGAATATTATAAAGAACTGTATTGCTGGCCTACTGATATGGTAGAAGTTGATGGAAGGGTAGGGTTGGTAGTACCTGCATACAATAAAAACTTTTTTTTTAAAAAAGGATATGCAAAAAGTGAAGGCATAAAAGGAAAAGAAAAACAGGGTTTGTGGTTTGCATCCGGAAAATTCAGGAATAAGCAATTCAGTTTAAGTCTTGATGAAAGTGAATTAGGAACATGGCTAAGTTATTTTCAGATTTGTGTAAAGATTGCGAGAGGTGTAAAACGCTTACATGCGGCAGGCCTTGCCCATTCTGATCTATCGTATAAAAATGTGTTGGTAGATCCGGTGAGTAAATCAGCAACGATTATTGATATTGATGGCTTGGTAGTACCAGGCTTATATCCGCCTGATGTACTAGGCACTGCAGATTTTATAGCGCCTGAAGTATTGGCTACAAAACATCTTGAATTAAGAGATCCTGACCGCAAACATGCAAACCGCACAACGGATTTGCATGCCCTGCCTGTAATGATTTATATGTATCTCTTGTATCGGCATCCGCTAAAAGGTGGTAAGGTAAATTCATTGGATACTGAGCAGGATGATATTTTATCAATGGGCGAAAAAGCTTTATTTATTGAACATCCTGCTGATAAATCAAACAGGCCAAAATTAAACCAGGTTTCAAAATGGGCATTGCCTTGGGCCGATGTTTCAAAGCTTCCGTACACCATTACAGGTCCATATTTAAAAACGTTATTTGACCAGGCTTTTATTACCGGTTTACACCAGCCCAACCTTCGGCCCAATGCAGATAGCTGGGAGCAGGCTCTGTTAAAAACTACTGATCTAATGCAGCCCTGCAGCAATAAACAGTGCAATCAAAAATGGTTTGTATTCGATAATACAACTTCACCCAAATGTCCTTTTTGTGGAACTACAGTTAAAGGAAGCTTACCTGTATTGGATTTATATTATGAACAGAAGCCAACAGTATGGATCCCGGAAAACCATAGGCTGATGATATATAATAATCAGTATTTATTTCAATGGCATGTTAACAGGCATATAATAAGAAATGAAAAACTTACGGCTGAGCAAAAAATTCCGGTAGGATATTTTACATATCACAACGATCAATGGGTTCTGGTAAATCAAAAACTAACTTCACTTAAAGACCTTACAGAAGATAAGGAAATACCGGTTGGAACAATGGTTGATTTAACACAGGGAAAAAAGTTATTGTTGTCTAAAGAAGAAGGCGGAAGAGTTGTGATGATCACAATAGCGAATCAATAGCTTAACCCCAATGCCAAGCATTAAAAAGATCAAAATTGATGTTACTTTTGGTAAGAGATAAATTAACTTTAAATAAATTTTTTTAAGATGAGATTAAAACCAGCCGGTATATTTATCATAGTTGCCATTATAGCAGTGCTTGCCTATTTTGCTTTTAAGTCAAAATTCTCAAGCACAAATAAGGAAACTACCGAACAAGCAACTACTCCACCCAGTCGCACTGACACGGCAAATAATAATCCGCCTGCTGCTACAAAACAAACCAATGGTGATGCTCGTGAATTTAATTATACACCCGAGAAGCCTGAAAACGGTTCATTACGCGGAGTAGTGGAAGTGGGAGCAACAGGCTTCAATTCATTTGTTATAAATATGGATGCTCAAAAGCGTTGGGAAATTGTATCAAAGGATTTTGGCGAATCACTTGCGTACGAAGGCATGGCCACAACAGAGGATATCAGGCTTGGGTTAAAAAAATATCTCTCTTCAATGTTTGATAAGGGGGTGTCCAATAAAAACATGCATTTTGTAATATCATCAGGAGCTCAAAAAGAACCTAAAACGGGTATTATTAGTAATGAATTAAAAAAAATAGGTTATGTAGTCAACAATGTAACTCCAGATCAGGAAGCAAAATTTGGCCTTAAGGCATCTATGCCGCCTGCATTTGCTGACAATTCCTTTTTGGTAGATATTGGTTCAGGGAATACAAAAATATCATGGGATGAAAATGGAACTTTAAAAGCACTGGAATTACCCGGGGCAAAATATTATGAAAAAAACAGGTCTGACGAAGATGTATATAATGAGGTAAAATCACAAGTAAGTAAAATTCCACAGGGCAAACGCAATGTAGGCTTTATTTTAGGAGGTGTTCCTTTTACATTAGCAAAGCAACATCGTAAAGGAGAAGAAAGATATACCGTTTTAAAAGCGCCGGGATCGTATAAATCAGTGGATAAAAAAATGGCATCTGGATTAAATATTTACAAAGCAATAACCGATGCAACCCAAACTGATACATTCGTTTTTGACTGGGATGCAAATTTTACCATAGGTTTTCTGTTAGGATTGCGTAATTAATTTATCATGAGTTTTTTAAAACAGATATTAAATCCTTTTGTTGAGTTTGATGATACTAATAAAACTGCACCTGCACAACCAATCAAAACCCCTAAGGATAATAAAATTATAAGTCCGGCTTCACCTGGTACAACAGTAGATGAAAATGCGCATCACCCGCTCATTAATGAAAACAAAAGCAATGTGCCGCAATCAACCGCAATTCCAACATTTTCTCAAAGTGGTACGATTACAGGTCCACTTCCTGAACATGAAAAATATTTTGAAAGATTGATCGATGAAGCCAATGCCAATAATCCACTCTTTAAGGGTACCGATTTTAAAGAATTTGTTGAGAGCAAGGTGGATATAGATGACATAACCGATGAAAACCTAAAGTATAAAACAGCATTTAATGTTTTAAAAAGTACCGGTCTAACTATAGAGAAACTTAAGTCGACCGGGCAGGAATATGTGAATCTTATAGGTCGTGATCTCAATGCATTTCAAAGTGCGCATGCACAACAATATCAAAAAGAAGTTCGCCAAAAAGAATTGCTGATACAAAAAAAAGCAGAAGAGCTGCAAACATTAACGCAAAAAATCAATGCCTTAAAAGCTGATATTAATAAATTGACTCAGGATATTAATTTAACGAAAGAGAAAATGAACACAACAAAAAATTCATTTTTATTAGCCGGAGAAAGTAAGCAAACTCAAATACAAAAAGAGCTTGATAAAATTGCACAGTATTTTAATTAATTCTTTGGCTACTTTTTTAAATGATAAATGAATACTTTTTATGCATGCTCAAAAAAAGAAATAATCTCTTATATAATTAACCCAGTTAGCCTCTTAAATAATTGTTATGAAAAAAATACTGTGTTTGGTTGCAGTAAATATTCTGCTTTGCCAAAATATTTTAGCCCAAACAGTTGTCACACCTCCTGCTAAAAAAGCAACAAAAATTTATACTGAACATGGGAATAAAAGAAGTGATGATTATTTTTGGATGAATAATCCTGCTGATTCAAATGTCATCAATCATTTAAAAGGAGAAAATGCTTATGTGGAAGCATCCATGAAGCATACGGAAGGGCAACAGAAAAAGATATACGATGAGTTAATTGCCCGTATTCCCGGCAAAGATGAATCGCTGCCAACAAAGCGTAATGGTTATTGGTATTATACACGTTTTGAAGAAGGAAAACAATATCCATATTATATCAGGAAAAAAGCAACCCTTGCAGCAAGTGAAGAAATTTTATTGGATGTTCCTGCAATGGCAAAGGGTCACCAGATATATTTGATACGTGGATATAATGCAAGTCCCGGTAACGATTACCTGGCTTACGCTATTGATACATTAGGTGACAGGCGCTCTGCTATTTATTTTAAAAACATTGCTAACGGAAAAAATAATGCTGAATTACTTTCCAACACAACAGGAAATACAGCCTGGGCAAATGACAATAAAACGCTTTACTACGTTTTGAATGATCATACCGTAAGAGGTTACAAAGTCATGAAACATATTTTGGGAACTGATCAATCAAAAGATAAAGTGGTATATACAGAAAATGATAGCACTTACAGCGTAGGACTGGGTAAATCGAGGAACAAGCAATACATATTTATTGGGTCAGGAAGCACCAATACTTCGGAGTACAGATATATAGATGCAAATAATCCTACTTCATCTCCCATACTAATACAAGCACGCCGGCAAGGTCTTGAATATGAGCCGGATTATTTTGAAGGAAATGTTTTTCATATTTACACCAATAAAGATGCAAAGAATTTTAAAGTTGTTACAGCACCTGTCGCAAATCCTTCTATTGATAATTGGAAGGACCTGGTACCACATAATCCAAAAGCGCTCATCCAGAGCTTTGAGGTATTAAAAGATTTTTATGTAGTACAAACCAAAGAAAATGGACTAACACAAATAAAAGTTTACGATCGTAAAAACAAGAATTGGAGCAATATAAATTTCGGTCAGGATGCTTATGTGGCAAGCATGTTTATGGCTACAGATGATCATGCATTAGATAGCATCAGGTATAATTTTACCTCGCTTATTACTCCGTCTGCAACTTATTTATATAACCTTGCAACAAAAGAAAAAAAATTATTAAAGCAGCAAAAGGTCGGAGGAAATTATAATCCTGATTTATATGAGACAAAGCGGATTTGGGCAACAGGCACTGACGGTACAAAAATTCCAATATCAATGGTTTACAGAAAAGATAAATTTAAAAAAGATGGAAGCAATCCATTGTTATTATACGCATACGGATCGTATGGTGCCAATACAGATCCGTATTACAATTCATCAGTAATAAGTTTATTGGATAGAGGGATTACTTATGCCATTGCACATATCCGTGGCGGGCAGGAAATGGGTAGAGAATGGTACGAGCAGGGTAGAGTACTTACAAAGAAAAATACATTCAATGATTTTATTGATGCTGCTCAATTTTTAGTAAATGATAAATACATTGCCCAGGATAAATTATTTGCTAATGGTGGTTCTGCAGGAGGCATGCTTATGGGGGCGGTAACTAATATGCGTCCTGATCTTTTTCGGGGCATCATTGCCGAAGTGCCCTGGATGGATGTGATATCTGATAGTTTTGACCCTACAATTCCTTTGGTAACGTTAGAGTATGAGCAATGGGGCGATCCAAATAATAAAGAGCATTATGATTATATGCTCAGCTGGTCACCCCTTTATAATGTGAAGCCTGCAAAATATCCTGCAATTCTTGCTACCGGTGGTTTGCATGATACACAGGTTCCTTATTTTTCTCCGGCTAAATGGGTGGCAAAAGTAAGAGAGAATAACCTTGGTACAAATCCTGTTTTGTTTAAGGTAGAAATGGGCGCAGGTCACGGCGGGCAATCAGGTCGTTTCGAAAGGCAAAAGCTTACTGCTTTAAAGTATGCCTTCATATTAGATCAGTTGGGCTGGAAGGAGTGATATTAATTTTTTTGTTGACGGGCAATTTGTCCTTCGGTCATCATCGTGGAGTTTATGCTGAGCGAAGTCGAAGGATCACTCACTTCAGCCGCATACCCTTATTTATCTTTTCACCTCTGCGGTTATTTTTTTTTAAAAATCCAAGCTACCCACTTATATATTTAGTTCTTATTAGTTTAAAAAGAAGAAATTTTAAAATAATATTATGGCATGTTATGAATTTAAAGGTATGAAGCCCGTGATACATGAAACATCTTTTATTCATCCACTTTCTGCAGTTACAGGCAATGTAATAATTGGCAGAGATGTGTATGTTGGTCCCGGCGCTGCTATACGTGGTGATTGGGGTAAAATAATTATAGAAGATGGTTGCAATGTGCAGGAGAATTGCACCATTCACATGTTTCCCGCAGTGACAGTTATTTTACAACAGGGAGCACATATTGGTCATGGTGCAATTATACATGGAGCAACAATTGGTAAAAATTGTTTGATAGGGATGAATGCTGTTATCATGGATAATGTGGAATTAGGCGATGAATGCATCGTTGGTGCACTTACTTTCATTAAATCAGATGAAAAAATTCCCGCAAGAAGTGTGGTAGTTGGTAACCCATCAAAAATTATTAAGCAGGTTAGTGATGAATGCTACAATGGAAAACAGAAGGAACGAAATTGTATCAACAATTACCTAGAGAGATGTATGAAAGCTGGAAAGAGTGTGAACCACTGAGAGAAATTCCCGATCAAAACTTTTCGCACGAGGCAAACCTACTTGCCGGACAGGCAGGTTATAAAACATGGAATGAGAATAAAAAATGATTTATTATCTGTCATCTTTCCAAATAATTTTTGCATCCTTTGCATCAGTAAAAAAATTTGGAAGCGTGCCATCGCCTCTTCCTGTAATACCACCATCCGGGTGTCCCAATAAATTGCAATTCTCATCAAATAGATCACTGAATTGATCACAGCATTGTGGAGGAACATAGAAGACTATTTTGTCTTTGTATAAGTATTGTGTTATTGATCTTGGTGGATTCCCCTTCGGCTGGCTTTTAAAATCATTTATTTTCTCTTGTATACATGATGCCCCGGTTTGCAAAATTTTTTTAGTGCATGAAAAAAGCAAACTGGTAAATAGAATTAAAAAAAAATATTTCATACTTTTTATTTTAATGCACGTGTTTAATAAAAGCTGTTTCTTTATTGACAATAAGTATATTGAATACGTTGCATCCACATACAGTTATGTATTCTCCAGCTAGTTTGTTAATTCCTTTGGAGAAAACAATTCCTAAAAAACTTTGCTGACCTTTACCGCAATGGAAAAAACAAACTTTGTAGACCAGATTAGGATTTTTTGTCACAGCGGACATGGTGGTGCAGGCAGTAAACATTTTATGCGTAATAAATTAACTGCCTATGGAGGTCCGGATGGAGGAGATGGTGGAAGAGGCGCTCACATTATTTTACGGGGCAATAAAAATTTATGGACCTTATTACACTTACGATATTTTAAAAATGTTTTAGCAGATGATGGCGAAAATGGAAGTAAAAATAATTCTACCGGTAAAGATGCGAAAGACATAATTATAGAAGTGCCTTTGGGCACCATTGCAAAAGATGAAGAATCAGGCAAAGTTGAAGGAGAGATTTTGGAAGATGGGGAGGAAATAATTTGGTTAAAAGGCGGACGTGGAGGATTAGGAAATTCGAATTTTGCAACACCCACAAACCAGGCGCCGGAACATTCTCAGCCAGGTGAACCGGGTGAGGAAGGATGGAAAGTATTAGAATTGAAAGTATTGGCAGATGTTGGTTTGGTAGGATTTCCAAACGCAGGTAAATCAACTTTGCTTTCTGTAGTAACTGCTGCCAAACCGAAAATTGCAGACTATGCCTTTACTACATTAACCCCACAGCTTGGCATGGTTGAATATAGAGATCATAAAAGTTTTTGTATTGCCGACCTTCCCGGAATTATTGAAGGAGCTGCGGAAGGAAAAGGTTTAGGGCATCGATTTTTACGGCACATTGAACGTAATTCAGTTTTGCTTTTTTTAATTCCTGCAGATAGCAATGATCATAAAAAAGAATTTGAAATTCTGGTGAATGAACTGGAAGAATTCAATCCCGAATTACTCGACAAAAAATTTATTATTGCCATAAGCAAAAGCGACATGCTTGATGAAGAATTAAAAGATGCGATTGAAAAAGAACTCCCTGAAAATATTCCACACTTATTTATCTCTTCAATGGCAAATAAAGGTTTGATTGAATTAAAAGACATTTTATGGAAAGCATTAAATTAAGAAAATTCAA
>MWVX01000536.1_pt1 | contig 12086 bp, 8 predicted proteins | sample 1047311 | NCBI WGS metagenome assembly MWVX01 (sample SAMN06349984, study PRJNA376086) | soil metagenome | isolation source: MtG-4 sample Antarctic (ecotone) soil | place: Antarctica | collected 2015-01-13
TGTGCCAAAGGAATTATCCCTTTCCATGTTAAATTAGGGGCATACTCAATTGTACCTGTATAATAATTACCATTGGGAGCACCAATGCCAATACCCTGGAATCTAGATTTATTTAATGATTCGATAACCGGGTTAAGTGTGTCGTACAGCGCATCAATGAAAGAGTTAATCTCAGGATAATCTTCCGTTTTTAATTCTCCCTGCTGCAAAATTTCACCGCGATGATTTACTACGCCATATTTGGTATTGGTACCGCCAATGTCAATACCAATAGCTAATTCATTTGAAATATCCATATTTAAAATTTCCATTTAAATAAATTATTACTTACGTTCAAGCGTGGCTTGTGGTGAGGCTTCTATAGGCTCATCCATCGGAGTATCATAATCTATACCCTGTTTTCTTAAAATTCCTTTAACAAGAAAAGCAAATATTGCCAGGTACAAAAAGCAAATTACTGCAACCCAATAGGATTGATGAATACCATACCCTGCAATATCAGATTTAGATTGAAGAAAGTCAGCAATTTTACCTTGTATAGGAGGAATAATTCCACCACCCAGGATCATCATAATTAAAAATGCAGAACCTTGCGTAGTGTATTTGCCTAATCCCGCAATGGATAAACTAAATATTGCCGGCCACATAATGGAACAAAATAATCCTCCGCTTAAAAATGCATAAATTGCAAACGTACCGGTAGTCATTACGCCAATCACCATTGCAATTACTCCCAAAATACTAAATATCAATAAAGTTCTTGCCGGCTTATCCTGGCTAATATAAAAAGCAATTATTTGTACAATTACACAAACGATAAAATAATATAATGGGCGCATATCATATTTAGCCAGTGATCCTATTGCAATCAAAACGCCAAAAGCAACAAGAGGTACAACAAATCGTAAAATTTGTTTAGTATTATTTTGTAAGTTAAAAGCACTAATAGCACCGGTCCATCTTCCTATCATTAACCCTCCCCAATACATCATTATATAAGGCGTAGCTTCAGATGCTGCAAGGCTTCCGAAATCAGGATGTCTTAACAGTTCGCCTAAGTTACTACCAATAGTTACCTCTACACCTACATATGTAAAAATGCCCAACATACCCAACACCAATTGAGGATAACGCATAGCTCCCCAACCTTCAGCATTTTTACGGGCGGCTACATTGGAAACAATTAAACCAATAACCACAACTGCGAGGGCACCAAGTAACCATTTCATTCGATAGGTTTCCATATCATGTTTTTCAGCAGCAGAGGCATTGGTCAGGTCTACTCTGTAGCTACTGAATACAGGAACAAAAGTTATAATTAGTAAACCTGTAATAATTAAAAGTGAGTATAAAGCTTTATTAGCTTTTTCTGTTTTCTCTGTAGAAATTCCACTGGGTACTTTTTTAGAAAAATAAAATAAAGCTGCTGCGGCAATAAATAAAACTCCTACAAACGAATAAAGAACAATAACCTTGCTTAAACTTAAGGATTGTATTTGTTCATCAGTTACAGCCGCTGTTGTACCAAAAAGTGCAACCGCTACTACTAATGGGCCAATTGAAGTTCCGAATGAATTGATACCCCCACCTAAATTAACACGACTTGTTCCGGTAGCAGGATCGCCAAGAGAAATTGAAAAAGGTTGGGCAGCTGTTTGTTGTAACGAAAACCCAAGTGCAACTACAAACAAACCAAACAACATTCCTGCAAAAGTATTTGCATTAACTGCTACAATCATTGCGATGGCCCCTAATGCAGAAAACAGAAGGCCGTAAACGATACTTTTTTTATAGCCCCATTTTGCAACCAAATCATTTCCACCAAAAGCACCGTAAGCAAATAAAGCAAGCGCACCTACATAATATGCAGTATAAAAAGCAAAATCGATTAACTGACTTTGAAATTGGTCGAGTTGAAAATAATGTTTACAAAAAGGAATAAAAATACTATTACCGGCAGCAATAAATCCCCAAAAGAAAAATACTGTTACGAGTGTTCCCAAAGCACCATAGTTTGTTGGTTGCCCTGTTGATTGTAGATTTTGTGAAGTAGATACAGTTGATCCTGCCATAACAATATAGTTTAGAAAATGAAAATAGCTTTATTTTTTCATGTGATGAATTTTGATTTAAAAATTTGTTCATAACAAAATCATGCTTACTTTGATAATCGATTAACAACGTAAGATGGAAATAATACATGTTAGTGCAGAATGTTATCCGTATGCAAAAGCAGGTGGATTAGGTGATGTGGTTGGTGCTCTACCTAAATATCTTAACAAACTTGGCCATGTTGCAAAAGTTGTAGCTCCAATGTATCGCTCTAAATTTCTTTATGAAAATGAATTTGCAGTTGTGCATAAGGGAGGGTTTGGAATGTCAAATTACTGGTTTAATTATACTGTTATCAAAGAATCTACTAACCGTCTGGGGTTTGACCTTTACCTGATTGATATTAATAATTTACTGGATAGAGAAAAAATTTATGGATATGATGATGATACAGAACGCTTCACTGCATTTCAAATAGCAGTAGTTGACTGGATAAGTAAATGGGAGCACACTCCTGCCGTGATTCATGTACATGATCATCATGCTGCGCTTATTCCATTTATTATGCAGCATTGCGTTGCTTATGAAAAACTTTCTTCAATACCTACGGTTCTTACTATTCACAATGCCCAATACCAGGGATGGATGAACTGGGATAAATCATCCTACATACCTGATTGGGATAAATGGAAATGGGGATTATTGGATTGGGACAAACATATTAACCCATTAGCCTCTGGTATTCGTTGTGCAACAAAAGTTACCACGGTGAGTCCGGGTTATTTAAATGAGATTAAAAATGACGCCAACGGATTGGAAATGTTATTTGAATACGAAAAAGGTAAATGTGTTGGCATATTGAATGGAATTGATGAAGAAGTCTGGAACCCGGCAATAGATCCATTTATCGAAACGGAATACAACCTTAAGGATGTTAAGGAAGGTAAAGCTGCAAACAAAAAAATACTTTGCAACCAGTTTGGTTTAGATGAAACAAAACCATTGATTATTTTTATTGGCAGATTAGTTACAGAAAAAGCAGCAGACCTGTTACCCCTGTCCATTTCTGATTCACTGTATTATATTGGAAGCGAAATGAATTTTTTAATTTTGGGAAGCGGCGACCCGGTTGTTGAAAATCGATTAGAACAATTTAACAGCGCATTTATGGGTTATTATAATTCGCAAATAGGCTATAATGAAAAGCTTGCTCATCAAATGTATGCAGGGGCTGATTTTATTTTAATGCCAAGCAGGGTAGAGCCATGCGGTTTAAATCAAATGTATGCTATGCGTTATGGCACAATTCCTATTGTACGAAATACAGGTGGTTTAAAAGATACAGTCAAAGATTTTGGAGAAAGAGAAGGCTTTGGCATATGTTTTAATAATGCCTCAGTCGGAGACATTACTTATTCCATTCACAGGGCGGTAGAACTTTATAAAGATCAAAAGAAAACCGCTACCATTAGAAATCAAATTATGCAAATAGATCATAGTTGGGAAAACAGTGCAGGGCAGTATCTTAAGTTGTATGAAATACTTTAAATTTAATTGACATGACCATAAGTAAATCTCTTGTCTCAGTTATTCTAGGGGGCGGCGCCGGCAGCAGGCTGTATCCATTAACTTCTTCAAGAAGCAAGCCTGCTGTGCCAATTGGTGGTAAATACCGGTTGGTTGATATTCCCATTTCAAATTGCATAAACTCAAATATCAACCGAATGTTTGTATTAACCCAATACAATTCGGCTTCCCTTAATAAGCATATAAAAAATACGTACCAATTCAGTGCATTTAGTAGCGGCTTTGTAGATATTTTGGCTGCTGAGCAAACACCGGATAATCCTACCTGGTTTCAAGGAACGGCTGATGCGGTAAGGCAATCAATAAGGCATATTGAAAAAAATGATTTTGAATACGTTTTGATTTTATCGGGTGATCAATTGTATCAAATGGATTTTGCGGAAATGTTTCAAACACATGTAGATTCTGGTTCAGACATTACCATTGCCACCATCCCTGTCACCGAAAAAGAAGCTCCTGAATTTGGTATTTTGAAATCTAATGATGTGAATGATATTACCTCTTTTATTGAAAAGCCTTCAAAAGAAATTCTACCAGAGTGGGAAAGTGATACCGGAGATGAAATGAAAGAAATGGGTAGAAACCATCTTGCCTCAATGGGTATTTATATTTTTAATCGAAAATTATTATTTAGCCTGTTGCAGGAAGAAAGTAAAGATGCAACTGATTTTGGCAAGGAAATAATTCCGGCATCTATCAGTAAATATAAAGTCGCCAGTTTTCAATATGACGGGTATTGGACTGACATCGGGAACATCTATTCTTTCTTTGAGGCAAATCTTTCTCTTACATTGGAAATACCCCCTTTTAATTTATTTGATAATAAAAAAGTAGTCTATAGCAGGGCCAGAATGCTCCCTCCTGCCAAAATCAGTGGTACAGTAATACAACAAAGCATTGTTGCAGAAGGCTGCATTATTCACGCAGCCAGGGTAGAGAGCAGTGTGATCGGGATAAGAACCAGGATTGGTACGGGTACAGAAATTATCAGCAGCTATATAATGGGCGGCGATTATTATGAAACCCTTAAAGAAATACAGTATGATTTGGAAAGAGGTATGCCAAAGGTAGGGATAGGAGATAGATGCTACATTAATAATACAATCGTTGATAAAAATTGCCGTATTGGTGATGATGTTAAAATAAATGGTGGCACTCACTTACCTGATAGCGATCATTCCTTATACTCAGTTAAAGATGGTATAGTAGTGGTTAAGAAAAATGCTATAATTCCGGATGGGTTTGAAATTTAATCAGATGATATAATCGACTATAATAATGTTGTCCATTCAAACCTGCTCTTTTGTTGCTTTACTTCATTAGCATCATTACTCCATCTATACCAGTCTTTCGTACGCTCATTCAGCGTAGCCTTCAAATTATTTAACGTGTAATATTTTTTTGCTGAAACAGGTTTAATCAAACCCTCGTTTACCTGGTTAAGCATTACTTTAGTTGCAATCCAGGAGGTAAATAACCTGGGAATTGTAACCCCTAAAATCATCCCTGGTAAGCCGTTGATAGAACAGGGGCCCCCGGGTATCATTATTTCATCTGTATAAAAAGCAAATACATAAACACTATCAAATATTTTAGCCACAGCCTTTCTGCAATTAAATCCTGCAATAACTCTGTTTTCATTAGAAAGCTTCCATTCCAATTGCGGTATGCTGTCTTCTACATTAAAATTTGAACCGTAAACATTTTTCTGCATATTAAATTTACCATTAACATAATCAAAATACCAAACATTCTCCTCATCGCTTTTCCTTAAAAATTCAGGAATTTTTACAGATGGATCCCAGCGATCAAATTTGTAAACACTCTTATTATTAGCAAACGTATAGGTGTAATAACCGGTCTTAAATGTTGGCAAATTTTCTTTCATCATTTCATCCCACATATTATTGCCCAGTGTTTTTTTAATATTCGCTTTTACTTCATACTCTATTACCGCTTTACTTATGAATTGTTGGGCACACAAATTAAAAAACATTAATAGGGGTATTGCAGAAAAAAATATCTTAGTTTTCATATAATATTTTTAAAAATTTATTTAGGCTGTGCAGTTTTATTTTTAAAATTCCAGGTAAACCCGAGTAAAAAATACCTTTTCAATCTATCATTAATAACTTCGGTATAAGTGTTACCATAAAAATTTCTTTGTATACCTACGTTTTGATTTAAAAGATCTCTAACAGATATATAAGCCGTGAACTCATCTTTTTTAAAGGTGCGTTGCAAACGGGCATTTAGAAGATGTGTATTTATCCCGGTGTTAAATTGAACCGTTTTCTGTCGTGAATAAAATTGGTAATCAGTAACAATAGACCAAACTGTATCAATATAAAGTGTAGCATTAAGATAAACCGTATTTATATAGTATTGGATTTTGTTATCGTTTTGGGAAGTTTTGCTGCTGTTATAAGAAAAATTATTATTTATCGAAACGTCAAATTTCTTTTCCTTTGCTTTAGATAAACCTATTGAAAGGCCGGCATTAACAACCCGGGAGAAACTTGTTTTGCTATTGATCACATCTGCATATTTATTATAATTAATATTGGGATTTATATTAACCCTGGTATCCAGTTTTTTAATTTTAAATCCACCTCCACTCCATAAACTTAATGATAAGTTGCCGTCAGTATTTACCGGTTGAGATATAATTTTTCCAGAATTAATATCAATCGTTCGATTATTTGTTATTGAATTACTGGTAAGCCTTCCGTTTAAGGATACATATGTATATAAATCTTTAATGAAATTATAACTGTTATGCGATAGATTGAATGAATTGGTGAATGAGGGTTTTAAATCAGGGTTACCAATGTATTCATTGAAAAAATCATTATTATTTCTCAAAGGTTGTAGCTGGTTAATAGTTGGTTGCCTTGTGTTTCCATTATAAGTAAAGCGGATGCTGTGGTTTGGTTTGTAAGTATAGGTAATGTTAGCCGCAGGAAAAAAATTCACATAATTCCGATTATAATCTTTATTAAAAGTGAGATCCTTTAACTCAAAATTAGTAAAGCCAAAACCAGACCCGGCGTTGATCTTAAGCTTCTTATTTGCAAAATTTATTTTTGCAGAAGGTATATTTTGAATAATGTTTTGTTTGAATTGATTGGATAAAGAATCTACAGACAAATCATATTTACCGGAGGCGGGAGAATAACTATAAGTTAACTGATTGTTATTGCCATAATTATAAGCAAGCTGGTATCCCAACTCCAAAGAATATTGTTTACTTAGTGGCTCTGTATAAATAAATTTAGAAGAAAGATTAGTTGTAGACATATCATAATCTTTCATTTGGTTAAGTTGTTGGGTAAAAGAAGGATTACCGGCTATAAAGGATTGATTTGTTGATTCTAAAAAATTCTTTCCGTCTGTGTTTATTGTATTCCAATCAGCAGAAACAGATACGGTTCTCCTAGCTTTTTTAAATTTGTGTTTAAATAACAGATTTCCTGATAAAGCATTTTTATCGTTATTGGTTTGCAAAACGCGGTTACTTGAATTTTTTAGGGTGCCGAACTTCCCTTTGGTATTTGCAAACCTTGTTTCTTCACTTTCAGTGCTGTAAAAATTCGCACCCGTGGTAAGTTTTAATGTACTATTGCTATCCAGCTTTAAATCGTAGGTTAACCTTGTTTTAAAATTATGCCTGTTTATATTGGTTATGCCATCAGAGAATTCATTCAACATTGAATCCTGCACCTGTGTTTGAGAAAATGTTTGTTTATGATTATCGTAGTTCTGACTATTATATTTTGGAGAAAAATTTAATGTGTGTTTATCTTTCCATTTATTACTGTATTGAACACCGGCATTCACGTTCGTAATAAAACCGTTTTGCGGGTCTAAATAAGGTTCATCATCTGAAGAGCCTCCACGCCACATCATCATCACTCCTCCATCATCATCCATACTCATACTCATATTGTCACTGTTCCCACCATATTTTTGTTCATCCTGCCAACTCAAACCATCCTGGCCTGTATTGCCGTTCAGCAAAAATGCAGAGAGTTTTCTTTTGCCCTTAAAAGTGCTGAACAGGAGATTATCATTATACCGGGGATCTAATTTTTTTATCAGCCCTCCTGCCAGGTCAATTTTTCCAAAATAACCTGTTTTTTTATCTTCTTTTAATTTAAGGTTTATAGTTTTTTGTGTTTTGCCATCATCAATTCCTGTAAATTCTGCCTGGTCGCTTTTTTTATCAAAAACCTGTACTTCTTTTACGGCATCGGCCCGTAAATTTTTTACAGCCATACCAGGATCGTCTCCAAAAAATTCTTCTCCATCAACCAAAACCTTTTGCACTGTTTCTCCCATAGCTTTTATCTTGCCATCCTTGTCCACTTGTATCCCTGGTAATTTTTTTAAAAGTTCTTCAACATTAGCATTGGCGCTTACTTTAAAACTATCGGCTGTGTAAACAGTTGTGTCGCCTCTTATCTTGATAGGGCTGCCTGTTTTTATTATTACTTCCTGCATCAATTTAGCCTTAGAAATCAGGGAAATCGCCGGTATCTCCATGTTATTTTTAATTACAACATTATCAAGCAAATCAGCAAAATAGGGATGGGTTGTCATTAAAATATATTCTCCCGGTTTTACATCTTTTAAAATGTATTTTCCCTCAGCATTACTTCTTGTGAACTTATATAATATAGAATCTTTGGGAGTAAGTAAGGCTATCACTGCATTTTGTACAGCCTTTTTTTCATTGGGATCTATTACAGCGCCTGTGATATTTGCTGTTTGCGCAAATGAAGAGGAACTTAATAAAAAAATACTTGTAATTAGAGTAAAGATTTTAGTCATGATAGTTTTGGTTGATAGGGTGTTGAGTGTTCAAATTCCAAGATGATTAATTTTATTAAACTGTTAAAATTTATATTCATAATTTAAAGTTAATAGATATTCTACGAATACCGTCGTATATCTATTATTAATTCATAAATGGTAAGATTTGAATGTGGATGGCAACTATGAATGTTAACTTAATCTCACAACTGTTGTTTAGCACCTAAACTCATTTAGCTCTTACGAACAAATCTATAACTAATTCTTTAGTTTAAAAATTATATCCTACAATCTTTCGTAATACTTTATAAATTGATGTTCCTTTTTCATTATTTAATGTTATAGTATATTCACACAAAGCATTTTCATGTCAGAAGCAAGAAGCCCTTACGAGCTGATTCACTTTGTTGATACTTCTAAGCCGGTTTGGAATTATTCTTTATTTACTGATCAGGATATAATTAACTATCAAAGAGGTACACACTATTCCCTCTATAATAAGTTTGGATCACATGCGATTAAAGTTCTAAAAACGCATGGCTATTACTTTTCTGTTTGGGCACCAAACGCAACGGCAGTAAGTGTTATAGGGCATTTTAATAACTGGGACAAGCAATTGCACCCATTGCTTGCCCGATTAGATAAATCAGGAATTTGGGAAGGGTTTATTCCGGATATACCACAAAGTGCAGATTACAAATACCATATCAGCACAAAAAATGGTATTACTTCAGATAAAGGGGATCCTTATGCAAACTACTGGGAACAACGGCCACGCACTGCATCTAAAACGTGGCAACTGGATTATGGATGGAAGGATGAAAAATGGATGGCTAAAAGAAAGAAGAATAATTCTTTGCAATCGCCATGGAGTGTTTATGAAGTACACCTTACCAGTTGGATTCGTCCGGAAAAACATAATGAAGAATTGTATAACAGTTACAAGGAAATATCTGAGCGGCTTGTTCCTTACGTTAAAGAAATGGGATTTACGCATGTTGAATTAATGCCTGTAATGGAACATCCGTATGATGGCAGTTGGGGCTACCAGGGCACCGGCTATTTTGCACCCACTTCACGCTTTGGCGAGCCGCAAGATTTTATGGCAATGATAGATGCCTTTCATAATGAAGACATTGGTGTTATCCTGGATTGGGTTCCTTCGCATTTTCCCTACGATGCACATGGCTTGCATTTTTTTGATGGTACACATACGTATGAATATGCTGATATGCGCAAAGGTTTTCATCCTGATTGGAACTCCTATATTTTCAATTATGAAAGGGGAGAAGTAAAATCTTTTCTTATCAGCAGTGCAAGATTCTGGTTTGATAAATTTCATATCGATGGTATCCGTGTTGATGCTGTAAATTCTATTCTTCGTTTAGATTATTCACGCAAAGAAGGGGAGTGGGAACCTAATATATTTGGAGGCAATGGCAACCTTGAAGCCATAGCATTTATAAAAGAATTTAATGAAACTATTTACCGCGATTTTCCGGATGTGCAAACAATAGCCGAAGAAGCATCTGACTGGCCTGATGTTTCAAAACCAACACATGCAGGCGGATTAGGTTTTGGAATGAAATGGATGATGGGCTGGATGCATGATACACTGAATTATTTTAAGATGGATCCATTTTTTAGAAAAGATCACCAGGATAAATTCAGTTTTAGCATGATGTATTTTTATGATGAAAATTTTATGCTACCGCTCAGTCATGATGAAGTTGTACATGGAAAATCACCGATGATTTATAAAATGCCCGGGGATGAATGGCAGAAATTTGCAAACCTTAGGCTCTTATATACATACATGTTTACCCATCCGGGAACCAAACATCTTTTTATGGGCAACGAATTTGGGCAAACATCTGAATGGAATTATAAAACTGAACTCGAATGGGAACTTTTACAGTTTGATCCTCACAAAAAGATGCAGCAATGCGTAAAAGATTTAAATCATTTGTATACAGATGAAGCTGCACTGTATGAGTATCAGTTTGACCCAAAAGGCTTTGAATGGATCGACCTGAATCATCGGGATGAAAGTGTTATTTGTTTTAGAAGAAAAGGCAAAAGAAGCAATAACGACCTGCTTATTATTTTAAATATGACCCCGGTAGTACGAAACAACTGGAAGGTGTATGCAAAAAATAAACCTCACTGGAAAGAAATTTATAATAGCGATGCTAAAAAATATTGGGGAACCGGTGAAGTATTAAATCCGGATATTGATATAAAAATGGTAGATAAAAAAGAAGAAATATTTGAATTAGATATTCACCTTCCTGCACTGGGAGCAGTTATACTTAAATAGTAAGAGATTTTGAATCAGTAATTATAATCGAGCCATTCCCAATAAACATCAACAAAAAAAAAGGAAATAGCCAATATCAAAATAATTGTCAAAAAATGTACTGGCAATTTTTTTAAAGTAGGTTTATTTGCAGTATTTAGAACGGCAATCCAGAACATGGTTATAGACAAATGTAAAAATACTGAAAACCAAAACTGTATACCTCCACCAATTGAATTTGAAAATGAATCTTTATAACCTATAATTGTTGTATAGACCCAGAAGATTAAGAAATGAGGTAAAAAAATTGTTGATAGATAGTGAAAATAAATGGAGTTGATTCTTTTCATGAAATTAGATGAATTTTCTTCACACCACATACCATTTGTTATTCTCATCCTTTGCATAAGCCAGTCCATTACTCATTTCATAGATTTCTTTCCCTTTTTTATCAACAAAGTTCTTCTTTTCATATACCCTGATACCATTATTTTCTCTTGTAAGATATATGATAAGCGCATGTAGCGTTGGCTGTATATCGTGTAACCATTGTTCCTCACTCTCTTTTACAAATGCACTGCTCATTATTTTTATTTTATGTTTAAAGTCGTTAATTCATCATCAACACATTTACGCTTCTCTGCAAAATATTAAAAGCAATTTCTGCCATAAGATTTTCTTTATCCAGCGTTGGATTCACTTCGGTAATTTCAAAACAACAGATCTTTCTGTTCTGCATAAATTTACTTACAAGGTCTTCTGCTTCTCTTTCTCTTAAACCGTTGCTAACTGGTGTGCCTGTGCCACGGGAGATGGAAGCATCAAGGCAATCAACATCAAAACTTACATAAATATCTGTGCAATCACTCAAATATCTAAGTACAGATTTTACCACACTTTCAGCACCCTTACGTCGGATCTCACTAGTGGTAACTATTTTCATATCATATTTCTCAATCAAAAATCTTTCTTCTTTTTCATAATCCCGTAGAGAAATAAATACAACATCCTCCGGCAAAACTTTAGGCGATGTTTTTCCAAACTGCTTTAAATTGTCCCACTGTTTTTTTGTTTTTTCATCTAACTCATGCACCTTACTTTCCTCATTATCTTCTCCGATAGCCGCAGAAAGTGGCATGCCATGCATATTGCCTGATGGGGTTGTGTAGGGTGTGTGCAAATCAGCATGTGCATCAATCCATATTACACCCAATTTGCTTTTTGGTTTAGCGGTTTTTATACCTGCAATTACGCCGCCAGCGTTGCTGTGGTCGCCACTAATAACAACGGGAAAAAAATTATTTTTTATTGAATCAGCGATGGCAGTATTCAC
>MWVX01000537.1_pt1 | contig 12084 bp, 8 predicted proteins | sample 1047311 | NCBI WGS metagenome assembly MWVX01 (sample SAMN06349984, study PRJNA376086) | soil metagenome | isolation source: MtG-4 sample Antarctic (ecotone) soil | place: Antarctica | collected 2015-01-13
GCCTAAAATAATAACTATGAGTAAAAGTTTTTTCAGAAAAATTTAATTATACAGCAAATATAAATAGAACTCAGTTTATTGAGTTATAATATAAATAATTGAGCTGCATCCTTCCTTATCGAACAACGCTTTAAAATTGGAAACATAACCGTACCAGGCGGCACGCAAAAAATTATTTTTACCGGTTTTATATTTCTCGCTCAGCAAGCTCACGTAAAAGCTATCGTACCACATTGGCTTTATTTCTCTTAATTGCAGACCATGTTTTAACAATAATTGTGTAATTGATGTTGGCGAAAAATGATACAGGTGTCGCGGAACATCGTATGCTGCCCAAAATTCTTTATACACTTTTTCATCGTAGCAGGTATAATTAGGAACAGCAATAAATAAATAACCTGTTGGCTTCAATAATTTTTTAATCTGATCCATGTAAACATGCAGTTCGTGAACATGTTCCAGCACATGCCACAGAGTAATAGCATCAAAACTTTGTGCTCGCAAATTGAAGATTTCTCCCGGCGGATGTAAACTTAATCCATATAATTTTTTAGCATTTTCTCTGGCAGTATCATCAGGTTCCAGGCCGTTCACTTCCCATTTAGATTTATTCATAGTTTGCAAAAAAGCTCCGGTACCGGCGCCAATATCCAGAATTTTCCCTGTGGATAGCCTGGAATATTTTTTTATTATTATTTTTTTACTGTTTAGTGTTAGTTGTCTAACCATGTGATACATGGAATTGATGAATCCCTTTTTGTTATCACTATGGGAAATATAATTTTCTGATTTATAAAACTTTCCTATCTCGTTCTTATCGGGAATGTTTTGAGTAAATCTAATTGTACATGTATTGCATTGCCATATTTCAAATATCTCATTAGAAACGGTATGATCTTTAGCAGACAAAATCTTTTCAATATTTCCTTCATTACAGCATGGACAAGCGGTATAAACTATCATCATCTCACTTTGCTGCAAAGAAAATATAAAATACTCATGAAGGAGATTCTTTGTTTTTGAGATTTAATCTTTCTTTATAATTATTTATAGGAATTTTACATAGATGAATTTTGGCTTAATAAGAAATAATATCCGGCGGGCAAGTTTTTTTGTTCCATTTCGTTTTCAAATCATTTTACTAACTATTGTTTTATTTGCTGCCTATTACTGGCTAAAAAAAACAAGTGTACTTCCCGAAACATCATATACTGCAATTATTGATTTATTCATTACCGTGGCTATTGCTTTTGTTACTGCAATTTTTGCTATAAGCTTTATTACCGCAATTCTTCCATGGTTATTTTTCTTGTTTAATAAAAGAAGGGATAATATTTTTATAAAAGTAACCACGGCAACTAAACAAAACGTCATCCCTACCCTCTCCACAAATGGAGAGGGAGGAAATGAAAAGCAGCAGGTAAGTATTAACATACACCCTATTCTTCGTCCTTTGTTTGGATACATAAGGTTGCGCCTTCATTACGATGATAATAATATTTCGCCCAAATTTTCTTTAATAAATAATCATACAAAAACACAATTCTTTTCTTCTTCACTAAATGGGATTTACAATTGGCCTCTACCTGAAATCAAGGAGTATAAAGTGAGTAGTGCAATTATTTATTTTGAAGATATGTTCCAGTTTTTTTCTTTTGCCACCCTGTTGCCTGTTCAGGATAACTTTTTTACACAGCCCGGGAATAATATTACCGGAGAATTAAAGGTTCAGCCAAAGAAAACAGAAGATATCAATACAAGGATTGATCAGATACGAAAAGTGCAAGGTGAATTTTTGAATTATAAAAATTTTGAGAACAACGATGATGTAAGGAGAATTGTGTGGAAGATATATGCAAAAAATAAAGAACTCGTTGTAAGGATTCCCGAGACTAATGACCCTTATGCATCGCATGTTTATTATTATGCCTCGTATTATAATGCAATGGGTAAGGGGCTGTACGGTGATTTTTATCCCATATTTCTAAACTATTTTAAAACGATGGTTTGGAATGCTTATCAGCAATTAAGCACGCAAAATTTATTAATAAAATATATCCCTGACCAGGAAAGCAAAACAACTTTTGTTGATGATGCATTAGAAAAAGTAAAATATATGATCAGCACATCGGAATGGCAAACTCAAAAAGATCTTCAGCAGTATTTTAAAAAAGAAGAAGCTTCTGTTCTATGCATTTCATCTTTAATAATTGCAGAAGATGTAGAAAACATTTTAGACAGAACCGGAAAAGACCTCGTAATTGTGTTTGTACAGTTGAGTAATTCTTTTAGTAAAGTAAATATTAAAGATTGGCTACAATGGGTATTTATAAAACCTGAAGTAGATGGGCTTGATAAATTAAGACTGATGTGGAATATGTCGCCCTTAAAAAGAAAAATTACAGACAATGAAAATAAGATCAAGGCTATACTTAAGAAAAGTGAAAGCGAAGTATTAGTTGTTTAGCATACAATGAAAATTGAAAAATTACATAGCTTTAAAAAGATCACGGCGCAATTGCTGTTGCTCATCCTGCCGGCTTGCGCTATTGGAGCGTATATGCTTTGGCATATCAACCAATATTACTCGGTTCTAAATGATCAATGGGTAAAACATACAATTTATTTGGCTGCAGGATTGTTAACAGGAAGCATCTTTTATAATTACAGGTTTCGTTTTATTTCAACTTTTATCCCACTAATATTATTGCTCCTTATAATCAGCAAGATTATCCAAAACGTTTTTACAGGCGAATTTTCTGCTTTTTATGCAGCCACAACCTTTTTCATTTTCTCTTTTTTATTTATAGTCGGCTGGCTTGTTGGATGGGGGGTTGCAAGGATGAGGTATTTCCCTATTATTTTGTCTGCTATATTATTAGCGATACAAATAATTGTAGTAAGCAAGACAACAGATATCACAGCACAAAAACTGATCATTGCCTTTGCACCTGTTTTGGTTTTTGCTCTTTACATTATTTATACAGCAGAGCTTGTACGCAATATGAATGATGATGAGCCGGGGTTTGCATGGTTTATAGGTAGAAAACTAATAGGCTTTGCAATACTGGCTTCTCTTCTTTTAATATTGATATTCTCTTTTTTTAATAAAGAATTTAAAGCCATAGAAAAAGAATTTGGCGGTGGAGGTAAACAACAAAAGGAACAGGATAAAGAAAGTCTTACCAAAGAAAATAAAGATGGAACAGTAAGCAATAGAAAAGATATGGGAATGAGTGGAGGAAGAAAATCTTCCAAGCGGTTAGTATTCATTGCAAAGCTTGACAATTATTTCCCGGGCACTGAAACACCCAACCCGCTTTACTTCACCTACGATTATTATACAAAATTTGATACACTTACACAAACATTAGAGACCGATAGTCTTATGCCTTCCAATGATCTTTTTCAACCTGACCCTTCTAAAATTCCATTATACTTTACTCAAACTGATTCATCTGTTCTTGTAAAAGCCAAGGGAAATTTAAAAAGAAAGATAGTTAGCACGGAAGTATATAAAGCACTGTTGTCACCTAAAGATTTTTTGGCGCCCAGCACTGCATTTTTTTGTCAGCCAATAGCTGTTGAAAAAGAATATAAGCAACAATTTAAAACTGCATACCGTGCAAAAATGTATGTAAGCGATCTCAACAGCGCCTATTTTATTTATAATCCTGCCGGAGATCCTACGCTGGAAAACTTTCAGCAGCAAAGGTTTGAAGAATTACGTAAGGTGAAGAACTGGAATAATGAAGATAGTGGTTTTATGAGTTACTATACTTTCATTCCGAGAGGTGATTCCTACGATTCTATAAGAAATTTAGCACAGCAACTTATTATAAATGCGGCAACACCTATTGATAAAATGATTGCGGTAAGAGAATTTTTCCTGAGCAAAGATGAAGATGGCCAGGCGCTTTTTAAATATACAGATAATCCGGGTATACCGGGCTTACCCAGCGCTAACAAACTCACTTACTTTTTATTTGAGAACCGTAAAGGTTACTGCGCTTATTATGCCGGCGCAACATTGTTTATATTACGAGCATTAGGCATTCCGGCAAGAGTGGCAACAGGTTTTTTAACGGTTGACAGAAGTGATAAGAACAAAGGCTGGTATTGGTTTTATGAAGACCAGGCACATGCATGGGTGCAAGCTTATTTTCCCGGGTATGGATGGATGGATTTTGACACTACAGTACCAAGCACGGAGCAGCAACAATCCCCTGCGCCGGATGGAACGCCACCAATTACAGTACAATCGGCACAATTTGTTTCTTTTGGTAAGGTGTTGAATATTGATACAACTAAAAAGAGAGTTGAAATGCAGGTTAACAAAATGATCTTTCATGATAAAGTATTTGACCTGAAAGAACCTGTAAAACTCGATATGGATGTATCAATCGCAACGATAAATAAAGACACAGGTTCAGTTCCTTTAAGTGAATTAAAAAAAGGGATGGAAATAACTGCCATGTCTTTTTCAGAACAAATAAAAAATATTATTCCTGCTGATAGCAATAGCTCTCAGGAAATATTTTCAAAAATTCCAAAACCTGCTCCTATTGATGAAATAACAATTTTGGATACTGAAAAAGAAAAGCAGCAAAAGAAAGAAGTGAAAAAAGAAAAAGAACCTTTTAACTTCCTCAGATTATTATGGATATCATTAGCAATAATTGGAGGAGTTATTTTACTAACATTGAGTTTGCCGTGGCTCATTTATCGCTGGTTTAGATTTAAGGCATTGCAAAATTCAAATCCTAAACAAAAGGCTTATTGGTCATATACTTCAGCTATGTACCTGTTAAATCAATTAGGTTTTACACGGAATGATCTTTCGCCTTTGCAGTTTGCCAAACAAGATATTGATCCACGATTTAAGGCAAACTTTTCTACATTCATCCAGGCTTATCTAAAAACTAAGTATTCAACACAACCAATAACATCGTCTGAGGAAAATATAATCACGAACTTTTATTCTCCATTTGACAGATCAGTTAAGGGTCAAATTGCATTTACCCAACGCTTTAATAAATTTTTAAATTTCTACAGAACAATAAATTATTTTACCAAACCAAAAATATAAATGATGGAACAACAGGTAAACACTGAAGCAGCTTTGCAAAATATTCAGCGGTTAACTGATAATATTGAAACGGTAATTAAGGGGAAGCGAAATCAAATAAAATTTGTGCTTACTGCTTTACTTGCAAAAGGTCATATATTATTGGAAGATAATCCCGGAACCGGTAAAACTGTAATGGCGAGGACTTTAGCGCAAAGTATTTCAGGCAGCAATGATAAAAGTGTAAACTTTAAACGTATACAATTTACTCCCGACCTCCTGCCAATGGACTTAATAGGCTCTCATATTTTTGATGAAGTAAAAAAAGACTTCATCTTTAAAAAAGGTCCGCTGTTTTGTAATGTATTGCTTGCTGATGAGATCAACAGGGCTTCACCAAAAGTGCAATCTGCTTTGTTGGAATGCATGGCAGAAAATCAAATAACTATCGGTGAAATAACCTACAAGCTTGACAATCTTTTCTTCACGATCGCAACACAAAACCCCGTAGAAATGGAAGGCACCTATCCCCTGCCTGCTGCTCAATTAGACAGGTTTTTTATAAAAATAATTTTTGGTTATGTTGATGAAGAAACTGAACTGGATATTTACAAAAATTACCTTGGAATAAATAATAATTTAAACAACATACAACAGGTGCTTGACATTGATGAAATACTTTTTCTGCAGCAACAATGTGAAAATGTTTTTGTTCATGAAGAAATTATTAAAGCTGTAAGGAATATTGTGTGGGCAACAAGGAAACACCAGGATATTTTATTAGCGGCAAGCACACGAAGCGGAATAACATTTCTAAAATGTTTAAAGGCTTATGCTTTAGTTAATGGCAGAACGTATGTTATTGAAGATGATGTAAATGATCTGTGTGAACCTGTATTAAATCATCGCCTGATCTATCGCAATAAAGAGGCAAAAGCAAAAGCCCTTGGCAGTATTACAAATGCTGAAATAGAAAGGCTTTCTAAGTTAAAGATAAACGCATAATAAACATCTGTTGTTAAAAACACTTATATACATAATTGCAATTATACTGGCAACCGGCAACCGGCAACCGGCAACTGCACAGGATGCAGTGAAACGATACGAGATAGATGCAAAGCGAATTGGTGTTGCTCCTTATGATAAAGATGCGTTGCCAAGAAGCCGTGAATTTATACGACTCGACAGCACTTATTATGTTGGCCATTATTATGAAGGCATATATAAATATGAAAGGGCAGCAGATTATTTAGGTTACAAGAATTGCATCCAGCCTTTAAAAAAAGCATTATTACTGTTTGAAAAAGATTTCAAAATAGAGTTTCCAAATAATGGTATTTATGATATAAAGCAAATGGATATCAGGAATATCTGTGTCACTTTATACGATTGTTATTCCAACATTGAGCAACCGGATTCTTCTATGTGGATACTGGAAAAAGTTCAGAGCTGGAATTTGCCTTATGATTTTATGGAGTATCATATAAAAGCAGCCTGGACAATTCATCGCAACAGGTATTATCAGAATAAGTATTCATTCTTAAAAAATTCAGTAGAAGAAAATGAACAGCTTGCTTTAAATCATTTATACCTGGCATTAGCACAGGGTAATACAACTGCAAATTTTTACCTCGCTATCATTTATAATTATTTGCAAAATGTTGATTCCACAAAATACTATTATGATTATTTGCTAAGAAACGGAGGAATTTCTTTTAATAACTATGCCCACTTTAAAAACACTTTAGGGCAATTTTCAGAAGCTATTGAAAATTTTGAAAGGGAGAGATTTGCATTTGATAAAAGATTGATAGAGTCTTATTATTTCCTGCCAACCCTTTACATTAATAGCGGAAGATCAATTGATGGCATACGGACAGCAAATCAAATTATTACACAAAATGGCTCTACACCTGGCTTTGGCTGGTATAATATTGCTTTGGCAAGAAGTTATTTGTATAACGGGCAATTAGACAGCAGTGAAAAAGCAATTGAAAAAGCTGCACAATTTAAGGAACTGCACCTGGCTACAACATTAGGCCAGACTCAATATAACTTTGCAGTAAACGTGGTTAAGTTAATGCTGGTAAATCAAAAAATAGAAAGGATAAAATTTTTTAATACAGGTTGGTGGTATTCCATAACTGATCTGCTAAAAATGAGTGAGTTATTTGGAGACAGGTTCTTATTGAGGTTTGCAATTGTTAATGAGTTTGCCAGTAATCCTGAACGTGACAATGTGATATACAATTTATTCAGCAGTGAAAATGTTATTGGGTTTGATGAAATTTGGAATATGATAAAAGATATAAGTCCTGGATATTTTACAAATTTCTATAAGCAAAAAATGGAAACTGAAAAGCGGGAAAATATTAAGAGATACATGCAGTTTTTTTATGGAAGTTTTCTTTTCAAAACAGGTGAAAACAGTGACGGCAAAAAAGTGTTTGAAAATATTTTGTACAACACCTCTCTTGATACGGCACATGAAAAATTATTTTTAGGCAGGGTTGCAGAAACCCTTGCCAGGCAATATGATAAAGAAGGAGAAGAAGACAACCGTAATAGAATGATCGCCTATTATTTTTCAGAATATCCACAGCTCGTTCCCTTTAGCGGAATAAACATAAAAATGAAATTGAATATGACAGGGGTTAGTGATGAAATAACAAGAAAAATCGTTAATGAGTTTGAGAAGTGCAATGTAACCTGGGTAGATGATGACAGTTATGTAGCTATTGCCAACATAACATTTGAAAAGAAGAAAGAAAAGTATGAGATAAATTATTCGGTTCGTAATGCTGCAGGCAAAACTATAGTTACCAATCGCCGTATACTTTTTAAAAATCCGAAAGGCGTAGGGAAAGAATTAACGCTAAGGTTATTTGGTGTTAGCGGACCTTTGGAATATGAAGTGATTAACTAATCATTTATTTGGAACGTTATAAGTAGCCTTAGCTGAGTCTATAGCAAATCGCTTTTGATTTCCAACTGTTGAACCTGATAGCTTATGATCTTTAAAATGAAAAAAAAGCATTAAAGACCCAACAGCAAGAAGGATCAATGCCCAAAAGCCCCAATAAGATCTTTCAACAACAACATCGTCATTTTTTTCCTCAAATACTTCTGACATAGGGGGCGCTTCATCAATTGAAACAGGTTGTTCAGTTCTATGATAAGGATTGTTAACAGAAATCGGTTGCAAATAATTAAATATGTTTCCTCTTTCAAAGGTTATCACGCCGTCAGCATTTTTTTGTATAGAGCCAACAGTTTCAAAAGTTAATTTCTCTCCTTTATTAATTCTTTCCTCCCATTCTTTACAAAAATTATCCAATAGATTTTCAGCTTTGCTTTCCTCAATATCTTTTTTATAGGCAATGGCTTTTGTCAAGCCCGGAGATTTTGAATGATCTTCCTTCTTAAAAATAATTTCTTCAGATGGAGGTAATATTCTGTTGTTAGGAACATCAGTTGATGCTGGTGTATGTATAACTTGTAAAACCCCAATGCCGGGCAAAACACATTCTTTGCTTTGGAGTAAATAAGATGTAATAAGAGAATGCATAATTGAATGCAAAATACATGATGCACAATAAACACAGAATTAAAAATGTGCAATAATTCCGCCAATCACATTCAAACCATACACAGGATAATTGTACCAGCGCTGGTATTTTTGATTTAAAATATTATTTAGATCTAACCAGGCGCTGAATTTTTTAGTGATCTTAAACTCTGCACCTGCACTTAGATCTGTTCCGTTTAGCTTTTTTTCTGTATTATTTTTTAAAAGTGCCGGTACGCCTGAAAATGTAAATACATCAGCTTTTAATAATACCTGTTTAAATGCATTCCATCTAAAAGAGCCTGTTAATGAAATTGGGATCAAATGCCATGCATTCGCATTGTCTTTTAGTCCCGTATAAGTATTTACATCCAGCGCTGCAGTAAGTGTAAATTTATCCTGGCTAATTACACTCATATCCCCATGAAGTTGAAGGTTATTCATTTTACTTTCATTAGTAACAATCAAGCTGTTTCCATATAAACGATCATTAACAAACAATGGCATATTGTTATAAGTAATAAAAGCGGCTTTTGCGTTAAAACTAAAATGCTTGCCAAGCGTAGCTTTTACGCCACCATAATATTGCACTTCTTTGGTATTGCTAAGGAATGTTGGGTCAGCAATATATGGATTCATTGTACTTAACGACCGGAAACTATTGTTTATAAAACGCCCTACCCACCCCGCCTGTACCATTAAAACATTATGCTGTAACTGGGCTTCTCCATATATGTTTGGTAAAACACTAAGCACACCCTTGTCCCAGCTTGGTGTTACGCCTCCGTGAAAAGTAAACATGTCAGAGTAATAAACAAGTTCAGGTGCAACCTGGAATAAATTGTTTGATATGCTCGTGTTAATAGAACTTGACTTGTTAGTAAGATTCGTAAGATTAGCTGTGGCAGCTACCTTAAAAGAAACAGATTCGCCGAATTTTTTTTCAACGGGAGCTTCAATAATTAAGGAGCTTTCATTTATTTTATTTTGCCTTGAAAAAACATGGGCTGTTACATTAGGATTGTAGTTCACTTTAAAATCATTAATAGCAATATTTCGTACACCGGCGCTTACAAAAAAGTCCTGGTATTTTCTACTAACAGAATCTTTGGAAAAATTATGTAACGCATGATCGTAACCGTATTGGTAGTATTGATTGGCATTAATGCCGGCGCTTCCATACACTTCATTCTTTTCAGAAAAATAACTTCCTGTTCCTTTTAATTTAAGTTCACTAAAATTTTGGTTGGTTATCTTTCCTTTGGAAGAAATATAATTTCCATAAAGGTTTAGAAGGCTCTTTTTGCCATCGCCACTGCTAACCGCAGCTGCAATATATGGAGTGGTGAAATTTCCAAATCCTGCTTTTACATAATTCCGGATCCCAAGCTGTAGGCCTGTATCCTGCATTAAAGCAAGCGGCTTTAAAGAGATGGGCTGGTATGCAAAAAATAAATTTTGCGCTGGAATATCATATGCTAATCTTGGTCTTGAACTATCGGCTGTTAATGGCGGTGCCGATAAATTTATTTTAACTGCATTTCTTAATACAGGTTTATAAGTCGAGGTAATATCAATGGTTTGACGTCTGGTGGTATCACGTTGTGCTGTTGCGTTTGAAGCAACCAGGCAGCATGTTATAACCAATAGACCAACTTGGTATTTGATATTTGAAAATTGAAATACGCTATACATTTTCCTTTATATTAAATTTTCGAAACTTCCCCTTAGGAAGGCTGGAGGGTTATTGAATTTTTGAATTTAATTTCTCTTCAGCTATTGCCCTGTCAAGTTTTTGTTGAGCCTCATTTTTTATTTCAGGGATCGTGACATTATTCGCAACACTTTGATAAGTTGCTTTTGCATTGAAATAATCTTTTTGTTGCATATAAACATCTCCCAATAAAATATATGCCCTGGCAACCCAATAATCATAAGAGCCGGTAACCTTAATTACTTCCATAGCAGCTTTTTCTGCCGCCGCAAGATTATTTGAAGTGTAATAACAATTCGCTATTTCATATCGGGCCTCTGCCCCCCATGCTGATTTATTGATTGCTGCAACGGCTTTAAATGCCGCAATTGCCTGCTCACATTGGTTATTAGCCTGTAACGATTTTCCCAAAACAAGGTTAGCCACAGATCTATCATCAGTGCTAAGTCCTTTTTTAGTAAGCAATTCGTTTGCTGCAGTATTTGCCTGTGCATAATCTTTGGTTTGATAATAACTCCGTACCAAACCACGCAAAGCCTCTAATTGATTTTCCTGTGTTACCGCAATTTCTCTCAACTTAGTGAAATAAGTTTTTGCCGCAGGATAATCCTGTAATTCGAAATAGGAAATTTTTGCTGCATTCAATGCAGATAATTCAGCATACTTGCTATTACCTTTATTAATAACAGCCACATAACCCGCAACTGCATTTTTATAATCTTTACTCTTTACATAACATTCGCTGCGGAAATAATAAGCCTGCAAAGAAAATGAGCCATCAGAGTAGCGGCTGAGATAATTATTAAAGCCTGCAATAGCATTGGCACAATCTCCATTATTATATTTTAATTCTGCTGCAGCATAGGTTAATGAGTCAGCTTCTGTAACACTGATCGATTTTCCTGAACGCTTTAAAAAGTCAACATATTCATTTGGTTTGCCTTGTTCAACATAAATATTTTTTATATTATCCAATGCCTCATCAGCCTCTGGGGATTGCGGATATAAACTGATAAGTTTTTGATAGTTAGTTAATGCTTCATTGTTGCTATTTAGATTATAATAAGCCAATCCCAGTTTTAGATAAGTCTGTGGTTTCAACCTGTTTGCATTAGATAACAACAATATATTATTAAGGTATGGAACAGCGTCTCTAAACTTCTCATCAGCCATGTATGTGTTGGCAATTTCCATCGTTACATCCGGTATAAGATCGCTTGATGGGTATTGCCTGGAGAGTGAATTTAATATTCTTATTTTTTCTGCTGAGTTTTTAATGCCAGCTATCATTGCCTGCTGAAATAAAGCATAATCACTTTGAGGCAGAGCGTTATTAATAACATTATTGTACATGCCATTTGCTTTGCCGTAATCCCTGTTCATAAAATAACTGTCAGCAGTTCTAACATAAGCATCCTGCTCCATTGAAGAAGATTGCGTGGAAATATTTGCAGCAACCTGCTGGAAATAATTTGTTGCCTGACCATAATTTTCTTTTTTAAGATAACTATAGCCTAATAAATATTTTGCTGAAACCGGGCTTGCTTCTCCCTGGGAAATGGCAGCACTTTGCAAATATGCAGTTGCATAACGAATCGCATCATCATAATGCCCTTGCCTGTAAGCAATTTCACCTTTCCAGAAATTAGCATATGGCAAAACTTTACCTGGGGCATTTCAGAACGTTTCATGGTTTTTGCCTCCATAAAATAAAGGGTTACATCACCTGTATTC
>MWVX01000538.1_pt1 | contig 12071 bp, 17 predicted proteins | sample 1047311 | NCBI WGS metagenome assembly MWVX01 (sample SAMN06349984, study PRJNA376086) | soil metagenome | isolation source: MtG-4 sample Antarctic (ecotone) soil | place: Antarctica | collected 2015-01-13
CGCATCTGCAAAACGTGCTGACGGCGACGGCGGTCAATGCCGTACGACTCAGCAATTGGTTAAACGAAGTGCCGATAGCAAAAACAAGACAGCCATTATTTGCCAGAGTAATCAGACAAGCGAAACTGACATAACGAATTCGCCAGCAGTATCAAAAGTGCGGAAGAGCCCAAATCAAATTACCAAACTCAGCTTGCTCACACTTCTCAGGGAGTCTAAAATTCGATTGATAAACAAAGCATTAATTTCCTTTAATTTGGTTTTTAGTCAAATTAAGCTAAAGGTCTTTTTGCTTTGTTTGTCAAAAACTGTCCGAAGTATTGTAAACATGACATATTGACTTTTCGTTTATGTTTAAGAATTACGGAGAATATCCAATTGCGGAAATTCTAACACCATTATCAAAAAAACAATTCTCGGCATTTGAAACCTCTGCAAAATGATCACGAAGCCATCGAACGATTGAATTGACGTTGTGCGAAACCGCCTGCACACAAGTTAAGGAAAACAAAGCAACGCCATAACAAAGTCGCTGTTTCGCCCTCGCGTCCAATGATTTGTTCGGTGTGGCGTGATTTTCACCACACCTTTTGTTTTTATGGCACATAAGCATTTGGAATCGGTTTGTCATTGCCAAGTCCAAACCCGACCACCGAACTCGTGTTGCTCGTGCTGTTGATTATCCACCACACTCCGCTTCGATAAATCGCTACATCCGTCCGTCCATCTCCGTCATAATCCGCCGCCGTCGGCTCATCCGTTGGAGTTCCCCACGCCACTCTCGTAAAACCTCCGTGCTTCGCAGCAAATACCACGCCCCTTCCGACGGACGATACACCGCCACATCCGTCCGTCCGTCGCCGTCGTAATCGCCCGCCACCGGTTTGTCTGTCGCATTGCCCCACTGCGCTCCCATAAATCCGCCGACGTTTCTCAGTTGATACCACACTCCGTCCGACGGACGATAAACGGCATAATCAGCCCGCCCGTCTCCGTCATAATCTCCAACTACCGGCTTATCCGTCGAGATGCCCCATTGCACTGCCGTAAATTGATTGGTCAGCAGATTGAAGACATACCACACCCCGTCCGACGGGCGATAAACTGCCAACTCAGCCCGTCCGTCGCCGTCAAAGTCAGCCGGTTGCGGAATATCGCCTGAGATGCCGAACTGAAATTGAGTAAAGCCTAAAGTTGAACGAAGGAGATACCAAATACCGTTTCGATAAACGGCAATGTCGGTTCTGCCGTCGCCATCGTAATCGGCGGGCGCGAGTTTGTCATTTGCCAAACCCCACGGCGAAGCGGAAACGCCGGTTTGCGAATTGAGCAGATACCAAACTCCGTCCGTTGGACGAAAGACAGAAATATCCGCCCGCCCATCACCGTCAAAATCAAATTGTGTCTGGGTCGGAGTCTGAGTTGGAGTTGGTGTTGGAGTCGGTGTGGGCATCGGTGTTGGAGTCGGTGTTGGAGTCGGTGTTGGTGTGGGTGTCGGTGTTGGAGTTGGAGTTGGCGTAGGAGTCGGTGTTGCGGTTGGCGTTGCGGTTGGTGTCGCGGTGGGTGTCGGTGTAGGTGTTGGCATTGGAGTCGGCGTTACTAGACAGCCGCCCAAGCGAATGGATACCGTGTTTGTGTCAGTGTTGGCAGTTGCGAAATCCTGATTGCCGTCATTGTTGAAATCTCCTATCGATATGCTAGCAGGACCACTACTACCACCACTGACATTGGTGCTGCCGCTAAAGTTGCCAAAGCCGTCTCCTAAGCGAATGGATACCGTGTTTATGCTTCCTCACATGGCGTTGACGATGATGGCGTTGCATTTCATCTTGGAAACACAATTGGAGAATGCCGAAAACTTGCCGTTAATGTCGTGTGGAGATGTCAAATTGCTGCTGGGAAATATCCTCAAAAACAAGTTGGATGAGCCTGAAATACTGATGCAAACGATTCGCCAACGGCACAAAGTGCGGCAAAAAGATATTCTGAGATGCAAGCACTTTTTAATCTGACAAAGTAGAATTAAGCACCTAAGCAAAAGGACTCTTATATAATAAGCCGATTTGTGAAAGCACTTGGTCTAGTTCTTGACAAAGATTTTTGTAAGAACTGTAGGCTTCCCAACTGAGCCAATCATACTTGATTTTCTGCCATAACATTTCGCTCTTGTTCAAATCGGGACAGTAAGCCGGTAAAAAATAGATTTTTAAGCCCAACTTCTCCCACTCTTTGATTTTCTCTGCAAACTCTTCGCTGCGATGAATCGGAGCATTGTCTAAAACCAACCACGTCTGTTTCTCTAAACTCTGAGCCATTAAATCCAAACATCCAATGATGATGTGCGAATCAAGCACCCCTTCAAAAACAAACGATTCAAACCTCTGACAGCGATTCCACAGCAAACCGAAAACATTCTGCGATTTGCCGCGGCTTGCCAGAATCTCAATTCTTTCCCTACGCTTTTGCCAAGCATAGACCACTTTGGCAGCTAAATTAAAACCTGATTGGTCGCCATAGACTACATCTATCAAGCCGCTGGCTTCTTTTTTGGCTAATTCGGCTAAATCTTGATGGGCAAACTCTTTCTCCTCTGCGTCCGCCTTTTTCCATAACCCTAACTTGATTCTTTTCCAGAGATAATCCTTTTTTTTAACATCCTCTTGAGTGTCCATTGACTCAAGTCTTTGCCTGTTTCCGCCTTGATTTGAGCTAACTGACGCGCCGGAAACTTCGGATTCAAGAGCGCAATTTCAATCGCTTGGGCTTGTTCTTCCGAAGTTAAAATCGGTGGTCGTCCCTCTCGCTCTTGATCCACTAAAGCTTCCATCCCCACACTTTGCCACTTATCAATCCAAATACAAACGCTTGTTCGATGAACCCCACAAATTTCAGCAATCTCATCAATCGGATACTTCTGAAAAGAAAGTAAAATGGCGTGGGAACGATTCCGCACTCGAAAATTGTCACTCTTTTGATAATTCTCAAGCAGTTGGTTATACTCAGCATCAGTCAAAGTTTCGATAAATTTATTGGGTTTATTCATCCCTTAATTATATCATAAAACTTTTGCTTGACTGCTTAGTTCTACTTTGTCAGATTAAGATAAAACTTTAAAAAAGCAAAATTTTAGCCGCAGATAAACGCCGATTGCCGCAGATAAATCTAAGGAAATTTTGAAAATCAGAAAAAAATCGGCGTTTATCTGTGAAAATCGGCGGCTAATTTTTAATCTGACAAAGTAGAACTAGGCACACAAAGCAAAAAAGGCAAGTATTTTGACTTGCCTTAAAATCTCTTTAAGTTATTGATTTTATTAAGATTAGGTTGGTGGAGTCGAGGGGGATCGAACCCCTGACCTCATGACTGCCAGTCAATTTCCCTAATTCTTTATTGATAATCACTTAGCCCATAAGTATAATTAAGTGAAGGAGTTAAGGGCGACGGCAAATGTCGGCAAATACCTCTAAGCGACACTAAGCGACATTGCGAACTCCCAAAAAACTCCCAAAAAATAAAGGAGCAAATATGAACGAAACAAAGGCACGGCTTAGACATCAGGATTTTTATAGCTACATCGAAGAGTTTCCATACAAGTATCAAAAGAAAGACGCAAAACGGGCTGTAACAACAAACAAATACAGAGCAAGATACGAATACAAGCAAGCGGATGGAACTTTCAAAAAGGAAAGCCGCACGTTTGATAAGAAATATCAGGCGAACGATTTTCTAACCAAAATCGAAAATGAATATAAGGGAAATACTGTTTCAACTTTTGAAAGCAGAGACGTTTTGTTAAAGGATTTTGCCGAAGAGTATAAACGGGATTATCTATCAACGCTAAAATCCTATAAACATGAAGCTCCCAAAATAGACCACGCCGTTAAATTTTTTGGCGATATAAAACTTAAGGATTTGCGGCGACCGCAACTGGAAAAATACAAAGCATATTTAATTCAAACAACCTCCCCGAATTCATCACGCCCGAATGAAAAGAGAGGCACACGAACGGTTGACGGTTATCTAGTGCGGCTTAATTCTTTAATAACCCACGCACACACAACGGAAAAAATAACTTCTGTTCCGTCATTCAAAAAACTGCTTTTGCGGAACTATAACAAACGAAAAGAAACGATTAACCTTGAGGAGTTTTTCCAGTTGGTTGATGCGTGTGATGACAAAAAGAACTATACAGACCGCAAACACTTGAAACTTCTCCTTATCGGTCTGCACGAAACAGCCGCAAGGTATTCTGAAATTAAACGGGTAACGGTTGGCGACATCAATCTGGAAACCCGCATCGTTAGAATTTGGGAAGGCAAGCGGCAAGAAGAGGAACAGCGAAGTTCATATATTTCAGACTTGTTTTACAACGCAATACTGGAAAGCGGCATTATGGAAAAATCGCCCGATACGCTTGTTTTTGGCGAACAGGAAAGTTATAAGCGGGCGTTTGCAACCGCTAAGACAATCGCTGGCACGGACAAAAACCGAAAGGTTAAATTTCTTTTGCGTGACCTGCGGCGAACGGGTATAACGAATATGTTTCAAGCGGGTATGAAATTAGCATCAATCAAAAAACAGGTTGGACACAAAGCCAACAGCGGATTGACGGAAGAAATTTATTTGTCGCTTAGTGATGAGTTTATTGTCGAAGAGAATCAGCAATATGAAACGTATATGCGACACGAACGGGAAAAAATTGAGTTGAGAAAAGCCGTGATGCACAGTGAAGCCGTAAACTAGATTTTCGCTGGCTGGAAAAAAGGAAGCCGTGAGAATTATCCTCACGGCTTTTTTGTTTCACGGCACACCGTTTGCAGTACCTAAAATCTCTTAAGCTCAGTGTTTCTTGATACTTGCGAAGCCTTAAAAGCCATTTATACGCAAAACAAAGGCATCGAAGATAACAGGTATCTATGCAAGCATCAATCAATGAAGTCTCGAAACAAAATCCCGCAGATGAAACAAAAAAAATCAAAAAAAATCTTAAATTTTCGCCTTGCCGCTCCGCTTTGCGGATGGCGTTTTGGCACTTTCGTAATCAAATAAATCTTGCGGCACACACTGGAACAAATCACAAAGACGCTCAATAGTTTCAATACCTATCTGCTTAAAATTTCCTTTCCATAACCTAGCCGCCAAAGTAGGCGAACACTCCAAAGCCTTTTGCAATGCAAAGGCGTTTGCGAAGCCGTGCGATTCGGCTACCTCACTAATTTTGAATTTTATCTTTTTCATAATTTACACAAAAGTATAACAAACAAATTTGTGCAAGTAAAACTTTATCTGATTGTGTAAATTTATTTACCCATTCGTGTAAAAATTCTTGACAAGTAATTACACAATCGTGTAAAATATATCTTGTAAGTCAGTAAAACAAAGGAGCAAAACAATGACATTAAACGCAACGACAATCAACACAGAATTACTTGAAGCTATCGCCAGCGAAGCAATCAAATCACTTGAAAATTCAACCCGCACGGACGCTAAAAGATGGCAGTCGGCAATCCGCAAAGCTACGAATGAATTACAGAGCAACCCGTTCTGGAACTATGACGGAAAAGACGTAGTAATAATGTCGGAAACGTCAAACGCTATCTACACGCCGAACGGAGTTTGTCAGTGCAAAGCGTTCGCGCAAGGGCAACCGTGCCGACATCGTGCAATGCACCGCTTGCTAACCCGATACGCGCAAACCGCATAAGCCAAAACCAAAACAAAGCGGCTAGAAATCCTAGCCGCACTAAACAAAGGAAGAAATAAAAAAATGAAACACATTAAAGTAGCAAAAACAAACTTAGTTTCAATCTCGGAACTTGTCGGTCTTACCTTAGAAGTTAAAAGCGAAAACATAGTCAGATTCGCAAGCGGCGACCAGACTTATTTTGTAGTTGAACACAATGGCGAAGAATTTGAGGTCGCCGAACGATTTTGCGAAGCGGTTTATACCGAAGCAAGCGGCAACGATATACCGCAAGATTGACAAAAATAAATGCGGCTAGTGAAAATCTAGCCGCACAAAAACAAAGGAGCAAAAAATGACAGTTGAAGACGCATTGAAAATTGAATTGATACAAACCGCATTGAAAATCGAAAAGGTCAAGCAATACCAACGGAAATTAGAGAAGGAATTTCCAGATTGGGCGGATGTCGGGGAGGCAAAAAGATTTAACGCATTGCTAGATGAGATTGTTGAAATTTACCAATATCAAAAATAATAAAAAAAAGGATGCAGTAGTTTATGAAAATAAATAAACCGCCGTTTCTCATTAAAAGACAATAAAATTTGGCTGATTACCGAGTTGGCAAATCTAATTCGTCATCAATTAAAACGTCTGTTGATATACCTTTCAGTCGTGCGTATTTAAGCAAAATATACAGCGGCGGTTCTTTGCTTCCCAACTCATAGCCCGAAATTACACTTCGATTGTAGCTATCCGCAATTCCCAGCGACCTTAATAATTCGTTTTGTGAAAGGTTCAAAGATTCCCTAATCATTTTAAGTTTTTCAGGCAGTCGGTTTGGTTTTGGACGTGGTAGTTTAGCCATTAGGATTCTTCCTAACGCTAAAACGGATTTTGTTTTTGGGTTGCGGTTTAGACCGATTTCGGTCTAAGATAGGTGCATTGTAACTTATCGCCAAAAGCCTTATAGTGTGAGGCTTATGGACGAACATCATCAGCGATGCCCGTGCGAAGTTTTCATAGAAATTTCAAAGCTACAACGGTGGAACTTAAAGCAAGTCGCATCAATTGTCAAAACATAAAACAATATGGCTGTCCAACAAACTAGCTTCTTTTGCCCCGTCTGCCAGCAACAGCGGTTGTTTACACGGCAAGAAGGAGTGAATCACATCCTTCACTTGCTGGTGACGTTATTTTCGTGTGGTTTATGGGCTTTTGTTTGGTTTATGATAACCATTAGCAATAACCCACGATTTCATTGTTCTCAATGTGGACATTCCGATGCCTACAAGTATTTGGCGAATCCAAACCTGCGTTCGCAAGAAGCACAGCAGAACGCAGAACGGGCGGCATTGCAGTCATCATCACCGTCCGCTTGGTTTTCGGGTTTCAGTAGTCAGTCCAAAATTTTGGCTGTTGTCGGGGTTCTGTTATTCATTGGGATAGGCACATTTATTGTTGTAAACCTAAAACGACAACCGAACACACAATCGAATGCAAACAGCACGTCTAATAATTCGTCAGTCACCACTACCCCATCTCCAAAAATTTGGACGCTGCCGTCGAGTTTATCGCCAGCGGAGAACTTAGAAGTGGGAAAGAAAGAACTAAGCGAGGGCAGCCTAAGCATAGCGGCAATACACCTTGCTGCAATACCAAAAAATGCAAAAGAATACGCTTCTGCGAGACAACTTCTTGCTCAAATTGCGTCCCGCTCCCAACGAAAAGAAACAGAGAGTCGAAAGGAAATCGAGGAACAGTTGGCGAATCTTGCGAGTGAAGACGAACAGTTGGACAGAGCCTTAGACATGTACGACGGTTATGATGGTCCCGCTGCAACTGCGACCAAATCGAAGGCTTTGAAACGAAAAGCCCAAATACAACTTCGACGGACAGAACTAGAACGAAAACTGAAGACGATGCCGTGATGGAAAACTGGTTAATACAACTATATTGTAGTGGGGGAAAAGACGAACATCGTTTCTCTCCCCACTACCGATTATAAACGCCATTTGCGCCGCCAGTCCTTAACACTTTCCGCATTTGGTCGCGCAACGTGCGCCTCAATATCTTGACGCAATTTTTCCGTGCTTTGCGGCTTTCCGTTTCTGCGCCTTTCGATGGTCTCCAGCGCAAGCGGCAAAAATTCTGTTATCTTGAGGTTTGACGTAATTACGTCTATAATGATTCTGACAGAATAGTTCGCCGTAAATACTGAAATTTCAGTATTTAATGAAATTATAGATAATTTAATCTTTAATCTGAATAAAAACAATACTTAGGACTCTTGGCGCAGCACAAATTCTTTTTGATAATGAATGAGGTTAATTACTATGACGCAAAAACTTTGTTTCTCCGGAAAAATATGTATCTTTTTATCTCTGTTTTATATTGGCATTTTTGGACAAACTCAAACAACAGAAACTAAGGATTTTGACGAAATCCGGACTAATCAAAAGTCCATAATCGGCAGACCAATTCAAACGTTTGGTGTAATTGAATTAACTGATGGTTACTTCGCTGAATTTAAGAAGGCGCAAAAGACGCATTATGCCTTTATATTAAGAAAATATCCTAATGAACTTAACTCATTCTTTGTCTATATGAAGCGTGGCGGAAAGGGTGATGAGCTACAAGCCAAGCTACTTTCAATGGAAAAATACGCCAAACTAGATGGAGCATTCACAATTTTCGTCGAATATGCTACTGAGTATTCCGGTGTTAATGCTGAACTATTGGACTTTACATTAGGAGCAAAAAAGCCCGAACCGCCAAAGCCTACGCCAAAAAATCCTTCTGGAACGGTGACAGTCAGTTATGACAAATTCAAGGATAAAACTACCATAACGGGAGTAGCTCATCTCTTAGATTGTCAAGACCGTTCAGATACTGCACTCTTACACGCTGACTTCGGAGCTGCTATTAGTTTTACAGGTAAAAAACCTACAACCACTCCCACCGTAGAACTCAAGTTTCGATTATTTAATAATGATTTGGGCGCAAATCCTGAGTTTGTATTTTTTGCGGATGATAAACGCTTGGCTTTGGGAAAAGGAAATTCAGACACTAAACAATACAGGGTAATAAGCCAAATTATTAGCGTATCTGTTACTACCATATCTATACCTTTGGATTCATTCAAATTGATTGCAAATAGCAAGAAGGTAGAAGCAAAAGTTGGAGAACGTGAGCTTGCTCCTCCGTTTATTGAATTAGATGCTATTCAAAAGATATTGCCAGTCTTTCGTGAAATGTTACGCGATTTGGAAAACCAATAATTTCCATTGCGAAAGCCTTTTAATCAATTTTCAATAAAGAATCCGCAACTTATAAAATGCGGATTCTTTATTTTTTTTGGAATGTCATTTGCTATTTTCCAATAAACTTTTTAACTTTTGTATCTGTATAATATTGGTTGACACATCAAACTTAAAAATACAAAGAATCGTTTTTCCCGTGTCGTTCACACGAGGCTCACCATATGGATAATAGTTTTCTAGCATAGCCAAAAAGATAACAGATTTTCAAAGTTTGCTGCAAACGAAAAGCTAATCCAACATGTTTCCAAATCTATTGTGAACTTGTTCGGTAACTTTAGGTTTTGCGCTTTGAACAGGAGAATAGATTGGCAATGGAACAGCGGGCGAAATAATTGGACGGGCTATGTATTTTCCAAACTGTCCTCTGATTTTATCCGCATCATTACTATAAATTTTGTTATCACGAACGAGAGCGGTTAAAACTGATTCAACTTCTTGCCAAAATGCCTTTGCTCGGTCAACAAATTCATAATCTCGGATTGTGCCGAAATTAAAAACGACCTGATAACCCGCTTTGCCAGTTTCGGGATTGCGGCGGTTTTTCACAATCAAAAAATTAAAGCTGTAATATCCTTTACCTTTGCGGCGAATAATTTTGCCGTTTGTTATTCCATACATAAATTTCTCCCCTACAAAAACTTTTCCGCAACGCCCTTTGATTGACACTTTCAAACTAAATGGTTATTAACCCTATGTCATTACTTGCACCTTACGTCTTTTTTCGTTCCAAATCGCATGAAGCTCTTACCGTATCGGCTTATTGACACAAAACCGCCAACTAATAAAAATACTGTGTTCTGCGGCTCTTTACCGTGAACATTCTGACGACAAAAATTAAGGCAAGAGGAAAGGAAGTAGGTGGTTGAAAATTCCTCTTGCCTATCTGCAAAAAATAGCTGGTGGCTAAATCTGCAAAAATAAATCTCAAACATCAATACGAAATTATTTTTCTTAGCTTAATGCGGACAGATAAAAGAAGGTGCATATATGAAACTCCGCATCAAGCTAAAATTTCATTGTCAAAATAATTAGGTATTTGATACAAACTCCCTAATACAAACTCGCTGACATTTACGATTATCACAAGCTAAAAAACCTATACGCTAATTCACAAATCCGCCGCTCATTTGAATAAGGGATTTGCTCCGTGTGGAGCAAATATCGGTCTTATTAAACGCTGTGTGATACAAACCCGCATCACTACCGCCGACCAAATCATTTTCAAAACGAGGAGTGGGCAACGGCGGCAGAATCCGTCCGTTTGTCGGCTTTGAAAAACTAATGTCAGCCTTTTTAATTTCCGCTTTTCTCGTTCGGAATGTATTAGGGTTAATCAAACCAAGCGACACGATGTTATCAATGCCGAATACGTCGGCGTTATGCAGCAAAGCGCACAGGTTTTGATATTTTCTAGTGTTATCGCCGCAATAATCTTTTAATTTTCTAAGCCGCTCCCGTTCGCCTGTAACTTCGATTGTCTTGTCCAAACCTAAAATTTTCATATCATTCAAAAGTGTTTCCCGTGTCATCTCCGACAAATGCGGAAGGAATGAATCTGCACGCTTTGAACAGCCGAATTTAGCCGCAAACGCCTTGATTTTTTTTGCGTCCAAGAGCCTATGCTCCCAGCGCAACATTCCGATAGTTTGCGCCAAATAACGGGAACTAACTTTTCCCTTTTTCGCCAGCCGTGCGGTCTCGGCGTGTTTCGGATAAAACAAAATCTCTTCTAATTTATTCCGCCAGTAAATCGTATCTACACCGTTTTCTTTGGCGTGAATAGAACGAATTTTGTACTTATAAGTGAGAAGTTTCATCTCGTCAGCATACGCATAAACATCTGATTCGCTATCAAACTTCCAGTTGTGGCAAAAATGATTAGCCATTACATCCGCCGCATTCGCATCAAAATCAATTCGTGTTTCGCCTGCTACAATTTCGTTAATCGTATCCAAGACGAACGGCAGGTCGTTCGGCTGGAGCATTTCTACATTCGTTCCGTATATCAATTTCGGAGCGGAAAACCCGATGCTAAAAAATTGTTGGTCGTAGTAATTACTCGCCTGCAATGCAATCACGTTTCCGTCCTTTTCTACATTTTTATAGAAGCTCCCGTGCTTCGCCGTGAATCCGTCCTGCCGCATTTCGTAAGAATTCGGCAGTCGTGTGTGTATTCCTAATTTTATCGTATCTAACATTTACCCACTTCCTTTTCATAAATTCTGTCCGCTCCCTTTTTTGTTTTGATATTTGCAACCTACAAATGCTGCCGACAACAAACGGTTTTCCTAAACCGTATATACACTTTTAGTTAGCCGCATTGCGTTAGGCTTTGCTTAGGGGTGTCTGTAATATCCACCATTCGATATTGCATAGATAAAGCATCTTGTCAATAAAACTTAATCTCATCAATGGGACACCACTTGCGGCGAAACGCTCAACCTAACCGCTTCCAGTTATGTATGTCGCATCGAAAAGCGGTTAAGTCAAGCTAATAACTTATTTGCAAAATTATCAATATAACTAATTATAAAAAACGTAGGTTGCAGAAGTCAAGGTTTTCTCGTTAGCGGATAAAATCTTTTCCCAAAATGAAGCGGCTAAGGATAGTTCGGTTTAGTTCCCGTGCCAGCGGCAGGGTCAAGGTCGTCTAGCTCATCGTCGGATAAGTTGCGCCAGTCCGAAGTCAAAAAGTTTTTCATACGGCGCAGTTCGGCAAAGGCTTCAATTTGCGCTTCGCTAAACACAATCGTTGCCCGTTCGTTGCCCGTGCCAGCCGTGCGAATACCCTTGAGGTCGCCGCATTCAACCCACCGCTCAACCGTCCGCACGGCAGTATGAAAAATGTCCGCAACCATTTGTTTTGTAAAAGTTTTTTGGTTAATTGTAAATTTCATAATTTACAGTTGTGTAAAAATTCTTCTCCCAAATAGTATTAGTGCAAGACCTATGCCGCTAATAATGCCAGTTGTGAAAAAGGTGGGTAAAAAGAAATGCGAACTCCCAAAAATACTCCCAAAAAAAATACGGATAGCTTTTACGCTACCCGTAACTTGTTGATTATATT
>MWVX01000539.1_pt1 | contig 12071 bp, 11 predicted proteins | sample 1047311 | NCBI WGS metagenome assembly MWVX01 (sample SAMN06349984, study PRJNA376086) | soil metagenome | isolation source: MtG-4 sample Antarctic (ecotone) soil | place: Antarctica | collected 2015-01-13
CCTTTGGCTATTGTGTAGATTTTATCTGCAACTCCATCTTTATTTTCATCCACTACTGCATATACTTTATTACCTCCATTGTTGCCAACAAATAAAGTTCCACTGGGAGAAAGTGTCATGCTTCTTGCTTTATCAACTTCGGCATAAACATTTATGGAGAATCCGGGTGGCAATTTTATTTTATCAAGATTATATTTTTTAAAAAGCTCGTCACCACTTCCTGAAGTTGCGCTACCATTTGTTTTCGCATTAGTGCAACCACTTATGTTCATCATAATAAAAAGCATAAAGAGTATGGAGGTGCTTTTTAAATATGATATTGATAAGATCATAAGAAATAATTTTAAACAAAATTAAAGTAAGATTTTCGGTGAGAAGGAAACCTAAAATAACTCCTGTACTCCATGAGCAAATTTAGCTTCATGATCAAGCAACCATTTTTTTCTCCAGAGATCGCCCCCATATCCAACAAGATCGCCATTACTACCAATTACCCGGTGGCAGGGTACAACAATACATATTTTATTGCAGCCATTGGCTGTACCTACAGCACGTATTGCTTTTACATTTTCTATCCGTTTAGAAAGGGTTAGATAACTGATATGTTTTCCATAGGGAATATTCGATAACTCATTCCATACTTGCCTCTGAAAGGCGGAGCCACTGAAGGTAAGGCGCAGATCAAATTTTCTTCTTTTACCTGAAAAATATTCTTCTAACTGGCGGATGCATTTTTTTAAAAGAGGAGATTTAATTGCATCAATATCAATTTCGTCTTCCTTAATTTTTACACCCCTTAATGAATTTATAAATGAAATTTCAGCAATAGAATTTTCATAAGTTTTTATTAAGATAACACCAATTGGCGAGGCGTAATATGCAACGGAAGTTTCCAGTTTTTTTAATTTTAAAAATAACTGTAATATAATTCAAACTTATGCTAATGTTATTAATCGGAGGGAATTTATCCGGCATTGACGGATAGAAGACTTGCTGCATTAAGTAGCGGCTTCTGATGGTTTGTCACCCTTTTATCCATCGCTTGTCTACCCTTCAACAGCATATGGGTTACACAAGAAATTATTAATCAAGCAATCCTGAAAGAAACAGAAGATCTTTTTGTTTATACCTGTTTTTATCGTCATCAAAACATTTGCTTAGTTCTTCCAGTAAGAACTGGATAATGCGTTTATTGCTGAGCTTTTTAAAATAGGATGGGGTAGAAGGTACCGAGATCCTTTTAAAATAATTCTCGACATCTTTATGTGTATACATTTGCCCGTTTAACGGATCAATAAAGAAATTAATTTTATTGCCTGGCTGGCCCGCCGGATTTGGATAAGTATAATCCAGTTCAAAATAAGCCAGTATAAATTGCTTTGGAATATTAATGGCCTTTACCGGCAAGTCGAGCAATTCACAAAGCACAGCATATAAAATTCCATTGGTAATTGCATTTCCTTTTTTGCCTTCCAGAATTTTATTTATAAAAAAATCTTCAGGAATATCATAAGCAACTTCAGCACCCTTTAATTTATAGTAATTATATAAAATTCCGGTAACAACATTTGTTTGCTCCAATGGGGTAAGGTAACTGTTAAGCTCCAGCCAGATATTTCTCCGGATCTTTTCTATCTCCTGCAATGTTGGTGTAGAAAGCATTTCAGGATATTGATAACGTGCAACTAACAATGCCCCCTGTAACAGGTCATGCGAACCTTTCTCCCATTCCACAAAATCGGTTGTAAGATCTCTAAAGTGTAATTTATGTATAAGGGATTCAATTCGTCCCTGCACTTCTTCGTCAGGAGTATTCTCCCATAAATGTTCCAGGTTAGGGATTATGCCTCTGCCAAGTGAAACAATTTTTTCACTCACAGTGCTGAATACATCTTCATCGGGATCATCAATAAGGTGAAAGAGGGCGGATATTTCTTTATTTTCCTGCATTATGCTCAGTTAGGTTAGGTTATGAGGTAAAATAGTAAATACTTTTTTAGAAAATAAATATCGGGAAATATCTTTTAAAAAATACCTAAAAACTTTTCCACAATCCCTGTATAAGACTTCAGAAATTTTATAACTTTTTTTTCTGACCTGCTTTTTTTGAAGTCTTTTTCTTTGTTGAAGTTTTTTTGTCAAAGGCTTTCGGATCCTGGGCAACTATCATTTTCTTTACTTCTTCCAAAGAAATTTCAGCAAGTTCCTCCGGGGTGTATTTGGTTTTGTTTGCACTTGTTAGTTTAAGCATTTTTTTACCAAAGCGGATAAAAGGGCCCCAGCGTCCGTTTTCAATTGCTATCTTTTCTTCAGTCCATTGTTTTATATATCTATTGGATTCTTTTTCTACTTTTTTTGAGATTAGTTCATTACAATCTTCCTGTGAAAGAGTATCAAAATTATAAGCCCTCGGTACATTAATAAAAAGATTGTTCCATTTAATAAATGGACCAAAACGTCCTTTACCTTTTGTAATGGGCTTCTCTTCAAAATAGCCGATGGGAGCATCCTCAACTTGTTTTGCGTTAATTATTTCGATTGCCCTGTTTAAATCTATTTCCAATAATTCTTCACCCTTAGGTATTGAAATAAATTGCTCTCCCCATTTTACATAAGGACCAAAACGGCCAATATTTATCGCCACTTCCTGGCTTTCATACTCTCCTAAAGTAAGAGGTAATTTAAAAAGCTCCAATGCTTCATCTAATGTAATAGTCTCTATACTTTGGTTGGCTTTCAGTTTCGCAAATTTTGGTTTTTCTTCATCGGTTTGAATTCCTATCTGAACCATGGGACCATATTTTCCCATTCTTGCAATTATAGGTTTTCCGTTAACCGGATCATTTCCTAACTCACGTTCGCCTACTGATCTTTCTGCATTTTCCAATGTGTGTTCAACATCTTCATGAAATGGTTTGTAAAAATCTCCCACCATTTTACTCCATTGTTGTTTGCCTTCTGCTATTTTATCAAACTCTTCTTCAATGTTTGCAGTAAAAGAATAGTCCATTACTTCATCAAAATGCTTGCTTAAAAAATCAGTAACTACAAGCCCAAGATCGGTAGGAAATAATTTAGATTTTTCGGCGCCCACATTTTCATGTTGAACTGATTTTTGTATTTTATCTGATTTTAGTTTTAAAATAGTAAGCTCCCTTTTCACACCTTCTTTATCCTTTTTCTCTACATAATTTCTTTTTACAATTGTACTTATAGTAGGTGCATAAGTGCTTGGTCTGCCTATACCTAATTCTTCCAGCTTTTTCACAAGTGAGGCTTCTGTATATCTGGCAGCAGGACGAGTGAATTTTTCTGTTGCGGTCATTTCTTCAAACTGAAGTATTTGTCCCACAGCTAAATTTGGTAAACGGCTTTCACCATCTTTTTGTTCATCATCATCATCACTTCCTTCGATATACACTTTTAAAAAGCCATCAAATTTTATAACTTCTCCTGATGCAGTAAGTTCCTCATTGTTTGTACTAATAGCAATTTTTGCAGTAGTTCTTTCCAGGATGGCATCTTTCATCTGGCTTGCCATTGTTCTCTTCCAAATCATTTCGTATAAGCTCCTGGTGTCAGGCTCAACATCAGAACTGTTTGCCATATAAGTAGGACGAATTGCTTCATGAGCTTCCTGTGCGCTCTCATTTTTATTTTTAAACTTTCTTATTTCGATGTAGTTTTCGCCACAGCAATTCCTCACAGAGTTTTTAATATCATCAAGTGCTGTTTCGCCAAGACTTACACTATCGGTACGCATATAAGATATTTTACCACTTTCGTATAGCTTTTGCGCCAGCAGCATTGTTTTACTAACGCCATAACCAAGCTTACGGCTTGCTTCCTGCTGAAGTGTTGATGTGGTAAAAGGTGGTGCCGGTGAACGTTTTCCGGGTTTTACCTGGATGTCTTTCACTGTATATTCTGCGCCAATACAGCTTTTCAAAAAGTTTTCGGCAGCATTTATTTCATACTTTCTCCCGTCTTCCGCCTTAAAAGTGATTGTTCTGTTATTATTATCAGTTGCTGCAAGTAATGCTTCAATTTTAAAATGGCTGGCTGTTTTAAATTGATTTATCTCTCTTTCTCTTTCCACGATTAATCTTACTGCCACACTTTGTACTCTGCCAGCACTAAGTCCGCCTGTCATTCCTATTTTACGCCACAAAACAGGAGATAATTCAAAGCCTACAATTCTGTCAAGTATACGCCTGGCCTGTTGTGCGTTTACCAGGTCCATATTAATAAAGCGTGGGTTTTTTACTGCAGCATCAATAGCCGGTTTTGTTATTTCGTGAAAAACAATACGCTTAGTTGTTTTAGGGTCAAGCCCAAGCACTTCTGCTAAATGCCAACTTATACTTTCTCCCTCACGGTCCTCATCCGATGCCAGCCATACTTCATCAGCCTTTTTGGCAAGTTGTTTTAACTCCTTAACTACTTTTGCTTTTTCATCAGGCACCTTGTAGCGGGGCTTAAAATGGTTTTTTATGTCAATGCCCATATCGTCTTTTTCAAGATCTCTTATATGACCATAACAACTCTTTACCTCAAAGTCTTTCCCCAAAATTTTCTCTATGGTTTTGGCTTTTGCCGGAGACTCAACTATTAAAAGATTTTTTGCCATAATATAATTAAATTCTAAAGCAGCATGTTTCTTTAATTCTATTCATGGCTGCATGCAATATTAGCTTAAAATTAAAAATCAAAACTTTAAATGAACCACAACTACTGCTTTAAATAACATAGTGTTATAAATTTTACAGATATTTTTAATTGTAAAAAATTGGTACTACTATTGCCAATTGTATAATCTAATACGTTTTACCAATGGCATTTATTGTGACAATTTAGCTGCATAGTGTAAACCGGTGATGAGTTTAATTAAGTCTTAATCATGAATATTGTAATTGTTGGTTCGGGTAATGTAGCTACCGTATTGGGCAAGATTATATACAATGCCGGGCATAAGATAGTTCAGGTATTAAGCAGAAATGAAAACCATGCAAAGGTTCTTGCGCAAATATTTGATTGTACTTCCGGTAGTTTCAAATCAACACCATATAAAAATGCTGATCTCTATTTGTTTGCAATAACAGATACAGCATTGTATCATCTGGATCAATATGTGCAATTGAGAAATAAAATAGTGATACATACTGCAGGTTCTGTTTCAAAAGATGTATTAAAAAATATTTCTTCCAGTTATGGCATTATTTATCCCCTTCAAAGTTTGCTCAAAAGCGCTGCGGTAACATCTGAAATTCCATTATTGATTGATGGCAGCAGCGTTGATACAATTAAAATCATCCGGGAATTCTGTAAAACATTATCCGGTAATGTAACTACTGCCGATGACGAGGAGAGGCTGAAATTTCATGTGGCAGCAGTTCTCGTAAATAACTTCACCAACCACTTATTTGCAATGGGTGAAGATTTTTGCAAAAAAGAAAAGATTGACTTTAAAAAATTATACCCGTTAATAGATGAAACTATCAGCCGTGTAAAGCAACATTCGCCGCATGCTGTACAAACCGGTCCTGCAATAAGAGAAGATATATATACCTTAGGCAAACACCTTCAAATACTTTCAGAACATCCTGATCTCAAATACCTCTATTTAAAACTTTCTGAAAGTATTTTAAAACTTCATCAAAACAAATAATTTCATTTCCTTGTTACGGAAATTCAAAACCTGTTTGTACCGTATAGCTTAATTTTGCCTGCCTTAAAGAAAAGCTGATGTATAAGGTTACGTTTAAGTTTGAACAGAAAGGAATAGAGCCTGTTATTATAAATAATGTCGAGTCTGATCAATCCATATTAGAAGTTGCGCTTACAAATGATATAGTATTGCATCATAACTGTGGCGGTGTGTGTGCCTGTAGTACCTGCCACTTATACGTTGAAAAGGGGGAGGATTTTTTGGAAGAGCTTAGTGATAAGGAAGAAGATTTTATTGACAGGGCAATAAATCCGAGATTAAATTCAAGATTGGGTTGTCAGTGCGTACTTCAATCAGGTGAAGGAGAAATAGAAGTTAAGTTGCCTGATCAAACTCAGTTTTTAGGAGAATAAATTTAATTAGTTGTTTAGGTAATGTGTTAATTCTACCTAGATTGCCAAATTGATATGTAATGGTTATAATCTTTGCATATTAGCACATTAGCTAATATCACATCATCAAATTAGAATTATGAGTTTTGAACCACCCATCAACTGGAATGATTATGAAGATATCGCCATGAAATTATATGAGCGTTTTGGTAATGATTTTGGAGAAAGTAAAATATACCGAATACGATTTACTGATCTTCGTAAATGGGTTTTGGAGATACCAAACTTTAAAGGGAAACCGGATGAAAGTAACGAAAGCCATTTAGAAATGATCCAAAGCACCTGGGTATATGAATGGAGAGATAACCAACCCCAAACCCCTAAAGGGGATTAACAAGTTCTATTATATTTGAAGGATTATTAATGTTAAACATTCCTATTTCTTGTTAGAGATTAGAGTTTATGAACATTTTAAATAAATTCAAAGCAATAAAAACTTTCATATTTGATATGGATGGTGTATTGACGGATGGATCGTTATTGATTTTGAATGATTCCGAATGGTTCCGAAAGATGGATATTAAGGATGGTTATGCAATGCATGTAGCAGCTAATCACGGGTATAGAATGGTTGTGATTTCGGGGAGTACATCTGAACCTTCAAAAAAAAGATTATATCATCTTGGAGTGAAAGACGTGTTTATGGGGGTTACGGATAAAAAAGAATTATTGCAAAAATATATAGTAGAACAAAAGCTTAACCCGTTAGAAATATTGTATATGGGCGATGACATTCCGGATTATGATAGTATGGAAGTTGTAGGCTTGTCATGTTGCCCTGCTGATGCAGTTAATGAGCTAAAGCAAATTGTACAATATATTTCACCCTTTAATGGCGGACAAGGTTGCGTTAGAGATGTAATAGAAAAAGTTTTAAAACTTCATGGAAACTGGCCTTTGCATAGCCATACCCCGGCAGTTTAATACATCTTAAAGTCTCATTGTTTATCTTAGCTGAAGAAATTACTAAATGAAACTGCTGCCTGCGTTTCTTAAATTGATAAGATGGCCTAATCTTATATTCATTGCCCTTACACAATGTTTATTTTTCTATTGCATATTGCCTTTCATTTATAAGGGTATGGCAACGCCAGCTTTACCTCAAAATATTTTTTACCTGTTAGTTACTGCTTCAATAGTAATTGCTGCTGCCGGGTATATTATCAATGATTATTTTGACCTTAATATCGATCTTGTAAATAAGCCCGATAAATTGATAATAGAAAAGCATATCAGGAGGAGGTGGGCAATTTTTCTTCATTTGTGTTTTTCATTTATTGGGTTTGCAATAAGTTGCTATGTTGGTTATAAACTCAGAAATATCTATATACCTTTTTTTAACCTGATATGTATCGCAGGCTTATGGTTTTATTCAACCACATTTAAACAAAAATTATTAATAGGAAATGTAATTGTTTCTCTGCTCACAGCATGGGTAATATTGATTGTTACTCTTGCAGAATTTAAAATCAGCCGAAGTGCTGCTGTCAATAATTTTATTCTTCCAAGGCTTATGAAAGTGTCTTTTTTATATGCAGGTTTTGCTTTTATTATTACACTTATTCGTGAAGTAGTAAAGGACATGGAAGATATTCAGGGCGATGTAAAATACGGATGCAAAACCATGCCGATTGTTTGGGGTATTCCTGTATCAAAAGTTTTTGCCGGTGTTTGGCTGGCTGTGCTAATAGTTGGAGTAGCAGGTTTACAATTTTATGTTTTGCAATTCGGGTGGTGGCTATCGGCTGTTTATTGCGTTTTACTGGTCATTATTCCTTTGCTTTGGATAGTTCAACAATTATATAGGGCACAAAATGCTCATGATTTTAATAGGGTAAGTAGTGTTATAAAAATTGTTATACTTACAGGTATCGTATCAATGATATTCTTCAGAATATATTTATAAATAAGTATTAAAAACCTGTAAGGTCTATATCTAAAATCTCAATTTAAAATTTAGTAAATCTTAAAAGATTTAAAAACGGTTTAAAAAGATGCGTAAAATAATTTTAGCCTCGCAGTCACCTCGCCGCAAACAATTATTGCAATGGGCAGAAGTTCCCTTTGATGTAGTTATAAAAGAAACTGACGAAAGTTACCCGCAGCATCTAAATCCTAATGATGTTGCAATATATATTGCAAGAAATAAGGCTTTGGCCATAAAGTTTTCGCCTGATACCTTACCAATATTGTCTGCAGATACTATTGTTGTTCTAAACAAAGAAATAATTGGTAAACCTGCGGATAAAGAAGATGCAATACAAATACTTTCAAAGTTATCGGGGAAAATACATTTGGTAATAACAGGAGTTTGTATTTTATACAACAATAAAGAAATTCTTTTTTCGGATATTACTGAAGTAGAATTTCATGAGCTAAGTATGGAGCAAATAATTTTTTATGTTGATAACTACAAGCCCTACGATAAAGCAGGTGCTTATGCAATTCAGGAATGGATTGGAGTTATTGGCATTAAATCTATCAATGGAGATTTTTATAATGTTATGGGTTTACCGGTAAGCAGGGTAGTAAAAGAATTAAATAATTTGTAAGCCCAATAATTCATATCTTTCTTTTACCAACGCTGGCTTATGAAGGAAAAGCTCCTGCAATACATTTGGCAGTTTCAATATTTTAATAAAAATGAGCTTACTACCATCGATGGTGATCCCATTCAAATAATTTCTGCGGGAAGTTTTAATACCAACCAGGGAGCAGATTTTTTTGACGCAAAAATTAAAATTAGCAATACAATATGGGCAGGTAACATTGAATTGCACATCAAATCGTCTGATTGGAATTTACACAATCATGCTGCAGATAAAAATTATAAAAACATAATACTACATGTAGTATGGCAACATGATAAAGAGATAAAAGATATCACCGAAAATATTTTGCCTACCCTCGAGTTACAAAACAGGATCCCCAAGGTATTATTGAATAAATATGAAGACCTGATGAATGCGTCTTCTTTTATCCCATGCGAAAATCAGGTACATACAATTAATGACCTTACATTACTAAGCTGGAAACAAAGATTGCTTGCAGAAAGATTAGAAGCTAAATCAGCAGTTGTATTTTCTTTTTTAAGCCAAAACAATTTTCATTGGGAAGAAACATTCTGGTGGCTCATCGCAAAAAACTTTGGCATAAAAGTAAACAGTATTGCATTTGAAAAAATTGCCAAATCTTTACCACTAAATATTCTGTCAAAACATAAAAATCAAATTCATCAGCTTGAGGCCTTATTATTCGGCCAGGCTGGGTTACTTGAAAAAGATTTTATTGAAGATTATCCTAAAATGTTACAAAAAGAATACAGGTTTTATAAAAGGAAATATGAATTACAGCAACCTGAGATTCAAATATTTTTTTTAAGGATGCGGCCGGCAAATTTTCCTTCTCTCAGATTAGCTCAGCTTGCTATGCTCATTAATGATAGCATTCATTTATTTTCAAAAGTGAAAGAAAGTGTATCCGTAAGTGAAGTAACAAGTCTTTTAAAATTAACAGCCAGCGATTATTGGAATTATCATTATGTATTTGAAGAAATCTCTGCTTTTAAAAAGAAAAAATTTGGTGAGCAAATGATAGAGAATATTCTTATTAATACAATTGTTCCAATTTTATTTGCCTATGGGCTTCATCATAATGAAGAACAATATAAAGACAAAGCAATTGCATGGCTTGAAGAAATATCTTCTGAAAAAAATATTATTACCAAAGGTTTTGAAACACTTAATTTTTCTAATAAAAGTTCCTTTGATTCACAATCATACATCCAGCTAAAAAATGAATACTGTAATCATAAACGTTGTCTGGAATGTTCCATAGGTAATTCTTTATTGAAAGGGCCATAAGTCATTAGTCATTTGTCAATGAGTCAATAAAATTAAGTCCTAATGACCTATTGACTTTGTAATAGTTCACCAATTATATTCAATATTCGTTTTCAAATCAGGATGCAGGCTTTTTGCAACAGGACAGTTATTCCCTGTTTTTTCTAAAATTGTTTTTTGGTCATCATCTAATTGTAATCGAGTAAAATGTATTGTAATATCAATTTGTCCAACCCTTCTTGGATCTTTTAACATATGTTTAGTAACATCAACTTTTGTATTCTTTAATTCAATATTCATATCTCTTGCTTTTAAGGCCATGGTAGTTATTAAGCATGTAGCCAGTGAAACGCACAATGTATCTGTAGGAGAAAACTTTTCTCCCTTCCCACGATTATCAGTGGGTGCGTCTGTTTCAATAACTGTCCCGCTTTGTAAATGCGTAGCCTGGCAACGTAGATCGCCCTGGTATACTATTGAAGCTGTCATTATATATTTTTGCATAAATTTACAAAGTAAAACTTCAAGACATTCTACATGCGAAAACTATTTTTTATACTTATAACGTTGGCTATTGCTACCTCGTCAATTGCGCAGAAACAAACTAAAAAAGAAAGGCGGGAACATAATCGAAAAAGGATTGATGCATTAATTAAACAAGAAGAAGAAGGCGTAATTGCTTATAAAAAACATACAGCATTCGGCGGCAAACTTATCAGTAACGGCTATGGAGCTTTTATTGAGTTCGGAAGAGCGAAGTCATTAAAAAAAGGTATGCTTTACCAGCTGGAAATATCTGAATATAAAAGTGCCAGGGAAGAAAAACAAAGCAACCTGTATGCTTACAGCACACCCTTTGTATTTGGAAAGCAAAATTTTTTTTATCCAGTTAAATTAGGTGTACAGCAACAAATTTTGTTTGGCAATAAATCAAATAAAAACGGTGTAAGCGTAACCGGGAATTATGGAGGAGGATTAAGCATTGGTTTGGTTCGCCCATATTACGTACAACTTGGTGCATCAAATACCTATGTAAAATATGAATCAGCCGACAGTGCAAAATTTTTAGATCCCGGGGGGATCAGCGGAGGTCCTGGCTTTAGCAAAGGCTGGAGTGATTTAACTGTAAATCCGGGCGCTTATTTAAAAACTGCTCTGCGATTTGATTATGGAAGTTATAATGAAATAATATCAGCCATTGAAGTAGGTATAAGTGCTGATTATTATTCTAAAAAAGTTCCTCTGGTGGTACATGAAAAATCAAAACAATTTTTCTTTACAGGATATGTTGCTTTTATATTCGGACGAAGAAAATAATCTGTTTACAGTATTTTACTTTACTCATCCTTGTCCTCGCTGATGCCGAACTCACTTATACAAAAATCTTTATTCATCAATAATAAAAATGCAGGATTCACTAACGCAAAATACTACTCAGCTTAAAAGTAAAAAACCAAATTGGCTGAGAGTTAAGCTGCCAATCGGTGAAGAGTATAAGCATGTAAGAAATCTGGTTGATACACATAAGCTTCATACCATTTGTGAAAGCGGTAATTGCCCAAACATGGGTGAATGCTGGGGAGAAGGCACTGCAACTTTTATGATCCTCGGAAATATATGTACAAGAAGCTGTGGTTTTTGTGCAGTGGCAACAGGTCGTCCATTACCTGTTGATTGGGACGAACCGCAAAGAGTAGCTGAAGCGATTCATTTAATGAAAGTGAAACATGCAGTCGTTACATCTGTTGACAGAGATGAAATAAAAGATGGCGGCTCCATTGTTTGGTACAATACAATCAAAGCAATTAAATCTTTAAATCCTTTTACAACTTTAGAAACTTTAATTCCCGATTTTAAAGCAGAGAAAGGAAATATACAACGCATCATAGATGCCGCACCTGAAGTGGTGAGTCATAACATTGAAACGGTTGAGCGTTTAACAAAGAGAGTAAGGATACAGGCAAAATATTGGCGCAGTATGCAAACACTTCGCATTTTAAAGGAAGGAGGAATGCGTACAAAAAGCGGCATCATGCTGGGGCTTGGCGAAACAAAAGAAGAGGTGATACAAACAATGCATGATCTTAAAGAAAGTAATGTTGATGTAAT